>UMAC01031579.1_pt1 | contig 12804 bp, 10 predicted proteins | sample 1963591 | NCBI WGS metagenome assembly UMAC01 (sample SAMEA4835904, study PRJEB28245) | human gut metagenome | biome: gut microbiome; material: fecal sample | place: Denmark | collected 2008
CTGTTTTCATCATAAAAAACCTTATCTAAATGACATTGATTCATCAATATTAACTCCAAAATATTTCGATAACTTGATTAACTTATCAATTGACGGTTCTGATTCTCCATTTTCCCATTTTGACACCGCTTTATCTGAAACGTCGACAAGTACACCCAACTGATATTGAGACAGGCCTTTTCTCTCTCTTAGTGTACTGATAAAATTTCCAAAACTATAGTCTCTCATACTTATCCTCCGCTACTTGCTAATTACATTTTACACCAAAATAGTTCATTTGCAATTTGTTCATATCGAATTAAAGTAGATTTTTGTTGTTCGAAGCAATTGCGATTCCGATTATCACGAAACTGCGTGACTATTCACTTTTATTTGATAACAAAAAAGAGAGCCACAGAGTGACTCCCCCAGTGCAGTCCGGAAACATACACCTCATTCAATACAGATAATATACAAGATTATTATAAAAATGCAAGCACAATCAAATAATAGCCTCTACTTTCGCATCTGCGGCACCTGTGCCAAGATCACTGCGGTGAACACAAGCACGCAGCCGACGATTTCCCGCGGTGCTAACACCTCATGCAATACGACGAATCCACCGAGCACTGCAAACACCGATTCCAGACTCATCACGATGGATGCAACTGCCGGATCTGCATATTTCTGTCCTGCGATCTGAAGCGTATACGCGATACCGCTCGAGAAGATACCCGCATATAGGATTGGGAACCACGCGGCGGCAAGATCACTCCATGCCGGTTGTTCAAAGATTGCCATACAGATCAGAGATAACACACCGTTCGTAATAAACTGGATGCACGAGATCTTCACGCTGTCACAATCGTTAAAATGATCGACCGCCAGGATATGTCCGGTGAAGCAGACTGCGCACAGAAGCCCAAGCAGATCTCCAAAATACAGATTGTCGATACCGCCTGACATGCACAGCATGTACATACCACCAAGGCAGACAAAAACTGCCACATAAACAATCTTATGTAATTTCTTCCCGAGTAATCCGGATACGATTGCAACCATAACCACATACGTTGCGGTGAGAAACCCCGATCTGCCGGAGCTGGCCACGCCTTCCGGATATGCCGCGATACCACTCTGTTGCAGATTCGTTGCGAAAAACAACACACAGCCACAGAGGATACCACCGATCACGGTCCGTTTTATACTTTCTTTTTCGACCGGTTCTCCACTTACCTTTGCTTTCTGCTTCTTCATTCCCGTGCGAGCAAGAATCAATAGCGCAAGAAATGCCGCTCCAACTATGGAGCGGCTTCCGTTAAATGTAAATGTTCCAATCTGATCAGATGCTGTTGTCTGTGCTACGAACGTCGTTCCCCAGAAAAACGCGGCAAACAGCAACATAATACTTCCTTTTGTCTTTTTCATTTCAAGCCTCTTATTCTGCATCAATTGGATCTTTCTTTTTCTCAACCGTCTTGATCACCTGCAACACAACATACAGTAAAATCAGGCCGATTACCAGCGGAATCACAGGACTCTTCATTACTCCCGGAAGTCCCTTGCTATTACCAAAGAATCCGGCAATAATGTAAGTGACGAACGATACAAGTGCGACTGTAATCGCATATGGAAGCTGTGTGCTTACATGATTGATGTGATTACACTGTGCACCTGCGGATGCCATAATTGTCGTATCCGAAATCGGGGAACAATGGTCTCCACATACGGCACCTGCCATACATGCAGAGATGGAAATGATCATCATCGTTGCGTTTGTTCCCTCGAATGCATTTACAACGATCGGAATCAGCATACCGAAGGTTCCCCATGAGGTTCCGGTTGCAAACGCAAGGAAGCATGCAATGATAAATACAAGTGCCGGCAGGAAACTAAGCAACGCATCCGGCGTACTCTTCACGAGCTCTGCCACAAATTCTTTTGCGCCAAGGCTGTCTGTCATCGCCTTCAATGTCCAGGCAAATGTCAGAATTAAAATTGCAGGAACCATCGCTTTAAATCCTTCCGGAATACAAGACATGGATTCGCTGAATTTCAATACGCGGCGGAACATATAATAGATAATCGTAATCACAAGTGCAAAGAAGCTGCCATACATCAATCCAACCGATGCATCACTGCCCGAAAATGCTTCTACAAATCCAACGCCTGAGAAAAATCCACCACTGTAAATCATGCCGATGACACAGGCTGTAATCAGAACGATCATTGGGAATACAAGGTCAATCACTTTCCCCTTTGTCTCAACGACTTCATTTTCCGCGTTTGCATATGGACGGTCCGGTGTCGTGTAGATATCGCCCTTCAAAGCGTTCTTCTCATGCGTCCGCATCGGACCATAATCAATCTTTCTAACGATCAAAACAATCATAAATATAATCGTGAAAAGCGCATAATAGTTATACGGAATTGCACGGATAAAGATGGAGAATCCGTCCTCTCCCTCTACGAATCCGGCTACTGCTGCTGCCCATGATGAAATCGGAGCAATGATACAGACCGGAGCTGCTGTCGCATCAATGATATACGAAAGCTTCGCACGCGATACCTGATGCTTGTCTGTCACAGGACGCATCACGCTTCCAACTGTCAGACAGTTAAAATAATCATCAATAAAGATCAAAACACCGAGCGCAACTGACGCTAACTGTGCGCCAATCCGCGTCTTGATATGGGCGCTTGCCCATCGTCCGAACGCTGCCGAACCACCGGCTTTGTTCATCATACAGACCATAACACCGAGTATTACAAGAAATACCAGAATACCCATGTTATATGAATTGGTCAGCACGCGGACGATTCCGTCTTTGAATACATGGTTTACGGTTGCTTCAAATCTGAAGTTGGACCAGAACAGTCCACCGATCACAATTCCTAAAAAGAGTGAACTGTAAACCTCCTTTGTAATGAGTGCCAGCACGATTGCCACGACCGGCGGGATTAATGCCCAGAATGTTGCGTACATCTGTGGCACGTAATTTGCGATTTCTTCCATCTTCTCTCTTCTCTCCTCGTTTTCTTTCTTATTGTCTGCCGCCCATATTCAGTCGGCGACATGGTATCTGGTGCATCTTACAGCATGGATGCACGAAGCTCTTCCCCTGTTTTATTCACAAGGTAAGCCGGTGCAATATCAAATACGGTCTTGCAACCGCTTGCTCCCTCATTTGCAAGTCTGTGAGCCGCTCTTGCATAAGCAATCAGTACGCTGGATGTAAACTCAGGGTTTGAATCAAGCTTCAGGCTGTACTCGATGATATGCTTGTTCTCCTTGTTCCAGCCGGTCACACCGCTGCGGAGTACAAATCCACCATGTGGAATTCCGCTGTGGTTTGCCTTCAGCTCTTCTTCCGAAATGAAGTGAACCGTTGTATCGTAATCTGCGAAATAGTTCGGCATTGTCTTGATTTCTTCCTCAACTTTTGCCGCATCTGCGCCCTCTTCAAGCACTACGAAGCACTCTCTTGTATGCTTCTGTCTTGTTGTAAGCGCCGGATTCTCGCCGTTACGAACTGCCTCAAGTGCGGATTCTACGGGAATCGTATACTGCTTGGCATCCTTGACACCTGCGATACGACGGATGGCATCGGAATGTCCCTGACTGACACCCTTGCCCCAGAATGTATAATCATTTCCCTCCGGAAGCAATGCATTTCCGTACAGACGGTTGAGTGAGAACATGCCCGGATCCCAGCCAACGGAGATAATTCCGATATGTCCGCTTGCTTTTGCACTTGCGTCCACATTCGCAAAATGCTCCGGGATTCTTGCATGTGTATCAAAGCTGTCGATCACGTTGAAATATTTTGCACATTCCGGTGTCTGCTCCGGAAGATCGGTTGCGCTTCCGCCGCACAGAATCATAACATCGATTTTATCCTTCCAGTCTGCCATGTCCTTTACGTTGCACACCTTGGCTGTCTGGTTCTTAATAACCAATTCATCAGGATTTCTTCTTGTAAATACGGCAACTAATTCCATATCATCGTTCTGGTTGATGGCTGCTTCTACGCCGCGGCCGAGATTTCCGTATCCGTAAATTCCGATTCTCGTCATTTTGTTTTCCTCCTTATTCTATCTTGTTGCTGCAAAATGCATGTAATTCCACTGTGTATGTATTGCAATTAGAATTCATTCCTATGCGATGTATTGAAACTAAGAAGCACTAAATGTTCTGATATATGTATCTTACCCGGACGAAACCGTCGCCAATTCGCCATCCATGGCTCAGTGGCGACTTGATTGAACATCGTGTTCAATCATTTCTAATTTTTTGACAGAACATTAAGTGCTTCTAAGTTCCAAACATATACATAGTTCATGAATTGTAATTGCAATACATACATATTATATTTCATACGCATTTTGCAATAGCAAGATAAATTACATAATCCAATTTACTTTATCATACTTCGTTGCTTTTCACAACAAAATTCCGCTAAATCGTATCTTTTTGTACCTTTTCGTATGATTTTCTGGTTTATTCTTTGTTTTGTTGTTCGGTTGATGTGGTGGTGCTTGTTGTGGTGTTTGTTGGTTTCCTGCCGTACACATAGCCGTAGAAATCGGTGTTGATGACCTCATCGGACATGTAAAGTTTCGTTTCGACTTCCTTGATTTTATCGTCGATGTAGGATTGTGAAACTGTTTTTTCGTCCACATAGTAAGTCACTTCTCCGGTCTTCGTGTTATAGCCGATCTTGTCTGTCTTGAAGCTATGGTCGGCAAAGATGACAAGTTCTTCCGAATCGGACAGGATATCGTGTCCTGCGAGGATTCTGGAATCGTATGTCACGCCAAGCAGATTGAGAACGGTTGGAAGAACATCCACACTCGCACAGAGCTTCTTGACATGAACCGGTTCTTCCATCGATGCAGACCAGATGCCAAGGCAGGAATGATGTTTTTCAAATGCATCATCGGATACATTCTTGCCTGCAAGCGCATCGTAGCCGCTGTCTGTCAGTCCATATGGATAATGGTCCGGTGTCACAATGAACACGGTCTTCTCCAGCTTTCCGGCTTCATCCAGCTTGTCGATCAGATCCTCTAATGCTTTATCAAGCTCCATCTGTGCCGCAATATACGCCACCGCGTCTTCCGGCAAGTCCATTCCTTCTGTGCATTTTTCTGTTTCCTCACGGTTCTTCAGGCACATGGCATTGTAATCGTAATTATATGGAAGATGCCCACTGAATGTCATAAAATACATCAGAAACGGTTCTTCGTTAATAAACTCCTTGTATACTGCCTCGATCGTATCATAATCGGAATATGTCACATAGCTTGGGATATCCAGACCATAATCGATTGCCTTGAAATCATATCCCATATTCGCATGTGTCTCACTCCGGTTATAATAATAGAAGTCAAAGTCGTGGTATGCTTTGCTTGTGTAGCCTTTCTCATTCAATGCATTGCCAAGTGCATACGGCTGATATGTATCTGCTGACTTATAAAAGCTCCACTCTGAGGAACACGGATACTGTCCCAGACAGTCTACAAATTCTCCGTCAATCGTACTGTGATACCAGATCGGATTATAGTAATTTTCAAATACAAAGCCGTCATTCATGATCTTATAAAGCGTCGGTGTGCAGTTCTCGTAGATACCGTATTTGCACAGGCTCTCCGCGGTAATGCAGACAACATTATACCCTTCGAACATACCCGTATATTCGTTCTGCATGGTCGGTGTCTGCTGCGCGCAATAAGCGGACAGATTCTTCAACTGCTCATCCTCGGCTGCCTGATACAGCTTCTTAAAATCAACTGCCGGATCAACCTGTTCCACATACGCAGGTGCTGCATCCGTATCGGTTGCCGTAGCTTCCATTGCATCACTTTCGGTTGCCGTCACATCATCTGGCTGCATATCTGTATCATCCAAAGTGAATGTCACATTTTTCTTTCCCCCGGTGAGCATCGTCTGCGCATCCCGCACGGTCGTCACACATACGCCGAGCTTGTTCATCGAAAGCTCCAGCACATACTGGTTGTGGAACAACTGATACGGCGAATACATCGCGCGTCCCTGCACATTCAGCAGAAGGATGGAAATGGCGCACAGACAAACCGCACTTGCCACACTTATAAGCCTTATTTTCATCTTCGGTCTGTCAAACTTTATCAGAAATACACGCAGCAAAACAAGTGCGATCACCGGCAACATAAACAGCAACATCCATCCAACATTCTGGCGAATCTTCTCGAACATCACGACCTTGAAATCCATCGCGTTCCCGGCCCCGCCGACAGACACCAGACTTAAGAATGTCCCAAATATCCGGAAATAGATGAGCTGCACGATATCATACACGCAGAATGCCGTAAGACCGACATACGCGATGATCTCATTTCCGATGCGCGGCAGCCATACAGTGAGTGCCGCTAAGAAAAGCCCCAACGTGGCACCGAACAAAATCGGATAGATGCTCGTGCTTTCGAGTTTATGGTAAATCGCCAGATGAAACAACACTTCCAGATAGATGCCCGCGCCCGCAAAAAACGGGATGCGCCAATATGAAAATGCACGCTTCTCCTTCTTTAATTTTATTGTCTGTATCTGATCTTTCATTGTAATCCTCCAAATCTCGCATACGCGCTATCAATCGCGCATTTTATTATATATGATTTTTCCTTGTTTTTCACTATCTTTTATTTTATAATTTAATGTCAGTGTTTACGAAAAATAAGGAGGTACCCTATGGCTGAAGCATATTCAAATTTTGCTGCTGTCTACGATGCGCTCATGGACAACATTCCCTATGACGCATGGGCAGACTATCTGCACGGCCTGCTTGTGGAATATGATATTGCAAGCGGCATTCTGGCAGAGCTTGGCTGTGGAACCGGAAATATAACCGAGCGTATGGCAGATTTCGGATACGACATGATCGGTATCGACAACTCCCCTGCCATGCTGGATATTGCAAACGAAAAGCGGGAACAAAATCATTCTTCATCGCTCTACCTGTGTCAGGACATGCGCGAGTTTGAGTTATACGGAACCGTTGCAGCCATCGTAAGTCTCTGCGACAGCGTCAATTATATTACCGAACCGGAAGAGCTTACGCATGTATTCTCGCTCGTCAATAACTACCTTGATCCGGACGGACTTTTCATCTTCGACTTCCATACGGAGCATTATTACCGGGATGTCGTAGCCGAAGCGACAATTGCCGAGGATCGGGATGATATCAGCTTTATCTGGGATAATTATTATGATGAAGAGGAAGCAATTAATGAACTCGCTTTAAGCCTGTTCGTAAAGGAACCTTCGGATTCCGATGCCAATGATAACCTGTTCCGCAAATATGAGGAATTGCATGTACAAAAAGGGTACACACTAAAGCAGATGAAACAGATGGTAGCTGATTCCGGTCTTACCCTGCTTGCGGCCTATGATGCATTTACACATGAGCCGGCGGACGAGGAATGTGAACGTATTTATATCATCGCGAAAGAAACACGAAACAAGAATTCAAAGAAACAATATATACAGTAATTTTGTATACCACTGCATCAATCATAAATAACAACACATGCAAGTATATATACAAAATCCAAACACTCATTTTAAGGAGGATACATTTATGGCAGATACAATGATTCGTGGCATGGCAGCGAACAAGCAGGTTCGTTTCTTCGCCTGCAACTCTACCGATACTGTGGAAAAAGCAAGAATTACACATCATACCAGTCCGGTTGTTACGAACGCACTCGGCAGACTGTTGACCGGAGGCGTGCTGATGGGCGCCATGTGTAAAAATGATACCGACAAATTAACACTCCGTATCCAGTGTCAGGGACCGATCTCCGGTATGCTTGTCACTGCCGATGCAAACGGACATGTCAAGGGATATGTCAGCGAACCGGAGGTTATGCTTCCTGCAAACGATGTCGCAAAGGCTGTGGACCTCGGTGTCTTAAGCGTCATCAAGGATATCGGTCTGAAGGAGCCGTATGTCGGCGACACCCATCTGGTAAGCGGCGAGATTGCAGAGGATCTGACCTACTATTTTGCAACAAGTGACCAGATTCCAAGCTCTGTGGCTCTGGGCGTGTTGTTCAACGACGATACATCCGTAGCGAATGCCGGTGGATTTATCATCCAGCTGATGCCATTTGCAGAGGACGCATTGATTGACGAGCTGGAGAAACGGCTGAAAGGATTTTCTTTCACTGCTCTTCTCAAGCAGGGCATGTCTGTGGAAGCTATCATACGAAAATTGTTTGAAGGCTATGATGTCGAGCTGACCGATTCCATGCCTTGTGCGTATGTCTGTGATTGCAGCAAGGAGCGTGTCGAGCAGGCAGTTATCAGTCTTGGCAGAAAAGAGCTTGGCGCTATGATTGCTGACAACAAGCCAATTGAAGTTGTGTGCGACTTCTGTCACACGAAATATACATTCTCACCGGATGAGCTGTTGAATATTCTAAAGAATAAATAATCCGCTTATCCGATATAGTTTTGCATCACCTAAACAAAACAGATGGTACAAGCTGTGATATAAAATAATACATCAAACACGATCACAAGGAGGTTGGTAATATGGAACGAATCGATTTACATGTACATTCCAATGCGTCCGACGGTTCTCTGACACCGACAGAGGTTGCCGACGAAGCGATGCGGATGGGACTTTCCGCGATTGCCCTGACCGATCACGACACGGTCGATGGCGTGGCAGAAATCTTAGACTATACAAAGGACAAGCCTTTGGAGGTAGTGCCGGGCATCGAACTGTCCTGCTACTATAACAATCGTGAGATTCATATTCTCGGCTTCTATATGGACTATGAAAACCCAGAGCTTCAAAAAGAGCTTGCCGTATTAAAGGAAGCACGTGAGGGAAGAAATGAGAAAATGGTAGCGATGATGCAGGCAGATGGTCTCCCTGTCACGATGGAGAAGCTGCTTCACGGCAATCCGGACAGTGTCATCACACGGGCACATTTCGCAAGAGTTCTCGTCGAGGAAGGTGTCTGCAAAGACAAGGATACCGCGTTCCGCAAATACATCGGCATCGGCTGTAAATATTACCTTCCAAAACCACAGGTTACCTGTGAGACTGCCATGCGCATCTTAACGACTTATAGCAAAGCGGCATTTCTGGCACATCCTCTGCTCTATCATCTTGGGTATGCACAGATTGATGAGTTATTGGCGTATCTGAAAACACTCGGATTAAAAGGACTTGAGGCATTCCACTCTTCGAACAACCGCTTTGAAAGTGAGAAGCTCCGCTCGCTGGCTGCCAAATACGGGCTGGCAATCTCCGGCGGCTCGGATTTCCACGGGGTTGTAAAGCCGAATATACAGATGGGAATCGGACGGGGAAATATGAATATTCCAAAAGAACTGTTGGATATAATTAAAACTTTATAAATGTATCTCCGCGAAAAAAAGGAACCCAAACCGGGTTCCTTTTTCTATATGTTTACAGTTTCATGATTCCGAGTGTCTGCAGCAAAAGCAGGATCAGGAAGATTGGAGCGATGACCTTTACCATAGCAGTGTAAAGCCGCTTTCTTCCCATTTTACAACCGCTCTTTTCTACTTCTTCGATCACAGTCTTCGGTTTGATGACCCATCCGACGAGAATACAGGTTGCAAGTGCTACGATCGGCATCAGCAGATTGTTACTGATGTAATCCATGATATCTAAGATCTGCGCCGTTGAACCATTCGGAAGCTTGAACTCAAAGTACAGCTTGTTGTATCCGAGGCAGACAATGATACCAACGATCAGTGCGAAGATTCCCTCGATTGTGCCGGCTTTTGTTCTGCTTGTATGGAATGCATCCATAATACATGATACAACTGCCTCCATGACGGATACCGCACTTGTAATTGCAGCGAACAATACCATTGCAAAAAAGATTGTACCAATTATATTTCCGGCAACACCCATTGCAGCAAATACCTTTGGCAAAGATACAAACATCAGACTTGGTCCGGATGACATACCATCTGTTCCCATAAATGCATACACAGCCGGAATAATCATTGCACCTGCAAGGAACGCAACAACCGTATCAAAAATCTCAATCTGATTAATTGATTTTCCAAGGTTTGCATCATCCTTCACATACGAACCATATGTAATCATGATACCCATTGCCACAGACAAGCTGAAGAACAACTGTCCGAGTGCATCGATCAGAACCGTAAATAACTTTCCGATTGTCAGTCCCTCAAAATTAGGAACAATATATATTTTAAATCCCTGCAGACCGGTTACTACTTCACCTGCATCATTTGTATTTTTCAATGTTAATGAGAATATTGCAATTCCCAAAATCATGACAAGCAGGATTGGCATGATAATCTTCGATGTAGACTCAATTCCTTTATTGACACCACGGAATACGATAAATGCAGATACCGCAAGGAAGATCACAAATGTAATAATCGGTTCCCACTGTGACGTGATGAATCCGGTAAAGAATCCATCCTGTGCAGCGTCGGCTCCATGTCCTGTCAAAAATACGAAGAAATATTTTACTACCCAGCCACCGATTGTGCAGTAATACGGCATGATGATAACCGGTATAATACTCGCAATAGCACCTAAGAATCCCCATTTATCATGAAGCTTCGTATATGCCGTGAGCGGGCTCTGTTTCGTCTTTCGACCGATTGCAATCTCCGTAGTCAGCAGCGTGTAGCCAAATGTCAATGCCAGAATGATATAGACGACTAAGAATAATCCGCCTCCATCCTTGGCTGCCAGATACGGAAACCGCCAGATATTTCCAAGACCAACCGCACTACCTGCCGCCGCAAGTACGAATCCGATTGATCCACCAAATGAGTGTCGCTTCTTTTCTTCCATCCTTTTTCCCTCTCTTTTTTCGTTCTCGATTCACAACACATACCCTCTTATAAAGAATTCTGTATCATGCATCTTGTCCGTTATTTGCTGTCTGATTTCATTTTGTTGTCCTATAAACAGCAGATAAGAGCCATTTTATCATAGATTCATTTTTAAATCCACATCTATTTGATAAAAACAGCAAAAATGGGCAGATATATGTGTGATACATACATCTGCCCGTACTTATGACTGTTATAATTTTGTCCAATCTATTTTACCTGATTGGCTTCATGGATGGTTCTATTTTCATAATCAACCGCATTCTGTAAGGTTGTCCGGCTGATTGCCGCAAGTGCTTCCCGCGTCAGAAAACCCTGATGGGACGTAATGATAACATTGGGGAATGAAAGCAATCTGGCTGTGATAGAATGCTGTAACAGCTCGTCCTCCCGGTTCTCAAATACATTGTCTCCCTCTTCCTCGTAGACATCCAGACCGACGCCGAAGAATTTGCCCTGCCGGATACCCTGTATCAGTTCCTCTGAATCGACCAGCGCACCACGGGATGTATTGACTAAGATCACATCGTCCTTCATCTGTGCAATCGTATCCTTGTTGATCATGTGATAAGTCTCGTCTGTGAGCGGGCAATGCAGGGAAATCAGATCACTCTGTTTCAGCACGTCTGCAAGTGACATATATTCCACGAATTCCAGCTCTTTATTCGGGTACATATCATACGCGATTACGCGCATACCAAATCCACGGCAGATCCGGCACATTGCAGCACCGATCTTTCCGGTCCCGATGATGCCTGCGGTCTTCCCATGAAAATTCACTCCGGTTAATCCCACTAAGCTGAAATTATTCTCCCGCACCTTGATGTAGCTTTTGTGTACATGGCGGTTGACCGCAAGCGCCAGTGTAATCGCAAGCTCCGCAACGGCTTCCGGAGAATAGCCCGGCACACGCAGCACCGTAATGCCAAGTTCATTTGCCTTTTCCAAATCTATATTATTAAACCCGGCACAGCGAAGCAGCACCAGTCTGATATTTATTGCAGCAAGCTTCTCCAGTACCGGCGCGCTCAGATCCGAGTTTACAAATGCACAGATTGCATCGCAGCCCTGTGCGAGTGATACAGTCTTCGGAGAGATATCAACTTCGTGGTAGATGATCTCGATGTCCGGGAAATGGTTGAGTTCTTTCTCGAAGGATTCCACGTCGTAGGTTGCTGCATCGTAAAATAGTATCTTCATAATATGTGTCTCCTTTTTTTAAGTACACACATATTATATCCAATTTTTCCTTGGTTATCACGTATCATTGCAGCCGGATACTGATTTCACCGGTTGAGAGATTTTCGCGGGTGCCATCCTCGTACTCGACAAGGAGATGGCACATGTCGTCGATATCAAGTGCGGTTGCCTTGCGCTCACCATCCTTTGTCACAACACGGATACCTTTTCCAAGAACCAGGCTGCGCTTCTTGTATTCCGCGATGAATTCTTTCTTCGCAAAGTTTTTGTAGTAATAGAAATAGCGGTTCAGTGTCTCTGCCAGAATCTTATTCTTGATATCACCGCTTTGCTCCTGCAGGACAGAACCGGCGATGTTCTCCAGTTCTTTGCCGAATCCTTCCGTCGGCATATACAGATTGATTCCGATTCCGACGATCACGTATTCCGGGTCTAAGTTTTCCATCTGGAATGCTGCCTGCGTCAGGATGCCGCATACCTTGTGCGAATCGATAAAGATATCATTGACCCATTTGATCTGTGGTTTCTTGTCCGTGTATTTCTCGATTGCTTCGCAGACTGCCACGGCGGCGATTGTCGTGAGCAGCGTCACTTCCTGATTCGCGATCTGCGGCTTCAACAGGATACTGAAATAGATTCCTGTATTTGCCGGCGACATAAACGACCGTCCCAGTCTTCCGAGTCCGTTCGTCTGCTCCATCGCAGCAAGCACCAGGCCTTCT
>UMAC01026864.1_pt1 | contig 12715 bp, 10 predicted proteins | sample 1963591 | NCBI WGS metagenome assembly UMAC01 (sample SAMEA4835904, study PRJEB28245) | human gut metagenome | biome: gut microbiome; material: fecal sample | place: Denmark | collected 2008
ATCAACACTCTTTTTTTCACATCCAGCCAATAACAGCATTGATATACCCAATCCCAATGCCAGTCCATATTTTTTAACTTGTTTTCTTAACATAGCAGACTATATTCTCCCTCCACATTACTTATTAAGAAATATAACAGCTATACCATAATGTATAGCTGTTATATTAGATTGGTTGTTGCAATTTATTACATCATCATATAGAGTCCGGACTCCAGTATCCAAAGTATCCTACACAGTCATCTCCCATAAGGTCTGCTGAAATGTAAGCATGTCTTTTACCATTTTCATACACATAATTAATAAGCTTATGTGGTCCATCGACATGTATAGTAACACCATTTGAATAACAGCATGCATTACTTTTTGAATAATCATCACAGCCATACGCATATGCCTTAAACCCAACGTCTTCACCATCACAAGATGTAGCCTTTATGTACACATAACTATCATCTTCTTTTGCCCTTACGTCGGTCTGCTGATTACCGCCATTCTCAAAACTGAACTCAAATTCCGTATCACCATGATTGTTCGCATATGCTGTAACTCCCTGTACACCTGCAACACCAACCATCACAGCAAATAATCCTGTAATAATCTTACTTGATAATTTTCTGTTTATCATCCTGAGTACCTCCATATTTTAAAAATTATTATATAGAATTCCGCCGGCTAATTACTATGTAATGCATTATAGCACATTAATTTTACGATATTTTGCAAATGTAAAAAGTTGTATCTGTTGATGTAATATTTTGCAAGTTTGTTATTATTTTAACACAATTATCATATATCTAATGTTACTTTAGTCTGATAAACGTCTGCTGATACTTTCTCATTATATGTACCGCCATATTTTTTCACAATACGACGGACATTATTAACACCTCTGCCATGATTAATATAATATGAGGCTGGCTTTTTTTCTTTGCTATCTATATAGTTGTTCTCTATTATGATTATCAGCCTGCCTATGCTTTCTGTCATAACTATATGTATATAACCACCTCTGACGATATCTCCTACAGCCTTAATGCTATTATCAAGAAGATTACCTATTATCACTCCCATATCTCCCATGTCTACATCAAGCTGTTCTGGTACATCTGCCTGACATTCCAGTTCTATATTATCATCCAGATTATCCAGCTTATATGCCAATATGTTATTGATAAGCAGATTATTACAGTATATATTTCCTTTAACACTATCCACACTGCCAATCATATTGTTAAGATACTCTATCGCTGATGTGTTGTCATTCTGTAATATAACTGTCCTCAGTGAATTGAGTCTGTTTTTAATATCATGTCTTATATTTCTTAGTTCTTCCTGACCTGACCTGATATTATCATATATCTTTATATTAGTTTCCCGTTCTCTTTCTAAAAGCATAAGCTCATAGTTATATCTGTTATTCTGCTCTATTGTATTAATAAATACATCTATTATATTAAACACTGCCATTATGAGAATAATAAGTATCGTAATACTCTTTCTTGCCTCACTATATGCATATCCTAGTCTGCTTAACATTATAATAAGTCCCACAGCTGATATAGATGTAAACATAACTGCTATTCCCGCCAGTCTGCCAAGGCTTATCCCTACATATTTGTCATATATATTTATAACTATCATAAACAGAATTCTTGTCATTATTATGATTATCATCTCACTATTCATATCTGATACATGCTTTTCAATACGTGTAAATGAGTATGTTTCAAGAAAAAACCGCACTATTATAGCCGTTGCAGCCGACACACTTATATGATATGAAACTGTAGACATAATCTCATATATATCCATGCTTTTCATATACATAACAACCATGACTAAAGCAAGTAATATATACATATAGCATCTGTTATGACATAAAAAATCATAGCAGCAGGCTATATCTGTGATTATAGCTGCCGCTATTCCTGCATATCTTATATAATTATATTTTTGCTGTTTAACACATTGTCTGCTTTGATATTCCATATATATAATAACATCCAGTATTCCTGCTATTATACATAGAATATAAACATTTCCGGATTTCATTATCACCACATTCTCCTGCTTTTTCCTCTGACTGATGTTATATACTGTGCATAATCCGACATAAAATCGTTGTATCTTCCTCTTCCAAGACTAAGCCTTATTTCATCAGCTCCTATATTTCTTTTGCACCATACTGATGACTTGTCGACTTTACTGATATATCTGTAATTAACTATACAGCCACTTCTTGGCTTGCCGAATATAAGTTCTGGAAGCTCTTCATACACATCATTAATCTTTCCATAGAACTGATACTCCATGCCTGTTGAGATAAGCCTTATGATTCTTTTATCGGATTCCATATATACTATGTCATCATAATACACGCTTACAAGCTGTCTGTTGCAGTTGAATGTAAGCTTTTCCTGTGAAGCATCCATTATATCTTCAAGCTGTGAAACTATCTTGTCTGCCTGCTTATCTGTAACTGGCTTTACAAGATAATTAAACGCATGTACATCAAATGCCTCTGACATATAATCAGTATGGCTTGTAGTAAATATTATTACAGAATTAATATCCAATGTTTTTATGTATCTTGCAAGCTCCACCCCATTCTCAGAACCTAATTCTATATCCAGAAAATATGCATCATATTTTTTATTTTTTGTTCCTCGCTTCATATCTTCACTGCTAAGATATACATCTATAATGCTTTCACTATCTGTCCTGCTAAGGCGCTTCTTCAAAAGTTCTTCCAATCCCCCTGCCTGTGCCTCATCATCTTCACATATTGCTATCTGCATATGTCTTATCATCCCTCTCATTCTTTATTCTGGAACTTTGTTTCTTAATTCTCACAAACCCAGCATTGTAAATAATGGTACTGCATATACTATTTGCTTATTAACCGACCATACTATATAATGCTGGATATTTTATCAAATATAAAGTCAATGCGCCAGTATTATCTTCATAATAGGATTATTATTGTACACAAACTCAAGGAAGCTGTTTTCATGTATCTGTGCAAGTATATCTGATGCCCATGAGCTATTTCCTGCTGCTGTCACTATAGCGAATACAAGCCATACAATGATAAGTCCTTCCACAATACCAGCAAGCATTCCAAAAAAACGGTCTGCCTGATGTATAACCGGAAGCCTGCTTATGATTCCTGTTACTGAGGTAAGAAGCTTAAGCACTATATACAGTGCTATGAATACAATGCAATAGCTGACAGCATTTACTATGATCAGTGTCATCTGCGCAGCGAATATCTTTGATGCTATATCCTTTAGCGTAAGCACAGCTGAATCTCCTGCTGCCTCTACAATCGTCGATGTCACTGACTTTGATATACTATCAGTAAGACTCTCCGGAAGATTCATACGTTCGCTTATAGCCCCGACTTTTTCCTCAATATTATCTATGTATGTTGTTATGCCTGACTCTATAAGCTCATTATCATCATTACCATAACTCTTGCCATCTCTTGATACATTTTCATATATGCTTTTTTCTATCTTGTCATCCCATGTTGTATTGTTCCTTATATATTCGCTAAGAACCGGTGATGCAACTGTTGTGACTGCTATAGTTATTACCATAGCTGCAAGTGAAACTGCTATCCTTATAACACCCTTCCTCATTCCTGCTAATGCAAATATGCATAAAACTGCCAATACTGCTATTAATACCATACTATCCATTCTCCGTTTCTTTACTTAAGCTTTATATTCTGTATATACTTTGCACTTATAAGCACATACTCACCTCTTGTACCTATCGGTATAACCTTGCTTGCCGGCATATCAAAGCTCATATTGGCTATATTTTTGCCACTCAGATTATATATAGACAATGCAGTTGAGTTATTCATAACAACACTCTTCTTATCAAATGATATGTTCTCAACCTGTGTTCCAAACTCAGCCTCACATACCTTTCCACCTGATGTATTGTATACAAGCATTTTATAAAGTTCACCTGACCCCGAGTTATCTACTATCACTCCTATATAATCCTCTGAGAAAAATACCCTGCTTATTGCACTGTCTATACTTATTTCTTTCTCAAGGCTTGGATATTCTTTTATCTTATATATGCTGATAACATTCTCCCCTACCGCTACTGCTATGTTGTTACTTAAAAACTGTACATCTCCTACAAGTGTGTCATTGTAATGATTAAATCCACCAACCACACGCTCTGTTTCATTCTGTCCGACTTCCGAGAAGTTGTAGAACACAACATTAGTCTTAATATCTTCACCACTCACATATACATATGATGCTATAAGCTTGGCTGCATCGTTGGATATACTCACATCAAGCGGATATCCATCACCTGACACTGTTGTTTTAATACTATATATCTTAGTACCTTCCTTAGAGTACATATTTATATAATTAGCCTCGTTGTCTTCAAGAACAGCCACCACAGCGCCGTTGGCAGCCACTTCTATCTGGGATATGACAAGTGAAGTATCTATCTTTCCAAGAAGTCCTGACTTGTTAAAAACATATACTGTATTTCCATTGATATCGCCTACTGCCACACATTCCTCACACATCTTTACCTGTGGCTTCTGCATGGAATATGTCTGGTTCCATATAGCCTTTCCCTTATCTGTATAGTATGATACACCATCATTGCTATACTTGATATATCCTCCCTGGTAGGCTATATATTGTGAAGTTGCCGTATCTTCCCTGTTTATTGAACCAGTAACACTATAAGATGTATATGAATAACCATCTAGAAGATGCATAGCAAGCACAACTGCTCCTGCTATAAGTGCTATAACAAGTACTATAAGCAGTCCCATCCTTATCCTGTGTCTTACTATTCTTTGTCTTATTTCCTCATAATCAGCTTCTTTAGTTACCGCTGCCTGTCCTATATTTCTGTCATCATAGTTATTTATATTATTTCCTATACTGCTGTCTGTATTTAACTTGATCACTTTTCTTACAGGAGCCTTCTTATCTCCTGTGAATCTTGAACCACCTGATATTATGTCAGCCATTATTTATCCCTCATTCTGCCATTTTCTGATATAGTTTAGTATCATTTTAATTATACATAATACCCATAAATATTCAAGAAAGTTTGTCTTAATGTTACTATCATAACAGCTTGTTTTTCTATCTTTATTGTCGTTCTTTATTGTTGTTTTTAGCTTTAATTATTCTGGCAGCTTTATCTGCTGTCCTATATACAACATATCTCTGTCATCAAGTCCGTTATACTGCATAACCTCCTGATATTTGGTTGTTGTCCCATAATACCGCTTACATATACCCATAAGTGTATCACCCTGCTTTACTGTATACATGCTGTAACTGTCAGTCTTAACACTGCTGACTGATGCATCTGTTTCTGATTCTGATATTGCCTGTGTAGTTTCAGAGGCTGCTTTATTATCTGACTCAGTTTCCCTCTCTGTTTTATCTGATGTACTGTTTTCCTCCAAAGGATACACATCTCCAGACAGTCTGTTTACCTTTATAGCGTTACCATCAACACTTATATCCCCGGATGCTTCGGAATCACGAACACCATTGTCATCTCCATCCTGTCCACCACGTTCATTTCCTTCAAGCTGATTCATAAGATTATCAACCGACTGATTCAGCCTTCTCATTTTCTCGTAGTTATTCATAAGATTAATCCCTATCACTATTATGACAACTACAAGGAAAGCACTTACACCATACATAAAGCTGCCACTTTTTCTTTGTTCCTTTAGTTCCTCCTTTTCACGTATCACATTTCGTATATTCCTTATAACCCGGTCATCTGATGCATCCTCACACGATTTTTTTTCGCTTCGTTCAAGCATATATTCCTGCATCTCGTAGTTACGCTCATAAAAACATACATATCCTTTCTGTCTTTTTAATGTTCCATTCTCATACAGATAAAAATGCTCTTCTTTTTCTACTGTATCAACAAGATACAGTGTCTTCATATTCCCTGCAAAATTATCAAGATGCAGTTTTTTAAGTCTTGCCATGCGTTCATCTGTCACCTCTGGCATTACTGCAAACCATCCTACTACTGAAAGATCCGGGAAATATTTTTCCGTATCTGAATATATTTTATTCCATATATTTTCATTGAAATATATACCTGTATCTGATGTATCACCTAATGCTGCCTTTATAACACCTTTTACAAATACGCACCTTTCATTTCCTTCTTTGGCAAGCTCGCCTAAAAGAACACCAGCCTGTTCTTCCTGAGGACTGTTATATGCAATAGAGTTAATATATGTAAACGCGTAATCCTCTATGTATATCTTCTTATCTGAGCTGACATCACCTATCTGCTTGATATTCTTAGGTCTTCTTATACATGTGTTATTATCTTTAGGATTCTCTTCTGATTTATCTGAATCATCTTTGTTACATATTATCTCTATCATATCCTCCTCCATTCTGCTTTTACATATAAGTCACACTTGTAACATATCCTAAGCATCATTTATATTAAACTGTCAGGATATAAAAGCATTTTGCTCCTGACTGATGTATCCACCCCATCTAAACAGGGATGTCCACTTATAATGCTTGAATAATATCATTAAACAGTTGTGAATTTTATCAGAAAATGTCGGAGAAAATATATTTTTAAATATAGGAATATTTTTTATGATTTTGAATAAAATGATTATGTTTATGATTGATAAATTTATTATTATGAAATGAGGATTATTATGCACTATTATTACGATTCTACCAGTAACGATGCAGCTTTGCTATTAAGTGAAAAGCTAAAGTACATAATAAAGACTTCTAAAGATTCCCGGCAGGAAACTATCATTCTATGTGTAGGAAGTGACCGTTCCACGGGTGACAGCCTTGGACCTATAGTAGGGTACAAGCTTAAAAAACATATGCAGTGTAACTTCTATGTCTATGGCGACCTTACGCATCCTGTCCATGCCGCCAATCTGTCAAAATATATTGAATGCATCAACCAGACATTCATCAACCCTTATATTATTGCGGTTGATGCATCACTAGGACGTAGGGACCATGTTGGACTTATAACTCTTGGAGCTGGTCCGCTACGGCCAGGTCTTGGAGTTAAAAAAAAGCTGCCTGAGGTGGGAAATGTCCACATCACTGGTATCGTAAACGAATCCAGTAATGAAAGCCACTCCACACTCCAGACAACCCGTCTATGTGTTATTATGCAGATTGCAGATGTCATTACAAGTGCATTCGGAATGCTTCAATCAGATTAATCTCTTAATGCTGGTTTTTATATTCCGCTATTGCCTGTGCTATCGTTGTACAGGCTCCACTCTTCATGATATTACAAAGCTCCGCAAGCTTTTCTTTATCTACAAACTCCTTGCCAATATAAGCTTCATAATTGGATGATATATATATACGCTGCTGCTTTACAAGATCATCAAGCTTTGTATATTCATCCTTTTTCTTAGTAAGCTCCCTGTTCATAAGCTCAAGCTTATCAACATATCTGCCTTGTATTTCCTCAAGAATGTCAGGTTTTACTGTCTCTTCAAACTCCTTAAGAGCCCCCTGTTTTTCATTCTCTGTTTTTTCTATGCTGTCATGAAGATCATTAATCTTATGATCAAAGCTTTCAAGACCATATATTGCATCATTATCGTCCTTCTTTATAGAATGACGAATTTTCTTAATGATCTTTTTGTTGTTCCTTATTCTGTACTTAGTATCCCTTGCCGCTATTATAGTATTGTAATGCGGCATAATAAGATTAATGTATACACATCTGCTTATGATAAGAAAAAGCAAAGCAATCACTGCTGTATATACAACGGGAACCCATACTGGTACAAACGGAAGCACATAAAGTACCGCCGGAATACCACCACACATTATAAGCATAAAAAGTATATATACCAATACATCCTTTAGCTTTCTTGACAAAAACAATGCAAGGAAAAATGTATTATTCGTAATCTTTGAAATATTTTCCTGTATAAAGGCTCTCTCTATCTGTGATGCGAGTTCTTTATTCTCCTGCCTTAAGGAAGCTGTTTCTGTCTGGATACGCTCCTTCATTCCCTGCTGCTTTGCTTTATCTCTGTCTGCCTGCACCTGCTTTATCTTATCTTTATCGCAGTCTATCGCCTTATCATATCCTGCACAGATAGCATCAGTACTTTCCTTAATTCTGGCTGATATTTCATCCTGCATAGCTTTAGAAGTACTATCAGTCTCTTTTGTTATATCCTTAATGCTCGCAGATATGTATTCAAGTCTTTCCTGATTTTCTTCATATTCATTAATATCTGATAAAATCTGCTCTAAAACACTCTGGTCTGCACTTAATATATTCTGTTCTGCCATTGTCTACTCCTATGTTATCCTGATATATATAATCTCAGAATACAGACATCATAAAACCGTTTATTACTTAATTGTTTCTATAGTAGTTAATAAGGCATCCATCAAGAATAATCTGACGTTCATCATCTGTAAGTTCATCCATCTTAAGTGTGAATTCCTTCATGTCCTTGTTAACAACATATGCTTTCATAGATGTTGCCTTATTCTTAACTGCCTCTGTTATCTGAGGTATGAATATATAATCACCGTTAGCAAAAGGAAGTTCTCCCTTATCTACTATAAATGGAAGCATGCCCCAGTTAATAAGATTAGAACGATATCTCTTAGTTGCATATTCATTAGCTATATTAGCCCATCCGCCAAGCACCTTCTGACATGAAGCTGCCTGCTCTCTGGCTGAACCATCACCTGGCTTAACTGCGAATATTGTGCTTCCAACACCAACATTTTCTTTGCTTACATCATAAGTTTCTTTAATCTTATGCATAATATCTCTTAACTCTGGAAGTGCTTCTCCCATACATTCTCCGGCTTCTCTTGCCTTTTCTGCCTTCTGTACTTCCTTTGCACGTCCAACGTAAGCTGGATCCTTTCTTGAAAGTGCGAACTCTGCAAGTCCTAAAGGATTAGAACGGAATGATGATGTTTCACCTGAAGGTATCAGCTCATCTGTTGTTGTTACAGGATCATGTATCTCTGAAACAACCTTTATTATAAGATTCTCTGGAAGTGCAACCATCTCTGGCCAATCCTTGATATTAGGTCCAAACTGGATTTCCTGGTCAGGATCTGCTACTCCCTTGCTGTCAAATACTCTGTTGGCATATATGTTACTGTCAAAATGATATGTTGGGCCTGTAAACTCAACATCACAATCTGTAGCTGCTGTAAGGAAGCCCTTGTTAGCTGCTGTTGCTGCGATAGATCTTGCATCCATAAGTGCAACTGATGATATCTGACCGTTCTGTAACTTAGAACCTTCTCTGTTAGGGAAGTTTCTTGTTGAATGTCTGATTGAAAATGCATTGTTAGCAGGTGTGTCACCAGCACCGAAGCAAGGTCCGCAGAATGCTGTTTTTACTATAGCACCTGTTTCCATAAGGTCTGCAAGTCTTCCGTTTCTTGCAAGCTCCATATATATAGGTGTACTTGCAGGATATACGCTTAATGTGAATTCATCAGCACCGATAGAGTGTCCTCTTAATATATCAGCTGCCGCACATATATTCTCGAATCCACCACCTGCACATCCAGCGATGATACCCTGGTCTACATATAACTTACCATCTTTAATCTTGTTAGTAAGCTTAAAGTCTACCTGTCCGTCAAGACTTACAAGTGCCTTCTTTTCTACATCATGAAGAATATCAACAAGGTTTGCATTGAGTTCATCAATAGTATATGTGTTACTTGGATGGAATGGCATAGCTATCATAGGCTTGATCTTACTAAGGTCAACGTATACAACGCCGTCATAGTAAGCAACGCTGCCTGGATTCAGTTCTTTATAGCTTTCACTTCTTCCATGGATATCGTAGAATTCCTTAACCTTGTCATCTGTTCTCCAGATAGATGAAAGACATGTAGTTTCTGTTGTCATAACATCTACACCGATTCTAAAGTCAGCACTTAAGCTTGAAACGCCTGGTCCTACGAACTCCATAACCTTATTCTTAACATAACCGTTGGCAAATACTTCACCGATGATGGCAAGTGCCACGTCCTGAGGACCTACACCCTTCATAGGTTCTCCTGTCATATATATAGCAACTACACCAGGCATATTGATATCATATGTCTTGTTAAGAAGCTGCTTTACAAGCTCAGGTCCACCCTCACCCATAGCCATAGTACCAAGTGCACCATAACGTGTGTGGCTGTCTGAACCAAGAATCATCTTTCCACCCTCAGCAAGCATCTCTCTTGCAAACTGATGAATAACTGCCTGATGAGGTGGCACATAGATTCCACCATACTTCTTAGCACATGTAAGTCCAAACATATGGTCATCCTCATTGATAGTTCCACCTACAGCACACAGACTGTTATGACAGTTTGTAAGTACATAAGGAATAGGGAACTTTTCAAGTCCTGAAGCTCTTGCTGTCTGTATAATACCTACAAATGTAATATCATGGGAAGTCATCTTATCAAACTTAATCTTAAGCTTATCCATATTGCCGGAAGTATTATGCTTATCTAATATGCCATAAGCTATAGTATTCTTAGCTGCTTCTTCCTTAGTTACATTCTTACCTGTCTTTGCAGCGACCTCCTGTGCTGCTGTCTGGCTATCCTCAATAACCTCTGTTCCGTTAATGAGATATGCTCCACCTTTGCTTAACTTAATCATTACAAACTCTTTTCCTTTCCCGTTTTTATAATGTGATTTCTGGTACATCGTTTCGTAAATAACTATACCAATCACGTTAGTATTCTGTTAATCTTTAAGATATTCAGAAACCTTACTCTTAATATCCTCTATAACCGAAGCATCTGCCTCATTCTGCTTCCACGTTACATTAACTGTATCATTCTTATATCTTGGAATAATATGCATATGGAAGTGGAATACTGTCTGACCTGCTGCCTCACCATTATTCTGGACTATGTTAAGCCCATCAAAATCCAGTGCCTTTCTATATGCCTTAGACAGTTTAACAGCAACCTTAAATACATGTGCAGCTGTTTCATCATCCATTGAGTATATATCGTCATAATGATTCTTAGGTAATATAAGTATGTGTCCTGGTGCTGCCGGACTTGCATCGAATATAACCTTAACTACTTCATCTTCATATATTGAATTGGTTGGTATGTCTCCATTAGCCAGTTTACAAAAAATGCAATCATCTTTTTTCATAAACTCTTTCTTCCTCCTTATACATCATTTACTTATTTTATATTTAAGTATATACTCGTATAATAACTTAAAGCAAGGTTGATTACAATATTTTTGCAGATAATTATTCAACAATTATTCTGATGTATGTATAATTTTAGAAATGAGGTTTTATATGTTTAATAAAGAGGAATATGATACTATCGTATCGGAATGTAAAAAAAGCAGCAAATTATCATCTGCATTATCTGATTTAAGAAAAGACTCTCTGGAAGAGCTGTCGGTCGTTTCCCACGAAATAAAAAACTACGCAGCCTATCTTAAAACATCTTATCAGTTTATTTCCCATAAGAATTCCGAACTTAAAGATAATAAATTCTGGAACAACATGGGAACGACTATAGATGAGCTGGTTGGATATATGAACCGCACCTCTTTATACAGATACAGCTTTAAAGATAGTGAAATGGTTGAATGTAATATAAAAGAGCTGCTGGAGCGTATTAAGACATATATTGGAAAAAAATACAGCAATGAAGCACATAGTGAAAAGCTCCCATTAAACACTGAACTTATAAATGCAGACGAAAAAACAAGCTTCTATATATCCTCACATCTGCTTACACTTGGTATTAATGAACTTATAGATAACGCATATGAAGCGTGCAGTAATAAACCAATCTGCCTGCAGATACAATGCGGCAATCAGCTTATGCAGCTGTCTATAATAAATGTATCAGACAGTGAACCAGACAAAAGCCTTTTAAAAGACATGATAGATGCAGCTGATAAGTCCGGTACACCAGACATCTACAGTTATGATTTATCCAGACTCTGCACCCCTTTCTTTACGACAAAGAAAAGCCACTCTGGTCTTGGATTACCTAGTGTCTATCATATGTGTATACTTGGCGGAGCCTCACTTAGCATGACCTATAATAGCGCTTCGCATATTACAACAACCTGCATTACACTTGAAAGGTCATGACAAAGCATGACCTTTTCTCATACCATTCTATGCTCCGAAATCAAATATTTCATCTAACATCCTGAGTGTCCTGAAGTTACCTTTTGCAGTCATATCTCCTGTCATAAATGCCCTGTGAAAGGTGATTCTTCCCTGTACTATGTTATCAAAGGTCTCCTTGGACATTTTACCTATGACATCTGCTGTCATATCTTCACCAAACTCTGCGCTAAGCTGTCCACCTGCAACATTCACCACAATATTTTTATCCTTGTCACTTATCATGAACATATATCTGCCATTATAACTAAGTTCAGGTTTAAAATGGTTTCTGAATACACTTAAATAATAATCATCGCCTCCATTTGCCTGGTCATTCATAAGCTCCTTGTATATACTTGCAAGTGATTCAATGTCTTCCTTCTGTGTCTTTACAAACTCATCATCAGAAGCATACTTTGATAACTGCTCACTCTCCTGAGGTGTAAAGCTTACAACTTCCTTTATAACATTCTTTCTTATAGTCTGGCTGCTTGAAGGCAGGCTCTTTACTTTCTT
>UMAC01016277.1_pt1 | contig 12620 bp, 9 predicted proteins | sample 1963591 | NCBI WGS metagenome assembly UMAC01 (sample SAMEA4835904, study PRJEB28245) | human gut metagenome | biome: gut microbiome; material: fecal sample | place: Denmark | collected 2008
TCCACTGTTGCATCCACATCCGTTGTTGCATCCGCAACCAAAGCCATTGAGGAAGTTAGTTCCATTGCCACATCCACAGCAGAAGAAGAGGAGAATTATAATCCAGAAGGAATTGCAACCATTTCCACAACCATTGTTGCATCCACATCCGTTATTTCCGTCAAAGAGGAGAAGGAGAATGATAATCCATACAATAGAATTGCAGTTATCTCCACATCCTCCGCATCCTCCGCAGTTTGTTGCTGCTAAATCACTCATGTAAAAGTCCTCCAAAATTAATCTACAATACAATATTATGGCTTACAGCATGACCCTGTTACACAGTATATGAAATTTTTATTGCAATCTTTAGGAAATTATTATATTCTAAATACGGTGCGTTTAAATGGAAAAGCACTATAAATATTAGCAAAGAGTGGGATGAATATTATGAAAGTATCGGTTATTATACCGTCACTGAATCCTGATAATAAGCTTGTAGCTGTAGTTGATGCTTTACTTGAAGAAGGCTTTAAGGACATCATTATTGTTAATGATGGAAGTGATGAGGAACATATGGCTCCTTTTAATGAAGTAGCAGCACATAGTGAATGTACAATTCTTACACATGAAGTTAACAAGGGAAAAGGAAGAGGCTTGAAGACTGCATTTGAATTCTGCCTTGAGAATAGAAAAGATATTGATGGAGTTGTGACAGTAGATGGTGATAATCAGCATCGTGCCAAAGATATTAAGAAATGCAGTGAAACTATGGTCAGTACAGGCAATGTCGTTTTAGGCGTAAGGGATTTTACTGGTGATGATGTACCGGCAAGAAGTAAATTTGGCAATAATATGACTAGTGGAGTATTTAAGGTGCTTTGCAGATTGAATATTTCGGACACACAGACCGGCTTAAGAGCAATACCTTACAAGTACCTTGAGACATTTGACAAGGTAGAAGGCGAACGATTTGAGTATGAGACTAATATGCTGCTTGCTTTCAAAAAGTATAATATTGGATTTCAGGAAGAATCGATAGAAACTGTGTACATAGAAGATAATTCATCATCACATTTTAATCCTGTCAAAGATTCAATTAAGATATACAAAGTGATATTTAAATATTTATTTAAAAGCACAGGCATGAAATATGTAGGAAGCTCTATTGCTTCGTGGGCTATAGATAATATAATATTTAATGTGCTTGAATTTGTGCTTATAGGGCTTACAGTCAGCTTAAGAATATTCATAAGTACAGCAGCGGCAAGAGTGCTTTCATCAGTTTTTAATTTCTCGCTTAACAGAAATGCAGTATTTAAATCACAGTCCGGTCTTAAACAGACGGTGGTAAGATATTACATTTTATGGTTCTGTCAGCTTGCTTGTTCTTATGCTTTGGTGTATATTGCTACAAAGCTGCTGGCATTAAGCATTGTGCTTTCAGGAATTGCCAAGATAATAATTGATCTTGCATTGTTCTTTGTAAGTTATCAGATTCAGAAAAGATGGGTTTTTAAGTAACGGTTTAGGAGGAAGTTATAGTGGCAAAAAGAAAGAATAATATTGACGATATAGATATCGTTGATGATTTTGAACTTGAAGATATTGATGATTTTGATCCATTTGACGTTTTAGATGACAGCTATGAAGATAAAAAGTCGTATGGTAACGATAAGCCACGAGGTGGCAACGCATCTAATAAAAGAAATAAAAATAAAAAGAAGAATCCAGTTCTTGTATGGGCAGGAAGAGTCGGTGCGACACTTTTGTCAACTATTCTTATTCTGGTGATATTTCTGTATGCTGTTATGGCAATGCTTGTGTATGGACCGTCTAAGACAGCAAAGATTCAGTTTGTACTTTCTGTACAGGAGACAAGTGCAATAGGATTTCTTGCTAACTGGTTCTGCTCTCAGGATGAGATAGACCAGATTAAGGCCAATAACGCAATTAAAGATACAGATGAGATAACAGATGCGGGACTTGTAAATATTGATACAGCAGCCCAGGATCCAGAAACTCCTGATATTGAGATTGTAGATGTAAAGGGTGCTACATATTCTGGTAAACTCATGATTGTAAAAGACCCAAGCAGATTATTTGTGGGAACAGTGCCTGAATTTACTAATGGGAATGGAATGGTTGTTGCAGATATTGCAAAGAGATATGATGCAGTCGGAGGAGTTAACGGCGGAGAATTTGTTGATGGAGAAACAACCTATACAGCAATGCCAATTGGTCTTGTAATGAAAGACGGAGAGATTCTTAATGATAATGGCGGAACATCTCATGTTACCGGAATTACATTTGATAATAAGCTTGTTCTTGGTAATATGAATGCTGCAAAGGCAAAGGAACTTAATATAAGAGACTGCGTAAGCATAAGCAATCATATTGGTCCATTTCTTATTGTTAATGGAGAGGCTCAGGATATTGTTGGTATTGCAGGGGGAACTAATCCAAGAACTGCCATAGGACAGACAGCAGATGGAAAGATTCTTCTTCTTGCAGTAGATGGAAGACAGCCTAACAGTATAGGTGCTACATTTTCAGACCTACAGGATATTATGGCACAGTATGGAGCTGTAAATGCGTCTACAATGGATGGCGGAACATCAACACAGATGTATTATGACGGTGAAGTAATAAATGTACCATATTCACCAACAGGTCCAAGAAGCTGTCCGACAGCATTTTTAATTAAGTAAGGAGGAGAAAAGTAGTATGCCACGAAATAATAAAAGAAAAAAGAAGCTTTCAAATTTTAAAAAATTCTTATGTATATACTGCGGGATTCTTCTTCTGGCAGGTGTGATTACATTAATTATGCTTCATAGTCTTTTAAAAGATTATGAAGAGGGAATGCCATCAGGAACAATGGATAAGATTGTGAATCAGTTTACTCCTGATGGGATTGGAAAGCTTTTATCAGATAATGACGTGAAAGTAAATGAGTTTGAAACGAATGATACGATAGCAGCATATTTTACAGATAGGTTAAATGACGGTACAGTATCATATAAGAAAAAGGCTGGTGAATATTCTGAAAAAACTCCTGTGTATGTAGTATATGCAGGTGATACGCCGATAGCAAAGGTTGAACTTGAATCGGCAGGAAAGAATGCACATAAATTTAATAAATGGACTCTTGGAACTATTTCTTTTGGAGATTTTACAAAGAACCTTGCAGAAGTTAAAATAACAGCTCCAACAGGTGCTGATGTTTATATTAATGGAGTACAGGTTACTGATACATACAAGACAGAGTCAGAAGTTAAGTTTGCACCTTGTCTGCATGTATCAGATTATGTTACGGTACCAACTAATGATGTGTATGATGTAGGACAGCTTATAGCAAAGCCTGATATAACAGCAAAGCTTAATGGTAAAGATCTGACAGTTGATTATGACAAGAAGACAGGATATACAATTTACTATCCATCGGATGATGAATTGTATAAAAGTATGGAATCAAGGATATATACAATAGCGGAACAGTATGGAGCTTATATTATCAACAGGGGAAGTCTTTCTAAGCTTTCAAGCTATATGGTTGGTACTGCAGCTGAATATGTAAGTGACATTCCAGCTATATGGGCATACCTGTGGGGTAAGTCATATACTTATCAGTTCAACAATGAATCTATTACTAATTTCAGAAAGTATTCAGACAAATGTTTCTCATGTGATGTTTATTATGACCTTTATGTTGATTACAAGACAGGTAATACAACATATAAAACATCGCTTACATATACATTTGTAAAACAGAATGGTACATGGATGCTTGCTGATTTCTTAATTAATTAATATAAAAATATAAGCCGTTCTAATCGTATGTGGTTGGAACGGCTTTTTTAACAAAAAATTTATGGATTTTATTGTATATAAGATGTAAAATCTAATTCGAAAACAATTATTACATAAGATTTGGAGATGAATATGTCGGAGTCTAATAAACGTAATTTTATAGTTCATGGAAGTATTCTTGCAATTGCAGGTATTCTTGTCAGGATAATAGGCATGCTTTACAGAATTCCTGTAGTTAACATTATAGGAAGTGAAGGCAATGGTATATATGGAGCTGCTTTCAACATATATAATATAATGCTTGTGTTGTCTTCGTACGGACTGCCAATGGCTGTATCAAAGCTTGTGTCAGCAAGATTTACAAAGAAAAGATATAAAAGTGCTGCTAAAGTATTAAGATGTTCTTTAATGGTTGCAGTGTGTACAGGAGGTATCGCAGCACTTCTTGTATTTTTTGGCGCTTCATTTATAGAGAATGTTATATATGGAGGAGGACTTCCGGGACTTGCGATTCCATTAAGGATTCTTGCACCGACAATATTCCTTGTTGCAATTCTTGGGGTTATAAGAGGATTCTTTCAGGGACAGAGTACAATGATTCCAACTGCGGTATCGCAGATACTTGAACAGATTGTTAATGCGATTGTTAGTATTGCAGCAGGATATGGAATGATGAAAGCATTTGCTTCATCACCTGATGTGGCAGCATATGGTGCGGCAGGAAGTACACTTGGTACTGCGATGGGAGCACTTACGGCTGTTTTATTCATGGGATTTTTGTATGCGGTATATACACCGACATTTAACAGACTGAAAAGAAAAGACAGACATACAGAGAACCAGAGCACAGGGCAGATTTGTAAGATAATCATATATACAATGATACCAATTATACTTGGACAGACATTTTATCAGATAAGTGCTTTGATAGACGATGTAATGTTTAGCAATATAATGGTTGGAAGAGATATTACTAAGAGCATATCTATGGATCTTGGTAATTTCAGTTCAAGTTACAGCCTGCTTATAGGAATTCCACAGGGGGTTGCATCTGCAATGTCTGCTTCGATGCTGCCTAGCGTTGTTGCATCATTTACAGACAGGGATTATGATTCTATATATGATAAGATTACTAAGACATTAAAGACTAACATGTTTATTGCTGTTCCATCATTTGTAGGGCTGTTTGTTATAGGTCAGCCTATAATAAAGCTGTTATTTTCCCGCTATAACAGCGCTCAGGGTGGAATGATGTTAAAAATAGGTGCGATTGCGGTAGTATTCTATACACTCTCTACAGTTACAAGTACAGCACTGCAGGGAATTGACCGTGTAAATGTACCAATGATTCATTCATCTATATCACTTGCTGTTCATATTGTGCTGGTATTCGTGCTTCTTAAGTTCTCGGCACTAGGAATATATGCAGTGGTTATAGGTAATGCAACATTTCCAATATTAATATTTATACTTAATCTAAGAACCTTATATCAGGAGATTGATTATACGATGCCGTATATAAGTGTATTTGCAAAACCAGGTATATCGGCACTTATAATGGGCGTGTTCACATGGCTTTCATATAAGGGAATGTATACACTTACATCATCTAATGTTCTGGCACTGGTAATAGCCTTTATGGTTGCATTAATAACATATTTTGGTCCTTACTATGCTTTAACTAAGATGAGAGTATTTGAATAAAGCAGGAATGTGATTCCTGACTGGAAAGGAATAATATGCTTTGTGAGAATTGTCATCAGAATGAAGCTTCAATTCATTATACAGAAATAATTAACGGAGTTAAGAAGGAACACCATATATGCATGGATTGTGCAAGAAGGCTTAATTTTGCAGGAATGTCAGACAGTTCAGATGCGGAGTTTCCATTTGTAAGGCTTCTGACGGGTCTGCTGGCTGGTAATTCAGCCCAGGTGGAAGACGGACCTATGATGCATATCAGATGCCCAGGCTGTGGAATGACATTTGATGAATTTACTATGGTTGGTAAATTTGGTTGTGCTGAGTGCTATGGGGTATTCGGACCTCTTATTGAGGATAATATGAAAAGACTGCATGGAGATTCAGTTCATAGGGGAAAGATATATAAGAAATACTCAGGGCTGTCTGATGAAAATAATGAGACAGATACTCTGCCAGTCATGCAGGATGAAAATGATGATTATGAAAGTCGTATCAGGGAACTGGGGATAAAGTTAAGAGAGGCTGTTGAGATAGAGAATTATGAAGAGGCAGCCAGATTAAGGGACATGATTCACCAGTTAAAGAAAATGGATAATACGGATGATTCAACACAGGGAGGCGGTCACGATGCTTAGATGGTTTGAAGAGGGCGGCAATAACTCTGATGTTGTTATATCAAGCAGAGTAAGGCTTGCCCGTAATATTAATGGATATAATTTTTCTTACAAGATGTCAGACACAGATGCTAAAAAGCTGGTAAAAAATGTTACTGACCAGTTAAAGACAGTGTCGCCAATAAGCGGTTATAATTCATATAATTTTGACTACCTTGATGCTTATCAGAAGATGGGCATGAGGGAGAGACATGTTATAAGTCCGTATCTTGAAAAGCAGGATTACGCAGCAGGATTTGTTGCACCTGATGAAGATGTGTCAATAATGATTAATGAAGAGGATCATATAAGAATACAGGCATTTGCTGCCGGAATGAATATGCAGAAAGCGTATACACTGGCTGATAAGATGGATGATGTTATCGGAGATGTACTTGACTATTCGTATGATCAGAAGTTTGGCTATCTTACAACCCTTCCATCTAATGCAGGTACAGGAATGAGAGCAAGTTATATGCTACATTTGCCAGCACTTGCAGGAAATGATAAAATATCAGGGCTGATTCCTGAGGTTGGAAGATTCGGACTTGTGCTAAAAGCAATGGAGGGTGACAATAACAGAGCTTTAGGTGATATATACCAGCTTACTAATCTGGTAACACTTGGAAAGAGTGAGAAAGATATAATTGACAATCTGGATAATATAGCAGAACAGATTATTGCACAGGAAAGAAATTACAGGAAGCAGTATATTACAAAAAGAAAAATGACAGCACTTGATATGGTGTACAGGTCATATGGTGTGTTAAAATATGCCAGAAAGGTTACACTTAATGATGGAGAACTGCTGCTTTCCCAGATAAGATTCGGACTTGCATCAGGGCTTATTAAGGCTGACGGATTTGATGAGAGTAATATATATCAGCTTATGATTGGAATTCATCCGGCAAATCTTCTTATGATTTCTAACAAGGATATGAATGAAGAGGAACTGGAAGTGTCACGAGCTGATTTTATAAGAGAACATCTTCCAACAATACATTAACAGATATTTACGAAATCAATCATAGAAAGGGTTATAGATATGCAGAGCAGATTTACCAGCAAAGCGCAGGAGGCACTTAATTATGCGGCAGATACAGCGGCTATGTTAGGTCATGGTTATATAGGTTCAGAGCATCTTCTTATAGGACTTATCAAAGCGGATGGCGGACTTGCATCTTCAGTTCTTCTTAGCAATGATATTACGGATGAGAAGATAATTAATCTTGTGTGCCAGCTTATAGCACCAGATAGTGTAGTTAATGTCAAAGAACCATCAGGATATACACCAAGGGTTAGACATATACTCGATAATGCAGCAAGAGAGGCGGCAAGATTTAAGTCAGAGCTTATAGGAACAGAACACATTTTAATAGCAATAATAAAAGAAACAGACAGCGTAGCTTCAAGGCTTCTTAATACTATAGGGGTTCCTGTCAAGAAGATGTATGTTGATCTTCTTATGGCTATGGGAGAAGATGCCGGCAGGGTTAAAGAAGATTTCCAGAATGGAAGACCAAGAGGAAATGATAAAAAAAGCACAGCAACTCTCGACCAGTACAGCAGGGATCTTACACAGATGGCAAGAGAAGGCAGATTGGACCCTGTTATTGGCAGGGAAGAAGAGATTCAGAGGGTTATTCAGATATTGAGCAGAAGAACTAAGAATAATCCTTGCCTTATAGGTGAACCGGGAGTTGGTAAGACTGCCATAGCAGAAGGACTTGCAGCCAGAATAGTTGAAGGAAATGTGCCTGAGACAATTAAGGACAAGCGTCTTCTGACATTAGATTTGTCAGGTATGGTTGCCGGTTCTAAGTACAGGGGTGAATTTGAGGAAAGAATCAAGAAGGTAATAGCAGAGGTTAAAAATGCTGGAAATGTATTACTTTTTCTGGATGAGATTCACACAATAATAGGTGCTGGAGGAGCAGAGGGAGCAATAGATGCGTCTAATATATTAAAACCATCTCTTGCAAGAGGAGAAATCCAGCTTATTGGTGCTACAACTCTTGAGGAGTATAGAAAACATATTGAGAAGGATGCTGCTCTTGAGAGAAGATTCCAGCCTGTTAAGGTTGAAGAACCTACGGCAGAAGAGGCAATTCAGATATTAAGAGGCCTTAAGGGCAGGTATGAAGAGCATCATCATGTTACAATTACAGATGAGGCAGTAGTTGCAGCTGTTAAGTTATCTAAGAGATATATTAATGACAGATTCCTTCCTGATAAGGCTATTGATCTTATTGATGAAGCATCTTCTAAGACAAGGCTTGATGCATATGTAATGCCTGATGAGATTAAGACATTAGAGGCACAGATAGAACAGCTTACCAAGGATAAGGAAGAAGCAATAAAGTCAGAAGCTTATGAGCAGGCTGGTGAAATTAAGAAGAAACAGTTAAAGAAAAAAGAACAGCTTGAAAAAATGACAAAGCAATGGCAGGACAGCATTAATGAGAATAATCTTATTGTTGATGAGGATGAGATTGCTTCTGTTGTATCAACATGGACAAAGATTCCTGTACAGAGAATTGCACAGGCAGAATCAGAACGTCTTATGAAGCTTGAGGAAACTCTGCACAACAGAGTTATTGGACAGGACGAGGCTGTTACAGCAGTTGCTAAAGCAATCCGAAGAGGAAGGGTAGGACTTAAAGATCCTAACAGACCAATTGGCTCATTCCTGTTTTTAGGACCTACGGGTGTAGGTAAGACAGAACTTTCAAAGGCACTGGCAGATGCTATGTTTGGTACAGAGAATTCTCTTATAAGAGTTGATATGTCAGAATTTATGGAGAAGCATACGGTGTCAAAGCTTATAGGTTCACCTCCGGGATATGTTGGATATGATGAGGGAGGACAGCTTAGTGAGAAGGTAAGAAGAAATCCATACTCTGTAATTCTTTTTGATGAAGTTGAGAAAGCCCACCCGGATGTATTTAATGTACTTTTACAGGTGCTTGACGACGGGCATATCACTGATTCAACAGGCAGGGTTATAGATTTCAAGAATACTATAATTATAATGACTAGCAATGCTGGAGCTGAAAATATTGTATCACCTAAATCACTGGGATTCTCGTCAGGAATGACTGAGCAGCAGAATCATGAGGAGATGAAGGGCAAGGTTATGGACGAGGTTAAGAGAATATTCAAGCCAGAATTCATTAACCGAATAGATGATATAGTTGTATTCCATGTTCTTGGAAAAGAGCAGATAGCACAGATTGTCGATATAATGATTGCCAATGTCAATAAGCGTATTATGGAACAGATGAAATTATCAATAGAGCTTGATGATGCAGCTAGACAGTGGCTTGTTGATAAGGGTTATGATTCTAAATATGGTGCAAGACCATTACGCCGTACAATCCAGAATGAGGTTGAAGATGTTCTTGCAGAGCGGATTCTTATGGGAAAAGTCCACGCTGGCAATAAAGTGAAGATAACTGTAAAGGACAATAAGCTTAACTTTACTCTCAAGAGAGGAATGAATAAGTAAATTAATAAATAAACAATAAACAACTGACAAATTGCTGGCGCTTTTTGTCAGTTTATTGTATAATCAGTACATACATATCGTAACATATAGGAGGATAATAATATGCCAGTAGTAAATGAATTGATTCGTTCAGAAGCGGATGGAGCAATCAGTTTTGGTAATTATAAGTTGGATACCAAGTCAAAGCTGCCAGATTTCGAACATTGTGGGGATACATACAAAGTTAAGACATTTAACGAAATCACAAAGCTTGAGAAGAACGGCTCTTTTGTATATGAATCTGTTCCGGGTACAGCTGTTAATGATTTTAAGGCAACAGACACAAGTGTATCATTTATGGTAGAAGGTAATGAGGATGCACAGATTACATTAGGCCTTGAAGAAGGTACATCATATGATATCAGAATTAACGATAAAGATGCAGGAACAATGGCTACTAATATGGGTGGTAAGCTTGTTCTTTCAGTTGAATTTGATGGTGAGAAGCCTGTTAAAGTAGATATTAAGAAGGCTTGATTATAATTAAAAGTATTTTGATTTTACAGGGCTGCTACACATTTATATGTTGTGGCAGCCTTTTTTAGGGGGATATATGGCAAAGGCAAAGAATACAGCTTTTTTTTGTAAAGAATGTGGATATGAGTCTGCTAAATGGTTCGGGCAGTGTCCGGCGTGTAAGGAATGGAACACATTTGTAGAAGAACCAGTAAGTAAACCTAAGTCAGCCAAAGGAATAGCAGGCACAAGCCAGAGGGCAGCGGCATCATCAGCGCCTGTTCCTGTAGAAATAAATAGTGTAAGCTTTGAAGAAAATGACAGAACATCCACAGGCATAGCTGAACTAGACAGGGTACTTGGCGGAGGAATTGTTGCGGGTTCTTTAGTGCTTGTAGGAGGAGATCCTGGAATAGGAAAGTCAACACTTCTGCTTCAGATGTGTTACAACCTGTCAGCAGAAGGAAAAGATGTACTTTATATATCCGGTGAAGAATCGCTTAAGCAGATAAAGCTTAGGGCAGACAGAATTGGCAAATGCAGTGGAACACTTAAGTTATTATGTGAGACAAGCTTAGATAACATAGAAGATATTCTTACAAGAAATAAGCCTGAGATTGTGATAATTGATTCGATACAGACTATGTATAAAGAAGATGTGGCAGCAGCACCGGGAAGTGTTTCTCAGGTAAGAGAGACAACATCCATACTTATGCAGCTTGCGAAGGGACTGAACATTACTATATTCATTGTAGGACATGTTACCAAGGAAGGAACAGTTGCCGGACCAAGAATGCTTGAGCATATGGTTGATACGGTACTTTATTTTGAAGGCGACAGATATGCTTCATACAGGATATTAAGAGGCGTAAAAAACAGATTTGGCTCAACTAATGAAATTGGTGTATTTGAAATGCAGCAGAGCGGCCTGTCGGAAGTTGAGAATCCATCAGAATATATGCTTAATGGAAGACCAGAGAATGCATCAGGTTCAGTTGTTGTGTGCCTTTTGGAAGGAACACGCCCTATAATGGTAGAGATTCAGGCATTGGTGTGCGATTCTAATTTTGGAATGGCAAGAAGGACTGCTGCAGGTACTGACTATAACAGGGTTAATCTTCTTATGGCTGTTCTTGAAAAGAGAGCAGGTATACATATGTCAGGCAGTGATGCTTATGTGAATGTTGCAGGTGGAATTAAAGTAAGTGAGCCAGCGCTTGATTTGGGAATTGTGATGGCCCTTGTGAGCAGCTTTAAGAACAGGGCAATAGACGAAAAGACAGTTATATTTGGTGAAGTTGGACTTGCAGGTGAGGTGAGAGCTGTAAGCCAGGCACAACAGAGAGTTAATGAAGCTGTTAAGCTTGGTTTTAAAACATGTATATTGCCGGGTGTATGCTTGAAAAACATAAAGAAGAATGATAAAATTGAAATAATTGGTGTTAATAATGTTCAGGAAGCAATTAAACTGATATAAAATACACAGGATGGGGGATTACTTATGAGTAACGAAGCAATGGTGAATAATCTCACCAATATTCTTAATGGACTTGATGATTCACAGGAAAAGCTTGAAAAAGATGCATTTGATGTTATTAATTCGTCAGATACATCTCTTAATCTGGTTAAGGAAAGCATGTCAAGTGTAGAAGAGATTCTTGGAATGATAGAATCAATGAATAAAGTTGTGGAGGAGTCTTCAGCTAAGATTAAAGAACTTGAAGCTTTGTCTAAGAAGATTGAAGAATTTGCAGCTGTTATTAGTTCAATATCTAACAGAACCAATATACTTTCACTTAATGCATCAATAGAAGCCGCAAGAGCCGGTGAACATGGCAGGGGATTTGCTGTTGTTGCCAGTGAGGTAAGAAATCTTGCTGCTCAGTCAGCTAAGTCGTCCAAAGAGATAACAGACACAATTACTAAAGTACAGACCTCGGTTGATGAAACGGTCACAGCTATGAAGAATATTTATGATAATTCATCAAAGCAGAAGGAAAAAGCAGATGATGTTGGAAATGTGCTTAAGAAAGTAATAGATGCAGCATATACTGCTAATGAGGTTGCAAGAAATATTGAAAATGAGATAGCTTATCAGAGAGAGATAACAGATGAAGCTAAGAATGCATTAAAAGCATAGGAATAATCAGGGAGGTCGCATAAGACCTCCTTTATTTAATGGGTATAATGAAAAAAGACAGTAAATAAGTGGCTTCGAAAGAATATTGATGTTGTTACTATGTCAATATTTGAGTGATTGAGAAAATGTGCTAATGCGTTATGGCAGATTGCAATGAGAAGATGTGTTACGGGAATGTGTTATAGGGATGTGGGTGCTGTGTTATGGGGCGAATGCCTACTAGAAGCTATTGGATAACATAATTAGTGGGTGGTTTTCTTATAATATTGCTATGGCTTCAGAGCAGAGACCTACGCAATAAGCTGTATTGGATGTTTGCGTGTGCTTT
>UMAC01040021.1_pt1 | contig 12319 bp, 13 predicted proteins | sample 1963591 | NCBI WGS metagenome assembly UMAC01 (sample SAMEA4835904, study PRJEB28245) | human gut metagenome | biome: gut microbiome; material: fecal sample | place: Denmark | collected 2008
CGCTGGCCTTGTACTTAAAGAATATAGTTGGAAATATCGATATTTTCCCTGATTCTGCCCAGTTTCTCCCTTACATAGTCACTGTCTACCACCATTTCCTTTTCTTCCATATCCGGAGCAGCAAAGGACAGGTCTTCCAGCACTCTCTCCAGTATGGTGTAAAGCCTTCTGGCACCAATGTCTTCTGTTTCCAAATTAACCTCCGAGGCAATTTCTGCAATGGTATCCAGTGCATCTTCTGCAAAGGTTACATGAAGGCCTTCCGTATCCAGAAGGGCGGTATACTGACGAATCAGAGCCTGCCGCGGTTCTGTCAGGATTTTCCGAAGATCTTCTTTCGTAAGGCTTGAAAGCTCTACGCGGATAGGGAAACGGCCCTGCAGTTCCGGAATCAGGTCACTGGGTTTGGATACATGGAAAGCACCGGCAGCCATGAAAAGAATATGGTCTGTTTTCACCTGGCCATACTTGGTTTTCACCGTAGCTCCTTCTACGATTGGAAGGATATCGCGCTGCACCCCTTCCCGTGATACATCAGGGCCGCCGGAAGCACCGGTTCTGCCGGCAATCTTATCAATTTCATCAATAAAGATAATGCCTCTTTCTTCCGCATAATGGATGGCCCTGTCCTTCACCACTTCCATATCCACCATTTCATCGGCTGCCTCTTCTGTCAGAATTTTCTTTGCTTCCCGAACGGTAACCTTCTTTTTCTTCATCTTCTTGGGCATCATACCGGCAATCATGACGGAAATCTGGTTTGCCTGCTCATTATCCGACTGGGGCGCATTGCCTTTGTCTTCCACCTTGATCTCAATCTGCCGGTCATCCAGTTCGCCGCTGCGGATTCTTTCCACCAGTTCTTTGCGCCGCTGTTTTTCTTCCTGATTTTCCGGCTTATCGGCCTGCTTTTCTCCGAAAATAATATCCATGGGGCTTCGGGTCTCCGGCTTTTTAGAAGGCCACATAACTTCGGCAATGCGATGCAGCGCTTCTTCCTCCGCATCCCTGCCGTGGCGGGCGGATTCCTCTTTCTTCACAAGACGCACCGCTTCTTCCACCAGGTCCCGCACCATGGACTCTACGTCCCTTCCCACGTAACCTACTTCGGTGTACTTGGTGGCTTCCACCTTCACAAAAGGTGCATGGGTCAGGGAGGCAATCCTCCGGGCAATTTCTGTCTTGCCTACGCCGGTGGGGCCAATGAGAAGAATATTCTTGGGGCTGATTTCCCTGGAAATATCCGGTGGAAGCTGTCCTGCCCGCCAGCGGTTCCGAAGAGCCACTGCCACCGCCCGTTTGGCATCCTTCTGCCCGATAATGTAATGGTCCAGGTATTCTACAATCTTACGGGGTGTTAATTCTTCCATCAGATTTCCTCCACAATAACGTTATGATTGGTGTATACACAGATATCTGCTGCAATATGAAGTGATTTTTCCGCTATTTCGCGGGCAGAAAGATCTGTGTTCTGTGACAGTGCACGGGCTGCCGAGAGGGCATAGTTGCCGCCGCTTCCAATAGCCAGAATACCATCATCCGGCTCAATCACTTCTCCGCTGCCGGAAACAAGGAAAAGATGCTCTCCATCGGTGAGAATCAAAAGGGCCTCCAGTTTCTGGAGCACCCGGTCGCTGCGCCAGTCCTTGGCAAATTCCACGGCCGCCCGCACCAGATTGCCATTGCAGTCTCGAAGTTTGGCTTCAAATTTATCAAAAAGAGAAAAGGCATCTGCCACGGAACCGGCAAATCCTGCAATAATCTTCCCATGATACAGCCGCCGCACTTTCCGGGCCGTATTCTTCATTATTACCGCATTTCCCATGGTGACCTGCCCGTCACCAGCCATGGCTGTATGGCCGTCCTTCTTCACCGCCAGTATGGTTGTCGCTGTAAACATAACTCCTCCTTCTATTTGAATGCTATAAAAACACCGCCTTTCGGCAGTTCTCCATGTCTACTTATATTATACGTTACAGAGAAAACAATGGGTAGAGGAAAGCGCCCAACGGATTCAAAAGTTTCAATGGGCCCGGCATTGATGCTCCTAAAAGGGATCCATTTCTATAAACAGCATTTCCAGCCTGACCCTGGTATACGGGGTTATAAAGAAAAATGGGAATCCCTGAGAAATCTATTCCGCCTCCCATCTTGCAATCTTTCACTATCGCCGTTATCATGAGGAGTAACAGAACAATTGAGAAAAGGATGGGACCATGATGGATACCAATATAAAACAGCTCAGAGATCCGGAGGAAATCCGGCAGCACATCCGGAACATTTATAAGAAAAACCGGTTCATGGAAGATTATTTCCATATCCACATTGATGAAATTCACTGCGGCAGTGTCACAGTCAGTCTGAAGACAGACCCACTGAAGCACAACAATCACAGGGGCCGCCTCCATGGCGGTGTGCTGGCTGCCCTGGCCGATTCCGTCACCGGTGTCACCAGTGCATCCGTAGGAGCTTCCGTGGTTACTGTAGCCATGACCATGAATTTCATCCGTACTGCCAAACCGGGAGAAACCATCCGTGTCACCAGCCATATCACTCACAACGGTCACTCCACCATTGTCATAGAAGCGGATATGTTTGACGAAGAGGATCATCTCATGTCTAATATACTGGCCACCATGATGGTGGTGGACCGGTTCACAGAAATACCGCGGCGCTGGAATGGTTGACCGGAACTGCCGCTTCGCGTCTCTAAGGAAGCGCTGATTAAATCATTGTTTGCTTTTATTCTTGAATTTTTATGCAATGTGAGGAATGGGCTGACGCGAATAGCGAGCTATTTAAGGAAGCCCATGACGAAGCAGTGCATAAAAATTCTTATAAAAGAAAACTCTATGAATTAATCAGTGCTTCCCTAATACAAAAGATGCCCAGGGCAGCGGCAGTTTCACTGTATTTTTCCCCTTTTATTCCAAACAGGAAAATGAAACTATCCTTTGGCAGAAAAATAAGACCTTTCCATATAGAGTTCAAGAGTCATTGGCAGTCGCCAGGCACAGCCTGCATACTGGCAGTTCCGGGCACCTTCCACCATGAATCCTGCTTCACAGGCTTTCCCTGGTATAACTTGAAACCTTCAGTGGATATCACTGGCTTCGTCAAAGATATCGGCTCCAGCAGAAAGGCAGTTTCTTTTCTCCTCATAAACTCCAAGCCCAATCAAAAACTCTCCCCAGTTCGGGAGAGTTTTTGATTGACGCCGCCCCATTTCCAGGCAGCTCCTTTTATGAAGTTTCTAAAAGATCAGATTTTTGAAAGTGCCTGTTCCACATCTTCCAGAAGATCGTCAATATTTTCAATGCCCACAGAAATACGGACAGTGCCGGGGGTAATGCCGGCAGCACGCTGGGCTTCTTCATCCAGCTGCTGATGGGTGGTGGAAGCAGGATGTACCACCAGGGACTTGGAATCCCCTACATTGGCCAGGTCCGAGAAGATATCCAGGTTATCGATAAAGTCTCTGGCTGCCTTGAATCCGTCCTTCAGCTCAATGGAGAAGATAGAGCCTGCGCCTTTGGGCAGATATTTCAGCTGGAGCTTATGATAAGGAGAGGATTCGAGGCCCGGGTAGTTAACCTTGGCTACCTTCGGATGTTTTTCCAAAAATTCTGCCAGTTTCTGGGCATTGGACACATGACGTTCTACGCGGAGAGACAGGGTTTCCAATCCCTGGATAAAGAACCAGGCAGAGATGGGGGAAATGGCTGCGCCTGTATCACGAAGAACCTTGGCACGGATGCGGGTTACAAATCCTGCGCCTGGTACATCGGTGGCAAAGTTGATACCATGATAGGAAGCATCGGGGTTAGCAAAGTGAGGATATCTTTCCGGCTGATTCCAGTCGAACTGTCCGTTTTCGATAATAGCACCGCCCAGGGTAGTTCCATGACCACCAATAAATTTAGTGGTCGAATGAATAACTACATCAAGGCCATGTTCCAATGGCCGGAAGAGGTAGGGGGTGGCAAAAGTATTGTCGATAAGTACCGGCAGATGATGGGCATGAGCAATGTCACGGATTGCATCAAAATCAGGAATATTGATAGCCGGGTTGCCCAGCGTTTCAATGTATACAGCCTTTGTCCTGTCGGTGATGGCCGCTTCAATTTCTTCCGGATGATCAGGATTTACGAATTTGGTATGAATACCCAGCTGGGGAAGTGTATCGGTGAAAAGTTCATAGGTACCGCCATAAAGAGTGGATGCGGAAACGATTTCATCACCGGCGCCGGCAATATTAAGGATAGAATAGGTCACTGCCGCAGCACCGCTGGCCACTGCCAGACCTGCAGTGCCGCCTTCCAGGGCAGCCAATCTCTTTTCCAGTACATCCTGGGTCGGGTTGGTAAGGCGGCCATAAATAAAGCCCGGTTTACGAAGAGCAAAGAGATCTTCCCCTTCCTGCGCATCGTGGAATACATAGGAAGTGGTCTGATAAATAGGAACAGCCCTGGCTCCTGTGGTGGGATCCGGTACCTGTCCTGCATGCTGCTGAAGAGTTTCAAAACGATATTTTTTGTCTGCCATAATAATTGCCTCCGTGTTTTGTATTAAGTAAAGTTAAATGCTGATTTCTCTATCATGCTGCACATTCGACATCGTATCCCTGCCATATCCTATTCCTCCTCTTTTCAGGAATTTTTCAGGAAATTTTCCTGTCCGGACTCTGCCGTGAAGGTACGTTCCTGTACCCCCGCGCTGTATCGGGCGTCTCCCGGATATGTACACACGATCTCTCAGAAAAGACGGTTAATAAATAAAAAAAACTCCCGTCCTTACCAGGACGAGAGACTCGTGTTTCCACCTAATATTTCCGCCTATGTCTCCATAGACAGCTCATGAGGTACTTGGTCATGCCGCATACCCGCGCTCTGTATCGGGAGTTCCCGGGAAGGCCTACTATATCTTTCGGCCCGCCAAACTCAGAAATGCACTTCACATCCCTATCCATATCCGCTTCCACTCTCCGGACTCGCTTTGCTGTATTCAGGACCCTACTCTTTTCTTCCTCGTTTGAAGTTGAATTAACTTTACCATGGGATTTTCATTTTGTCAAGAATAAATAGGGCCTTAGGAAAGATTATTTCATGATGACTTTTCGTCTGCTTCTTTCACTGCCTCAATGAACGCCTGGATTTTGACAGGATCTTTTCCTTTTTTATCATCATATTCTACACCGGAAGATACATCCACCATCCAGGGATGCACCTGCCTGATGGCTTCTCCTACATTGAAAGGATGGAGACCTCCTGCCAGTATGAGCTTTCTTCCTTGTGCAGGAATCTGCTCCAGACAAGACCAGTCAAAGGATTTGCCGCTGCCGGGAGCTGCCGCATCAAAGAGATAGGCAAAAATCCGGGGATATGGCTCTATAACAGGCACCCTGCCCTTCACATTCACAGCACGGATGATGGGGATATCCGCTTCTTCGGGGATCTCCTCTGCCAGATGTCCATGAATCTGCAGCACATCAAAACCTGCCTCTTCTATGAGTTTCACCTGCTCCAGAGTAGGAGAGACAGTCACCGCGGTTTTTTTGATCTCGGGCGGCAGAGCCTCCATGATTTCCCTTGCCCTTTCTATGGTGATATTCCGCCTGCTTTTAGGACAGAAGAGCACCATACCTGCATAATCCACCCGATCAGGAGGCAGAAAGGCTGCCTCCTCCGGTGAGGTAAGGCCGCATATTTTAATCCTTGTTCTCATAAATCCTCCTACCAGGCTACGCCGGTGGTAATATTAATCTTCATAGATTCCAGAGACATGCCGGTGGTATATTCGATTTCCCGCTGCACCTTATCTCTCATGGTGTGAATCACGTCCCGAATTTCCTGAGGCGTACCTGTGCGGACCGTTACATCCAGATAAAGAATAAGACCATTCACCTGGCTCTCGCTTTTTTTGCTCCGCACATGACGGATTTTAATCCTCTTAAGTCCGCTGGCAGCATAATTAACCAGACTTTCAATAACTTTGTCCGAAAAGGTAAGCTTTCCGTAATAGCTGAAAACAGGACGCACCACAGACCTTTCATTCCATTCGCTGAACCGCTTCGGCTCCTTTTTTCTGTTTCTCAGGAAGCGGAGCGGATCCACCATATACCCTTTAAAATAGGGCTTCAGTTCCATGGTAGGCACAGGTATGACATGCTTTCCTTCCTTGTGCCTGGCTTCGCTGGCTTTCAGCATATCTTCCGGTTTAGCCACATCTTCAATGCGGATATACTTGGCCGGCATAGGAAGATCCAGAGCCTTGGCAATGGTGACCACCATACGATCCGATGTGCCCAGGATAAGCACCCGTTTGGGGTTGATTTTTTGGAGGGCCGCCCGCACTTCATCCCTCTGCTCTTTATCCCAGAAAATGGCTCTACGCACTGCTTTAAGACGACTTTCTTCCCTCTTGGCCGATTTCCCTGCCACAATGCGGCTGTGATAGATAAGAATGCCGTCATCAATAATACAGGACGCCTTATTTTCATAAGCAATCACCAGCGCCCTGTCACTTTTCCCTGTACCCGGCGGCCCGTAAAATCCGATTACTTCCATAGCCCTGCTCCTTTCATCATTTCTTTTTCCCATTATACCATGGAGATATAGAAAAAAGGCAGGTTCCCCTGCCCTTCTGAACTATCACTGCACTCTACAGCCCAATCCCACTTCCGGGACATGAATGAAATGCCAATTATGCTTCCCCTACAATCTGTACTTCCGTATGAAGATCCACGCCGTATTCCGCTTTGACCTTCTTCTGCACTTCATGGATGAGGGACAGCATATCCTCGCAGCTGGCGTGGCCGTTATTAATGAGGAACCCTGCATGCTTCTCGCTAACCGCCGCATCTCCCACAGCAAAACCTTTGAGACCGAGCTCTTCAATCATCTGTCCCACGAAGTGACCGTCAGGCCGTTTGAAGGTACTGCCGGCGCTCCGCTTCTCCAAAGGCTGCTTCGTCCTTCTTCGGTTGTTCAAATCGTCCATAAGCGCCTTGATATCTTTTTTATTTCCCGGCTTCAGGGACAGTGTAATATCTACAATCACTTCCCCGTTTTCCATGAAGAGGCTGTGTCTATAGGAATAGCGGATATCACGACTGTCATAGGTAATGAGGTCCCCTTTCCGATCGCAGGTGGTAGCAGAAACGATGATTTTTGACATTTCTCCTCCATAAGCACCGGCGTTCATGTAAGCTGCACCGCCGATAGTTCCAGGGATACCACTGGCAAATTCCATGCCCGACAGTCCACTGTCATAGGCTGCCCGCGCTGCCTGGGCCGTAGATACACCGCTGGACACCTTCAGAAGATTGTCATTCTGTTCGATTTTCTGCAGTCTGCCGGTAAAAATCACCACGCCCCGAATGCCTTTGTCACGGACAAGGAGATTGGCACCTCCACCCAGCACAAAAACAGGCATGCCATACTTATAAGCCAGCCTGGTCACAATGCAGAGTTCTTCAGCTGTTTTTGGAATCAGAAAACAGTCTGCCGGGCCGCCAATGCCGAAAGTGGTATGGCGGCTCATTGGTTCATTGATTTTAATCTGGTTTTCGCCAAGAACCGTGGCAAAAACGTCAGCATATGTATTATTCATAGATCTTCTCTTTCCCATTGAATTAGTCACTCATATTATTATAAATTTGACTATCATGACAGTCAATGGAATTTATGAAATACTTTGATTGTGACCTCAGACCGTGATCATGCAGGAAGAGAGACCGTATCATTCTTTTCCTCCATAAAAAAATCCGCAGACCCAGGTCTGCGGATTTTTCCAGGTTGTCATATTTTGCGGTAATTATTTCTTTTCTACCAGTTTCAGGTCAACGGCAATATTCTTATCTACGTTTTCGCCTTTAGCCAGTTTGAGTGCGGTTTCTACACCGATTTCACCCATCTTATCAGGCTGCTGGGCAATGGTAGCTGCCATGGAACCATCGTTGACTGCCTTGATGCCGTCATCGGTGCCATCGAAGCCGATGATGAAAATCTGCTTGTTAGCAGCTTTGGCAGCACTTACAGCGCCAAGAGCCATTTCATCGTTCTGTGCGAAAATAGCCTTTACATCAGGATTAGCCTGGAGAATATTTTCGGAAACGGTGAGGCCTTTGGAACGGTCGAAATCTGCGCTCTGTTTAGCCAGGACCTTGAGTTTGTTGTCAGCGATATTATGGAAGCCCTGTCCTCTTTCACGGGTAGCAGAAGCACCGGGAATGCCTTCCAGTTCAGCCACCGGGGTGCCTTCGCCCAGTTTGGAAACGATATATTCAGCTGCCATTTCGCCGCCTTTTACGTTGTTGGAAGCGATGTGAGCTGCTACTTCACCTTTATCAGCGGAGCGGTCGATGGTAATAACAGGAATCTTTGCCTTGTTGGCTGCCAGAACGGAGTTGGAAATAGCTGCAGAGTCTACCGGGTTTACGATGAGGACAGAGATATTTCCCTGGAGCAGGTCGGCAATATCATTGGACTGCTTAGCCGGGTCATTCTGGGCATCTACGATTTTCACATTTACGCCTGCTTTGTCAGCTGCAGCTTTTACGCTGTTAGCCATAGTAACAAAGAAGGGATTATTCTGGGTGGAAACAGAGAAACCAATGGTGACTTTCTTGGAACCGGAAGCTGCACCGTCAGCTTTCTTGTCAGAAGAGCCGCAGCCTGCTGCGGAAATGAGAGCTGCGCCGATAAGAGCAGCCAATGCGATTTTCTTTAACAACTTGTTTTCCTCCTTAATTTTTCTTGCGGTCCATAAGCACTGCGAGTAAAATGACAACACCTTTGACAACCTGCTGATAGAAGCTGGAAACATTTAATATATTAAGACCATTATTCAGGGTACCAATAATTAATGCACCGATAAGGGTACCGGAAATACGGCCTTTACCGCCGGCAAGAGATGTGCCACCTAAAACGACAGCTGCAATGGCGTCCAGTTCATAGCCCATACCAGCTGTAGGCTGAGCACTGTTCAGGCGGGCAGTGAGGATAGCGCCAGCCAGGGCACAGAGGCATCCGGTCAATGCATAGGCAAAAATCTTGATCCTGTCGATTTTAATACCGGAAATATAGGATACCTTTTCATTACCACCTACAGCATAGGTCTGACGGCCAAGGGGCGTTTTTTTCAGAATGAAGAAAAGAATAAAGAATGCAATAAGCATGATAATAGCCGGTACAGGAATATCAAGGATGAATCCCTGACCGAAACCGGTGAAAATAGGGTCATCGGAAAGGCCGGAAATCGGGTTGCCATTTGTATACACCAGGGTAGCGCCACGGTAAATCGTCATGGTAGCCAAAGTGGCAATGAAAGGTGCCACCTTGCCATAGGAAATGATCACACCATTCACGGTACCCAGAAGGATGCCGATAACAGCAGAAAGGACAATGGCCAGTTCCGGATTAGTGCCCTTGGTAATCATGCTGGCCATCAGGGCACTGGAAAGAGCAAGAATACTGCCTACGGACAGGTCGATACCGCCGGTGAGGATGACGAAGGTCATACCAAAGGCGATCAGGGCATTAATGGAAATCTGGCGGGCCAGATTTTTCAAGTTGGACGGATCAATGAAGCTGTCATTCAATACGGAAATGACAATAAAGAGAAGGACAAGACCGATGAGCGGCCCCATTTCCCTGATTATATTTTTTACTTTTGCGGAACTCATGCTTTTACTCTCCTCCGGTTGCAAGTGTCATAATGCGTGTCTGGGTGGCATCCTTATGCTCAACGATGCCTGCGGCTCTGCCTTCATGAATAACAAGAATACGGTCGCTCATGCCGATAACTTCGGGCAGTTCAGAAGAAACCATGATAATGGATACCCCTTTGGCGGTAAGTTCATTCATCAGGTCATAAATATCTTTTTTTGCGCCGATATCGATTCCTCTGGTAGGTTCATCAAGAATCAGAAGTTTCGGATGCATGCCTACCCATTTGGCGATAACCACTTTCTGCTGGTTGCCGCCGGAAAGAGTGCTGGCCGGAAGATTAATATCCTGCGCTTTGACTCCCAGGCGTTTGGAAAGCTCACTGGAGAAATCAAACTCTTTCTTATCGTTAATCACATGACTCTGGGCCAGCCTCTCTTCGCTGGGGAGTGCAATGTTTCTTTCAATAGAGAAGTCAAGAATAAGGCCTTCGGTCTTCCGGTTTTCCGTAATGAAGCCGAAACCATGGCGGATGGCATCTCTAGGATTTTTGATATGGATTTCTTTGCCTTCAAAATACAGCTTGCCCGATTCATGGGGATCCACGCCAAAGATAGCACGCATGATTTCCGTGCGTCCAGCCCCCATAAGGCCTGCTACCCCCAGGATTTCTCCTTTCCTCAGGTTGAAGGAAATATCCTGGAACACGCCGGGCTGGGTAAACCCTTCCACGCGGAAAATCTCATCACCCGGCACATTGGTGCGGGCCGGATAGTATTCGCTCATGACGCGGCCCACCATATCCCCTACGATCTGGTCCATGTTTGTTTCTTCCGTAGGACGGGAGCTGATGGTCTGACCATCCCGCATGACGGTAATGGTGTCGCAGTTGGCAAACACTTCTTCCATGCGGTGGGAAATATAAATGATGGATACCCCTTTGTTTTTCAGCTTTTTCATTACTTCAAAAAGGCGGTCCGTTTCCCTTTCCGTCAAGGCAGCAGTAGGTTCATCCATGATGACAGTCTTGGCATCCAGCATAAGGCTTCTGGTGATTTCCGTCATCTGCTGCTGGCCTACGGAGCATTCCCCCGCAATTTCATCAAGCGGCAGATCAATGCCGATTTCCTGGCATTTCGCTTCGGCCATTTCACGCATTTTTTTGAAATCAATGGTACCAAATCTTGTTTTCGGCTGGTTCATAAGGAATAGATTTTCCAATACCGACAGGTTCGGCCAAATGTTCAGTTCCTGGTGGATAAAGGCAATGCCATGCTCTTCGGCATCTTTATTATTCTTAAAGGTAACTTCCTTTCCGTCCACCATAATGGTGCCGGCATCTGCCCTGTGAATCCCGGTGAGAATGTTCATAAGGGTGGATTTACCTGCCCCATTCTCCCCCATCAGCGCATGTACTTCGCCGGGACGGACATGAAGATTGACCCCGCCCAGGACCTTATTAGCGCCAAAGGATTTGCAGATGCCTATCATATTAATATCCATGTACTTTCAGATACCTCTCTTAGAAGATGACTCCGGACTGGAGAATCACATTGGAGAAAGGAGTGATTTCGCCGGTCCTGATGACCGCTTTGCAGTCTTTTTCCCAAGCCTTCAGTTCCTCATGGCTTTCCAGCATCACCCACTCCACTTCGCTTTCAGGAAATACTTCCTGCAGCGCTTTCCACTGGGCGGGATTCTGAATCTTCGTTTCCGGTGCCAGGTAAATTTTTTCAATCTGCATATATTTTGCCATTTCTTTGATGACTTCAATGAATGGCGGCTCCCCAAGACGAAGAGCCAGATCGATTTTCTGAACCCCTGCCGGAACCGGAAGGCCGCAGTCTCCTACACAGATTTTATCCGTATGGCCCAGGTCGGCCAGAACTTTTGCAATGCTGCTGTTAAGGATTCCTACTTTTTGCATGAGAGCATTTCCTCCACTTCATTTCGCCAGGGCATTCCTCCCTGGGCACCAATCTTTCCAACTGAAAGAGCTGCTGCTGCATTGGCAAACCGGATAGCCTCCCTGATGGAAAGTCCTTCTGCTCTGCCGGCAGCAAAGGCACCGTTGAACGTATCACCGGCACCGGTAGTATCTACGACAGGCACATGGAAACCGGGTACATGAACCACTTCGTTTCCTTCTCCATAAAGAACCCCTTCGCTTCCCACAGTCATAATCACTTTTCCTGCATGAGACTTCAGGATTTCATCCCTGTCCATGCCCTGGAACATAAGGGCCGCCTCATGTTCATTGGGCGTAATATAGGTTACCTTATCTATCCATTCCTTCGGAATGTCCATGTAGGGCGCCGGATTCAGCATGACCGGCACCTTTTCCTCATAGCAGCGGTCAATAATGTAGCCAATGGTGTCCATGGGAATTTCATGCTGCAGCATAACCAGGTCAGAGGTTCTGATAATATCAAAGGCTTCATCCACCACCTGGGGGCTCACTCTGTCATTGGCTCCTTTGAGAACAATAATGCTGTTGTCTCCTTCCGCCAGAATGATATGAGCCGTACCTGTATCCACTCCGTCCAGTACCGATACATAGTCCGTTTTCACGCCGCTTTTTTTCAATGCATCCAGCATGAGGCTGCCATAGGCATCGCGGCCTACGCAGCCCACCATGTAGACTTCCTCGC
>UMAC01069442.1_pt1 | contig 12269 bp, 15 predicted proteins | sample 1963591 | NCBI WGS metagenome assembly UMAC01 (sample SAMEA4835904, study PRJEB28245) | human gut metagenome | biome: gut microbiome; material: fecal sample | place: Denmark | collected 2008
ATGGAGCTTCTATCCTGCATGAAAGAATGGAACAGGTAAAGGAAGAATACAGCGATGCAGAATGGAAGAATGATGTTGTTGGTACAGATGAGGATATTGAGCCTATCAATGATTTTGAAATTGTAGAAGGCACGGATCTCTATCTTGTTGAAGTTCCCGTGAAAGAACCATGGAAAGTATTTGCGTATGTTCCGTTTGGTGACTGGAATGAATGTCCGAAAGCTGAAGAACACATGGCAATAGCCAAATATTGGTATGAGAAACATGGTGCGTGTGCAGCATATATTTCAAATGATGTTGTTGAGTATTATCTGCCCAGTTCAGTGATGGGTGATACAATGCCTATTGCAGAGGAACATTTGGGATATAGTGCGGATATTTTACAAGGAAACAATCTTGCATCCCTTTCTTCTCAACTTAAAAAATCCACAATATGGTATTTCTGGTGGGATTGATTTATTGAAGCGGAACACTGCCTAATCACCCTTTCCTATACGCCTTTGTCTTGCGCCCAACGCAGTATGAAGGCTTTTCTTTTACCTGCACCTTGGCTCATGCTTCTCTTGGAGAAGCGTGCAAGGCAACTAACAAGGTAGTCAATCATAGCTTCTCACGGAGGACTTCTATAAAGGTACAAGACGAATGAAGCTGCAGGACTCTAACGAAATCCAGCAGCTTCGTGATGTGTGTATATTTGAGGTGAATGGGGTAGAGGTGTATATGTAAGTTTTTTACCTATTATATAACAACATTAGCTGATTTTTATTACTTTTGCAAAATAATACCAAAATCAGTCAAGTATGAAAAAACTTCTATTTACCTTGTGTTGCATGATTTTCGCAATAGCATCATTCGCACAATCCAATGTCCATATCAAATTTATGGGTATTCCTGTTATAGCAGAGCAAGAGTATTCTAAAGTCAAAAATCTGCTGTCTCAAAAATATGGTTCTGACTCTGAAGATATGTACGTCGGAACAAAGGACGGAAAGGAATCTGTTTCATTCATTTCTGCAAATGATGAAGGAGAAATAAATGGTGCAATCGACCTTTTCATAACACAGGATGAAGAATCTTGGATCCGTGCTCCATATAACTACAATTTACACATTGATTATAATGACCGTATAAATACAAACAAACATGACAACCAACAACTTGATGAAATATAAAAAACAATCTGCAGTAATGACATTCAATTACTGGATATTCTTCTTGATTTCAGCTTTACTGACCGGCTGCTCTTCATCTAATGACGATAATGAAGAACAGGTTAAGAATAATCTTACAATTGATATTTCCGACATTAAAGGAACTTGGTATGTAACAAAATCCACCTCACAAAATTGGGATGGAATTGTTTTGGTGTTGAATGATAGGCAAAGCTGTAGTTGGACGCATCGGGATGGAGAATATGTCGGCCCATATTATTTTTTGGAAAATGTTAATGACAAGACATTGAAAGAACAATGTGGACTTTTGGGTATTGAGCCCACATCTGCCAATCGAATTCATATCGGGAAAATAAACATTTCGAAATTCGCTACAGAAGAATCGAACTATCAAGAGGTATATCGCTCACAATTAAATATTACTTGCGATTTACGTCCTTATCTTCCATCTAAGAACAGTCAGGTCTTTATTGATAATAAAGTAGACCATGACGCATGGTATTTTTGGGTAGATAGTGACTTTAGTTATAAATTTGAGATTACCGCATATACGAATAATTCGATGAAGCTAAAATTGGTAGAAAGTGATTTTCGCTTTGCTGACTATGAAGAGAAATATCCATTGAGAACGTCTGTTGGTACAGAGTTAACCTTGGAAAGATCTATACGCGAATGATGAAAAGATGCTGTGTCATTATATTAAAATATATGTGACGCATTTGTAAAAATACGTAAAAACATCCTTAGTACAAAACTTTGTTGGTCATTTAACAATAAATAATATGAAGAAAATCTTAATTTCACTCTTATTTGTGTTGGTTTCGGCTGTTAGCGCCAACGCTCAGTTGCTTTATCGCGTGTCGGGTGCCGACCTTAAAAAGCCGTCGTACGTCTTCGGTACCTTCCACTTTGCCAACTCGCCTTTTGTCGACCAGGTTGCCGGTGTGCGCCAGGCGCTCGACGCTACCGACCAGGTGTATGGCGAATTGAATTTTGATGTTATGCTAAACACGGACAGTATGCAGGTTATGCAGAAGCACATGCTCCTGCCGGAGGGCAAGACCTTGAAGACGGTGCTAACCCCCGAGCAGTACAAAAAGCTTGATGCGGTGCTGGTAGACTATATGGGTGTAGGTCTAAGCAACCCTATGGTGGCTCAGCAGATGGGCAAGATGTCGCCCGCCACGCTGCTCACACAGCTTATGGTGTTGCAGTATCTCAAGGCTCACATGGGCGAGTTCGACCCTACAAACCTTATCGACCAGTACTTCCAAAAGCAGGCCAAGCAGAACAACGAACCTGTAGGCGGACTTGAGACGCTGTCGTTCCAGGCAAGTCTGTTGTACGGCGCGCCGCTCAAAAGACAGATCCAGCAGCTCGACTGCTTCCTTAACAACCTCGACTATTATGCCCAGTTTACCGAGCGCATGGTCAAGGCTTACTACGCACAGGACGTCAAGGCTCTGCTTGACCTTATGAACGAGAAGTTCAACACAACGTGCGACAGCACTCCTGAAGAGATGGCACAGCTGCTCGACAACCGCAACCTCGACTGGGCAAGTCGTATGCCTGCCATCATGAAGGCTGCCCCAACCTTGTTTGTTGTGGGTGCCGGACACCTGCCTGGCAGTAAGGGCGTGCTTAAGTTGCTGCAGGAAAAAGGATACACGGTTGAGGCTGTTAAGCCTTAACTGTATACAGAGACTACTATTTCGGGCTCTCCGATAGCTGGAGAGATATAAACTGGAGTTTATCGGGGAGGTTTATGTGAGTATATGGCAGGGCTTTGACAAAAACCGATAAAACCCCGTATATATTTTCCGAGTCTTCGACTTGCCTTACATATAGATAAAGCCTTACGAGAGCAAGCTCTCGACAGCTTTGTCTATATGTAAAGCAGTGGCACGATGTGCCCTCGTAAAATATATACGGCAATAAACATAAAAAACATTTGGTAGAGCGTTACTTGCGTGAGGGTGTGTCAAAACTCAAACAATGCGAGCTGAAAGCCCAAATTGCTCCTTCGGGGCGTACCACTTGAAGAATAATGCCTAAATTTGCAGCAACAGTTCCCACCACGCTTCCCGTAGAACAGCGAACCAGGGTGGGACTTTTACTTTTTATATGTTTATGAAATATTCAAAACAGCCCTTAGACTATTCTGAAATCCTTGATTTGTTGGCATCGCGTGGTCTTATTATTGCGGATAGAAACAAAGCCATAGAATAAAAGTGCTGTTGTGTTAAGAAACTATCTCGCACACCACTCACGAGTTTGGAACAGGAAGTTTCCTATTAAACCTCAAATGACCACTCCTTTGCGTGGCAAATGGGTCACACCTCCTATTGCCAACTACGATAAACTTTATTCGCAGTTATGCTATCTTAAGTATTTACTGGATGTGATACGCCCTTATAATGATTTTACGCTAAGGTTGGAGAGACTTCTTGGTGAGCACAGCAATGTAGATGTTTCTGCTATGGGATTTCCAACTAATTGGGAGAGCGAACCTTTGTGGAAGTAAAATAACTGGGATACTCACACTGATGAGCATCTCACTCCGTTACGACTTCTTCTGCGGCACAAGACAAATGAAGCTGCTGGACTCTAACGAAATCCGGCAGCCTCGCGATGTGTGTATATTTGAGGTGAATGGAATTGAGGTGTATATGTAAAAAGGGATGCCCAGAAGTGAGCATCCCCATACTTTACAAATAGCTGAATAGAGCGTTTCGTAAACTTCGCTTTATATCTTTTCTTCTGACATGAAGTCATCGTGATCCAACAATAGCTCTGCTGCGAGTCTAACTAACTTGTCTTCTCGTACAACAAATCCCTTACTCTTGGAATTGTATAAGAATGGTCGCATCTTTCTGCTTTCCCAATCAATCCCTTCTATATCCAATTCTTCATCATAATCTTCTGCTTTTATGGTTTCCATTTCTGAAGGACAATCTGTGTAGAACTCAATCTTTCTTAACATGAAACTAAATTCAGCCTCTTGGCTATATCCGTGAGTGTTAATAAACTTATTTATAGCCTTTATTGCATTATCAACAAACAAAGAAACCCTTGTGTCAGGAAAATAATGCAATACAACGCACTCTATTCCGACAGGGTCAGGTGTAAACGTAAACTCACCATCACGCTTTATCAATCCAAACGTATCGAAATAGTCATATTTCTTTTCAATCTCATCAACAGAACGTGTACCATGCGAAACACTCATGTCAAACGGATTAACTATAAGTTTATCATTTCCATGGTAATCATCACCATAAACATACCCGATATATTCTTCAATCTCCTTGAAAACATCAGCACGAAACTTATCTTTCAAATAGCTGTTTTCTCCCATAGCTTTATAATCTAATCATTACAAATAACCCTTGACAGATTTCCTCGCTTGAATATATTATCCTCATGATAATAGAGCACAACGTCATCAAAGCAAGGTCTCTCTATTTTATAGTTTTTCAGATTCTCGTTCTTGTCAAACCACATATTGATGATACAAACAGAACCCGACGGCAGAGAACCTTTTTCCCTTTCATTCTCCGTAAGCATATTCTTATATGCTCGGATAAGCAATTTTTCTACCATTTTTATGCGGTCAGCTTTTTGATTCTTTGTATCAGCAAAACTGCCTATCCATATTCTCAAATCCTTGCAGTCAGAAACTCACTAAAATGTTCGTGACTTGGATTCAACCTCTTCTCGATACCATCATTCTGTTTATGTATTCCTACATAACGATGCCAGCGACACCGGGCATCCTTTCGAGCTTCAAAGTAATAGAAGTTGAAATAACTTGGTGCTATAGTGTCAGTCCCCTTAACATACTCCTTGTATTCGTCGTGTGTAAGAGGACCGACCCATTGTATCGTATAAGTGTGCTTTATCTCTTCCATTTACTCTGCCATTATTTCAACAACTGGCACCGTTTTGTACATTTCATTACGTGCCATATAGCTGTAAGTTCCTACTTGCTTTACAACTTTTCCTTCTGGCACATTTATCTTTTGACTGTCATAATAAGAAGTACTTTCATCACCTACAAAGAGAACTATTGTTCCTAAATTACCACTTTCAAAATCGTCAACTGTAGCTAATGCGCTTCCATCAGGCAGCACCTGCATAACCTCAAAGACCTTGCCCGGTACAATGTCACGAGGCTTTTCAAACATTACTACATCATCATTTGATGCAGACGTTGCTTGTGATTTTGCCATAAAAAAGCCTACCACAAACAACAACACAATTCCTGTAACTATTCCAGCTACATAGGTCAAGATAAATTTTGCTTTAATATTCATTTTCTTTAGTATTTAAGTTAAAAATGATACTTTATAGTACGCAAAGATACATAAAATAACATTATCTATTATCTTTTGACGTGTAAATAGTTTTAAATCATAGAGTTTATTTGTTTCTTTCTGAAATAATAATTATTTTTGCAGAGTGATGTATTTATAATACATTACCTCGAAATAGACCAAAATAAATACAGCTGACTATGAACCTCTAATTATACAAAACCCAATAGAGTATTTTAAGAATAATCCACAATGGCTATTAATAGACGATACAATAAAAGTGGTACTAAATGACATTAATATAGAACATAACGAATAGTTGTTCTGTCTTTTCCCCACTCACACATCGCTCATATTTTTGCTCTAAAAAAGCAAACTTATTAAAGCGAACAGTAAATCTACAGCGGTGATGATTTTTATGAGTTACCATCATAGGCTATAACAACATTAAAAAATATGGAATTCAAGCAAAGTGTAAAAGAAGCCCTCGCATATTATGTATATGCTTTGGTTGACCCAAGAGACCATAAAATTTTCTATATAGGCAAGGGTAAAGACAATCGCGTATTTCAACATGCTGCAGCTACTATTGATGAAATAGAACAGGGATTAAAACTTAAAACTATCAAAGACATTATTTCTGAAGGGAAACAAGTTGAGTATTATATTCTGCGACATAATCTTGATGAGAAAGAGGCATATTTAGTTGAATCAGCTATAATTGATATGCTCACATATTATAAGTTCAATCATGATAATCAACTGACAAATATCGTAGCAGGACATCATCAATGGGATGAAGGTATCAAAAGCATTGAAGAGATTAATGCGTTGTATGATTGCCCGAAAATAGAAGTAAAGGCTGGAGTCTATATTCTCTTAGTAAGTCTTAATAGGACTTACAACCAAACACGAGCTAAGGGAATATATCAAAGGTTTAATATTTACGAAGCAACCAGAAAATATTGGGCTATTTCACCAAGACAAGCAGGACGAGTAAATTATGTACTGGGTGTTTACAAAGGTGTCGTCAGATGTGTTATTAAAGTCAAATCTTATGAATTTGTTGATAAGTCTGATGATGGAACAGTCTTTAAAAAACCTCGCTGTTGTTTCGAAGGAGAACAATGCTTGGACTCTATATATTTAAACAAAGATGTTACAGACTATCCTTTCGGTAGCGGTGGTTCAGTTAGATATATATTCTGACAAACTTTTGTCTTTTCCCCACTCACACATCGCTCATATCTTTGCCCTAAAAAAGCAAGATATGAGCGATTTTTCTTTTATTCCATCAACATCCGTTGTCACCATCCCCGGTGCCCACGTCTCCGCAGCCTTCACCTCCAAGACAAGTGAAGTCTTCAAGGAGGAGCACAACATCGCACCAATCATCATCAACGACAAGATGAAGTACATCCCATGGGGAGGTGACAACCAGATGCCGTACAATATCATTGACCTCATCGAGTCTGACGAGACGATGAGCACTTGCCAGATGTTCAATGCCGAAGTCTGCTATGGCAGCGGACTTGTCTATGACACAGAGCTTGCCTCCGCACAAGTGCAAGCGCAAGTGGATGACTTTATGCTGGACAACGACCTCGCAAGTTACTTCCTCGGCGTGTGCCAGGACTTCAAGCACTTCGGATTCTGCGTCAGCGTGATCATCCTCAATGAGGATGCCAGTCGCATTGTCCGCATCGTGCGCAAACAGGCGTGCTATGTCCGCTTTGCTCCTGCCGACAAGTCGGGCGTGATACCTTATATCCTTTATGCCAACTGGCGTAATACGGTCAGCCCTGAAGACATTGAGCGCATCGAACTTCTCAATCCGCAGTCGCCATTCACCGACCTTCAGAACAGAGGGAAGAAAATCAAGAAGTTCGCTGTTATCAGCCGTATTCCTACACCCGACAATACGTATTACCCAATACCGTACTATGCAGCTCTTTTCAAAGGAAAGTGGTTCAACATCAAGCAGCTCATCGGCATCGCTAAGGAAGCGAAGCTCCGAAACTCGGCTCCCATAAAGTACCACATCGAGATTGCCAACTCGTTTTGGAACAATATCTTCAAGGTCGAGAGTATAACTGACCGTGTCAAGCAGCAGGAACGTGTCAACGAGGAGAAGGACAACATCATCAACTTCCTCACTGGCATGGAGAACAGCGGAAAGGTGCTCTTTTCTACGTTCTATGTTTCACCCAACGGTGAGGAGCAGCATGACGTGGTAATCAACAAGATCGAGACGGACAAAGAAGGTGGCGACTGGGCGACGGACATTGTCGAAGCCATCAATATGATGTGCTTTACCATGCGTGTACACTCCAACCTCGTAGGCTCTGTGCCAGGCAAGTCGCAGACCAATAACTCCGGCAGCGACAAGCGAGAGCTTTACACCATCGCCCAGGCTTTACAGAAGCCTTACCACGACCTTCTCTTCTCCGTTCACCGACTGATCATCCGTTTCAACAAGTGGACAGCGGTCAAGCCGGACTGCCCATTCATCCAGCTCACCACGCTCGATGAAAATAAGGACGCAAAGCAAGTTTCACTCAACAAACCCAAAGACAATGAGCAATCTGATAAATGACAACGACACTCTAAGAAAGTATGTTCCCAACACCCTCAAAGCGGTTGCTGGTGAACTTTCTCTTTTCGACAAGATACAGTATCACCTCTTACAGGCGGAGCAATGGCTTACCGACACTTTCGTTTCGCCCGACACTATGAGTCGCATCCGCACATACTCTGACAACACACCGCTACTGCATTACTGCCTTATCATCACGGCTGCAGAGGCAATGTTGCACGCCGTGCCACAGCTCGACCTCATCCTTACGCCTAACGGCTTTGGCATTGTCAGCAATCAGAATGTGATACCAGCATCTAAGGAGCGCATCGAGAGGCTTCTTCTGTCTCTCGAAAAGCAGCGCGACGATGCGCTTGCTGTTATCCTCACCTTGCTTCCTGATGCTCACCATTGGACTGCCTCGGAGCAGTTCAATTACTTCGCTGCCACGATGTTTCCCACGCTCGACATCGTGCACCAGCTGGGCTTTGCTGACCATATCTGGCTGCGATACCAGGACGCTCGTGCCAAGTTGCTCACAATTGAGCACCGCCTCGAAACGGAGTTCTTCAGTCCAGAACTCATGGATATGCTTCGCATGGCCAACGCTCTCAACAAATGGGATATGACTCTCGACACCGCTCAATACAAGCGGATGTATCAGCGTATCTCTGCCATCGAGTTCTCTATCCTCCGCATCGGTGAATACCCGATACCAAGCATCATCGACATTGTGAACAGCATACGTTTAGCCAAGGGCAACGTATTCGCTGAATGGAAAAACTCAGACACCGCCAAACTCTTTGAAGACCATGGATATAAAAATAAAAAAGGAGCAAGTGGGTATTTCTTCTGAAAAAGTTGCATTTTCCAGGCAACATTTAAAGAGGTTGTGCGTTTTATAATTAAAACCATTAAATATATAACAAATGAAAAAGAGACTATTTGCAACCATGTTGCTTTTTACTTGCATCTTGTCTTTAGCTTCATGCAGCAAAGACGATGGTGATTGGGATGCCATGAAATGGGAAAAGAACAATTATGAAGAAGCACTGACACCAAGTTTTGGCAAGGCTATTGGCGTGCCAAAGTCTGGCGGTACATATACTTTCAAATGCAAGAATTACAAGAATTTTTGGATTGAATACGTTAATGAGTCGGTGGGTGATAAAACTAAAACCATTATAAACGTTCCTGCGTATGATGACAAACTTTATTCCGAAGTTAAAGGCGACTTTACATCTTCAAAGGTGGAAGGAAATACGCTCACTGTTACATTTGCTCCCAACGAAACACAGAATGGACGTTATGTTCGTGTAGCCGTTTCTGCAGGTGATATTTTTGATAAAATCATGTTTGTGCAGAAACCAGAATAAACAATTTGTCTTTTCCCCCATACAAATGCTTCCGTACTTTCGCAGTATGGAAGCATTTTTCAGTTTATCCCTCCCCAAGCCGTGGGCGGACTTGTCCGACCCGCAACTCCTCTTTTTCTTCCGCCAACATCCTCTCTGCATGGGACTCCCTCGCCAACTCCGACCGTTACCGTCGCCTCTACCAACGCATCTTCGCCATCGAGTTCTCCATCCTCCGCATCGGGGAATATCCGATACCAAGCATCATCGACATCTTGAACAGCATACGTTTAGCCAAGGGCAACGTATTCGCTGAATGGAAAAACTCTGACACAGCCAAACTCTTAGAAGACCATGGGTATAAAAATAAAAAGCAATCACGTGGGTATTTCTTCTGAAAAAGTTGTATCTTTGCGAAATGATGACAGGACAAAGAAATAAACGCTTAAAGTATATCGTGGTTACACTTAGTCTTTTGTGTTACCTAACGGCATGTGTGTTGTCACCATACAATTATTATGAGAATACAGAAGATGCTCCTTATGATTATGGAGGCGGATTGTTTTGTCTGCTATTTGGTTGGGCAGGAATGTTATTCCATGAAGGGTTCTTGAAAATATATTTCTTGGCGTGGTATTCCAATATCACATATCTTGTCGCTATTATTTGCTTCATTAAAAACAAGTGCAAGAAATCTCTAATTTGGAGTGTTCCTACACTTGTGTTGGCTTTGATATTTGCATTTTGCCCAGAAATCATAACTGACGAAGCTGGGCATACGCACAGTATAACAATGGCGGAAGGTTACTATCTTTGGATTGTAAGTTTCTTTGTATTGTTTATTGGTGTAATAATATATCATAAGTCAGATGATTGAAAAAGAGTTCGTTCTTATATACGAAAAACGCCACAACTCCGTTTTAGTAGTGTAACGTGATAGAAAATCATACAATTAGCGGCTATGTTCTACAAACAAATGACAGATAAAGAATCTCTTACAATACGCAACGACATTTTTATAAAGGATGTTGTTCCAATCCTTGCTAAAAAGGGTTTTATTAAATCACCATTCTATACATCTTGTTTTGGCAGGACTAGCAACAATGGTATTTATATTTATGATATGTGTCGTTTACGCCAATGCAATCTTTTGGAATTTGTTACGACCAAAATAAGCAGTCGTGATAGATACATAAAAATCTATGTCAATACATTCGCGTTACATCCCAAAATACAAGAAAAATATTCACTGAGTGAGATCGATGTCACTAAATATAATATATATCCCAATAACGGAAGAGAAATGTGGATTGATGTTGATTTTATTGTTGGACCTCCTCTGTTTTCTATTGATTTTTGGTATAAATGCTTGAAACTGAAAAATTCTTATACTACGAGAGGGCGTATAAAGCAAATAGAAAAACTAAAAAAAATGACGATTGCCAAGGTTGATAAAATAGAAACATATTTCGACAAAATGTATGCAAAATACCATTATGACGATATATGTCATTCATAACCCCTTGTCTTTTCCCCAACCCAAATGCTTCCGTAGAAGCAGACTTCCAAGGCGTGCCGTTCTCCAGCTTCATCTCACACCGCCAACATCCTCTCCGCATGGGATTCCTTCGCCAACTCCGACCGTTACCGTCGCCTCTACCACCGCATCTTCGCCATCGAGTTCTCCATCCTCCGCACTGACGAATATCCCATCCCGAGCATCATCGACACGGTAAACTTCACCGCACATCCTCCTCCAACGTATTCCGTGAATGGAAGACTTCCGACACTGCAACGCTCTTCGAAAGCCACGGATATAAAAAAAAAGAGCAAGTGGGTATTTCGTCTGAAATACTCTTCTGAAAATATAAGAAAAACGACAAAAATCCGTTATGTTAGTGTGACAAAATGCTTTTGTATATGCCAACTTAAAATATAATTCAATGATAACCGCTACGTTTTGTATATTATTAAAGGTAAATAGTTTGAGTGTTTTCTTTGACAGAATGATAAGTTCTCTCAATTTCACACCAAACAAGATGGATGTGTACTATAATGAATTTTTTACCCCAAAATTTCTTGTCAAATATAACCCACAATTACCTCATTTATTATCTAAAGCAGAAGTTGACGGAGGAATCACTTCTTTTAGTTTATATGATAGTAAATATTCAAATGAAAGAGTTACCCCATTCTTTCGGGCAAAAATCTTAGACACTACATTTTCAAACGAACAAGTAGTATGCGTATTGGAATGGGTATCGTACCCAACACTATATTTTAATCCAGATACTCATTTTTTGAATAATTGTCTTTGTGATGATGTGAAACTGATTTTTCTATTTGCATATAATCAACTTGATATAAGAACAGCAGTGCAGACCAATTACCTAAAAAAACTACTGAATCCACGATTAAGATGGGGCAAAATGGTAATGATAAAAGATTTGCCTTTTATAGCAGCACCTGTAATGTTTTTTGGAAAGGATTATTTTAGTATCATTCCTAAAAAAGAATTATTGAAAGTCCCAAATTCACAAGATATTACAATTAGAGAACAAGAAATTATATCCATAAAGTTATTTGGGCTTTATGAAAATCCTAATCTTCATAGAAACTCTCAAAAAAAATACTGGAAAGTAACATCCCTTTCACAAAGAATAAAGAAATATAAAGAACAAACATTTTCAATAGACGCAATTTCACAATATAAAAAACGATATGAGAAAATGAAAGCAAATCATGCTTTGGAATAGTGATTTGACGGCTCTTTGGATTTCTCCTCTTTCACTTCCACCTTTGGCTTCTTTTCTTCGCCATTGAAGTGATACATGAAATTGTCGTAGGTACG
>UMAC01050183.1_pt1 | contig 12243 bp, 12 predicted proteins | sample 1963591 | NCBI WGS metagenome assembly UMAC01 (sample SAMEA4835904, study PRJEB28245) | human gut metagenome | biome: gut microbiome; material: fecal sample | place: Denmark | collected 2008
TCCGTTATCATTGACGAGTTGCCGACCATCTATTTCAAGGGCTTGGATAACTTGATAGCCACGGCACGAAGCAACAAGGTGGCGGTGTGTTTAGGCTTCCAGGACTTCTCGCAGTTGGTCCGTGATTATGGAGACAAGGAGGCAAAGGTGGTTATCAATACCGTTGGTAATATCTTCAGCGGACAGGTTGTTGGCGAGACCGCCAAGACTTTATCCGAGCGTTTTGGAAAAGTACTCCAAAAGCGCCAGTCTATTTCCATCAACCGTCAGGATGTCTCTACATCCATCAATACCCAGATGGACAGTCTCATTCCGCCAAGCAAGATTAGCGGACTCACCCAAGGTATGTTTGTAGGCTCTGTTTCCGATAACTTCACCGAGCGCATAGAGCAGAAGATTTTCCATGCTGAGATTGTGGTTGATACGGAAAAGGTAAAGCGAGAGGAAAGCAACTATAAGCCCATCCCTATAATCAATGATTTTAAGGATGCCGATGGCAACGACTGCATGAAGCAAGCCATACAGGACAACTACAATCAAATCAAGGAAGATGTCAAGCAGATAGTCAAGGACGAGTTGGAGCGCATCGCTGGTGACGAGAACTTGAAGCATCTCATACAGAAATAAGCAATAAGGCGAGTAACTTTCAGGATTATCCTATCGGTTACTCGCCTCTGCATATATTTGTGGGATTTATCGTCTCATTCTCTCCAGTTCATCATCCTTTCTCATCTTATCATTCAACTTCTCCTGCATCTTGTCAAGGAAATATGTACGGCTATGATTCTTGCGCCTTCTGATGTCGGTATAGAAGCGGTAGCAGTCCTTGGCTTTGATGCCAAAGAACTGGTACATGGCTTGCGCCAAGTCCTTGAACTTCACATCGCCATCATTCACGCTTCCCATGACGCAGATGCCATATACCATTTCTACAAGGTCAACGGCATTGCCAGTCCATTTCACTAATGGCTTTGATTCTGATGATACTGGCTGGGAGGCTTCTGAAGTGGATGTGGTCACATGAAGATGATATGTTGCGGCCACATGCTCTTGCATCCTTCGGACAAATGCAATAGCCTTGCGCACATACAAGCCTACGGTTCCCAAACAATCCTTTATATGGGGCATTGACAGATGAAAGTCAAGCTCGGTCTCTGCGTATGACAGTGCAAAGACCGCTTGCTTCACGTTGGTGCTGCATAAATCAACCACAACCTTGATAAACTCACGATATGAGTTCTCCAAAGCGTTACCACCTTTGTTCTTATGACCTGCATTCAGCAAGTTGAAAAAATCAGTCTCTATCAATATGTTGTATTCCATGTTTCTGTCTCTTTTATGGGTTTGTACTAATTTGATGTTTCTGTGCGCACATCATTTATTAGTCCAATACCTATGCCATTCCAAGACAATCTAAACAATTGGATGATGATATTTCCTGATAATCAGCAACTTTATCAAGAGAATAAGATTTTCACAAGGAAATTGCAAGCAGAAATAGTGTAAGGAAAACCGGACACTCGTCCAATCTTCCTTACACGGTTCTTATACCGTTACAACTTGTTAGTAGGAATACCATACTCTTTCATACGGGCATAGAATGTAGTATGGCTCATTTCCAACATTTTTGCCGCATCACGCTTGATACCATTGCATTGCTTCAAAGCCCACAAGATACGCTCTCGATTGATCTTGCGTTCTTGTTCATCAAAGTCCAAAGCCTCTTCTGTCAATGCCGAATGTGACAACTGCAAGTCCTCGACATCAATTATCTCATTCTCGCATAACAGCATAGCTCGCATGATACATGATTTCAACTCACGCACATTACCTGGCCATGTATGGCTTACAAGTGCCCTTTGCGCTTCCTTACTGATACATTTTATTTCTTTGTCCGTATGCCTATCATATAGTTTCAGGAAGAAGTTAGCTAATGGCATAATATCTTCCTTGCAATCCCGCAACCGTGGAATCTCAATAACCGCTTCGTGAAGTCGATAATACAGATCGCTTCTGAATCGTCCTTCCCGAACTGCCTCTTGTAGGTTTTCGTTGGTGGCGGCAATAATGCGCACATCAGCCACTTTGTCTTTTGTAGCTCCCAATGGTCGGTAGCTCTTGGATTGCAACACACGCAGCAGCATCGCCTGTACATCTTTAGGCAGGTTACCTATCTCGTCCAAGAACAGCGTACCTCCAGCAGCCAATTCAAAGTAACCTTTTCTTGCTGCCTCCGCACTTGTGAATGCACCTTTCTCATGTCCGAAGAGAGCGGAAACGGCAAGTTCCGCAGAAAGCGTACCGCAATCTACTACCTCAAAAGGTTTGTCGGCTCTTTTGCTTTGCAGATGTATCTTTTCCGCTATATGTTCTTTGCCAGTTCCGTTGTCGCCCAATATCATAACAGCCATGTCGCTTTTAGCAAACAATTCTGCCATTTTGTATATACGGCGAAACTTCTCACTTTTGCGGTAAACAATCTTGTTATTCAACTCGACGAGTCGTTTCTGCTTGTCTATGATTTCTTCCAAACGTTCATAAACTACATCAAGCAACAATTTCTTCGGAATATAGTCTTCCGCTCCCAACTTCATAGTCCTCACGGCACTCATGCTTTCATCGTAAGATGTCATGATGATAAATGGATTCTGGTAGCCGTTATTACGCATCCATTCCAACAGGTCAATACCGTTATCATTCCCCAAGCGCATATCCGAAATGACAACATCCCATTCAGAGGATTCCTTAACAGCTTTCAGACCATCTCTGTAATTGTAGCATAAGATTGTTTTCCATCCCTTCGCTTCCAACTTCTTGCCCAACATATTGCAAAATGTCGGGCTGTCTTCAATGATTATTACCTTCTTCATGCTGTTACCTCCTCAATTTTCTTTTGTGCAGCTTTGATGATTTCCTCACCATGTACGAAAACATCCTCAACCGCTTGGTTGATAACGTCGTCTGATGATGTAGAATCTTCTATCAGGTCAAAAAGATAGTTCAAAGACTCGTCAGATTGTACCATCATCCATGAGCTTCTTGCGTGGTGAATGGCATCGGACATTTTCTTGCGGTTCTCCTCTTTGGCTGCATTACGGATACTGCCCAATGTGTCAGTCATTTCCTTTACGAAATTCTCCAAAGTCTCTTTTTCATTGCCGTAGGTCAGCAACATAGAAAAGTCTATTTGTTTTTCTGCTATCTTGCCATTCACACACTTTCTTGCAGTGTTTATTAAATCCTTGTCAGACATCGGCTTGAACAGACAAGCGACAAATCCTGCGCCAAGCAGTTCTTGTTCACTCACATTTGGTGCTGCTGTCATAACAACAACAGGAATGGTCTTGGAGTTACGCACGTTCACCATACGCATCATTTCCAGAATCTCGATACCATTCACTTCAGCCATCTTCAAATCCGTGATCAGCAGATCATAAGATTTTTTGCGCATCATATCCAATAAATCCGTGGCATTATTACAAGTGTCACATACGATGCCGTTTGATGCAAACGCCTCACGGATGGTACTCAGTTGCACATGGCTATCATCAATGGCAATGACAGTAAACGAATCTTGTCGTTTCGTTCTATACTGAGTTGGTTCCACATTCTGCTTTTCGGCTGCAGCCATAGGAAGACTAATGGTAAATATACTTCCCAGCCCTTGGTGACTGGACACATCGATTTTTCCTTTCATCAGTGAAACGAGGTTCTTGACAATGGAAAGTCCCAAGCCAAATCCCGGTTGGGTGACCGCATTTCCCAATCTTGCAAATTCCTTGAAGATTTGTTTTTGTTGCTTGTCGTCCAATCCTGTTCCTGTATCCTTAACCATTAGCATGAATACACCATTCTTATAGGTTGTGGACAATACTATCTCACCCTTTCCCGTATATTTGATGGCATTGGAAAGCAGATTGCGTCCTATTGTAAGCACCTTTTCCTTGTCTCCATTGACAACACCATCTGCCTTATTGCTGACGCTCAATTCCAGTTGCTTCTTCGCTGCAAAGGGCTCATACTCCATCTTTAATTGCTCGGCAATGTCCATCATACGGAAAGGGCGTTCCTTGACGGTCGCCTTTCCATTCGCTAATTTGGAGTAAACCAGGAAACTGTCAATCATAGCAGTCAAGCCTTTCGATGTGTCAACAATCAAGTCGGCATATCGTTTGCTTTCATCCGTAGCATCTTCAAGTCCGCTAATCTTGCGAGCATAATCCTTGATGGCAGACAAAGGACTGCGCATCTCATGCGTTACTGTCAGCATCACCTTTCTTGTTTCTTCCTTGCTCTTACGTGTCTTGAATGCGAATCGCCATACCAATAGGAATAATACGAAAAATACCAATATCAACAATCCTATCATCCCTATATAATAATAGGTATAATTGTCTTCCAAGTCTGCGATTTGTCGCTCACGAACTTTTATGCCTTTATCCACATTCTCATCAGCTATGCTGATTACTCTTTGCAACTGCTTATTGATACCTTCATTTCTGTTTCCAAGACTATCCAATATCTCCACTACCTTACGGCTTTGCTGGTGATGTTTAGCAACAACCGTTTGGTTTAGGTTGGTGAGCATCTTTCCAGTTTGGGTTAAACGGTTGCCTGTTGTTACTGCATTTTCTTTCTTGCCGAACAATCTGCTGAAGAAACCTCGCTTCTTTGGCTTCGCCTGCTGTGGCATAGCTGAAAGTCTTTTGCTTTCAGTTTTATTCTGCTCTACAATTCTTGGAACTTCTGCGGTCAGCTTTTCTTGAGTGGCATTCAATTCCTGCATAGCATCCTTTATATCCAGAAGGAGCTGTTCCTTTTCTGCAAGAAGACGGCAGATCGTATCAGAATCTTCTTTCGGACAGATACCTGCGATGCCTTCAAGCATACTGTCCACTTCCAATCGAAGCGAATGATACTCATTTACATCTGTTGAGTCCCAATCCGCAACCATTTCACCAAGCAGTGACAATTCCGTTATGTGCAAGTTTAAGTCATGCACATTCTTTCGCCACTGATGCAGTTCTGCATTTCTACACTCAATCTCCTTTCTGTCGCGCCATTCAAATAGGCCGATTACAATGGTACATCCTACGATGACGATGGCAGTCATGATGCCTAAAGCCATCCATCTACAGATATGCCCGGTCTGTTCTTTGCGTTCCATGTTGTTTACTTTTTACGTTTCTATTACTTCATTATTGCTTTGCACTAACATTTTAATCGGCAAAGATAATGGCAGGAAGCATTAAAGACGAATATTTATATATATTATAACAACTTTTATGTAATTTCTTGGTAAAAGCAGCATATTGTTAGAGAAATAGCTATTATTAAATAATAACAATGGACAATAAAGCCAAAAGCTAACAAAGTGTAGATTGTGAGACTTAATCGAAACTCCCGAAACATCGTGCAAGCGAGTGAAGAAGAAAAGTTTCTTTTCATTCTTCCGAGCGCAACCGATGTTCGAGCCCTCAAAGACCTTGCCCTAAAAGGGGTGGTGTTCATCCAAAGTCTGGCTTCCTTATTCCAATCTGCCGATATAGAATGTGCAAAAAGGCAGTGGCACTATATGTGCCACTGCCTCCATAGTGCGTAATAGAAGTACATCTTACCCTTGGTTGAACCCTTTACATGGTCGTACATATTTTCATCGAGTCAGAAGAATTGATTAGCTCATAGAGATGTATTCCTATACGTATTTTGCATAGGCTTTTTCCAATCGTTTGTCATACTGATTCTGGGCATACCCAGAGCCATTATAATGTCTGGCAAACTCTTTCCAGTCAAGATTACGAAGATAGCCATCCCATCGGTTGCCTTTGATAAACCGAACAAACAGTTCCAGCTGCTTGCCCTCGCTTTCCGTCATCATCTCCACAAACTCGCTGACGGATTTACAGCCGCTCACTTGATAGTTGAATCCCATAATCTGAGCCAATCCCCAGCTTGCAGACGAATCGGCAGCTTCACGGTGGATAGCTCTTGCACGCTCCAAACGGTCATATTCCTTCAAGCCACCTTGATAATGGGTCTTCGTCCATTTGGGATAGAGGATGTCTTCATTGCCTTTCTGATGTTTGGCAGGATCAATGCCTCTATTCTTCAACTGACTCCAGAAAATGTGTCCCTCAAATAGAATTGTAGGTTTGCCTACTGCAAGGAAACCGCCCTTGTTGCCTGTTTCTACTTCAAGCACAGCCTTAATTGCCGCAACTTCCACCCCAAGCAGCTCTGCTGCGTGTTTGAAATCCGATTCTGTGAGACGCAAGGAAGCCAAAGACTGGGCACTGTCACTTTGCAACATATCCCATGTGCGTTGACCGACTATTCCATCGGATACCAATCCGTAGTCTTTTTGAAATTTACGAACAGCCAATTCTGTATCATTACCGAATATACCATCTGCTCCAACATGATAGCCTCTTTTACAGAGCAATCGCTGAAGCAACTCAACATCAGTACCAGATGCACCTCTTTTTAATGTTTGCATAAATTCTAATTTTTAAATGTTATTGTCATTTTGACCTATTGTAAAACACGGCTTTCTTCTTCACTCCATTCTTTCCTGGAAGAGTTATTTCTGCCACAATGCCATCAATTGTTGGTTCTTTCAAGCAAATCATAAACAGACTGTCTTTTCCACCAGAGAAAATTGTTAGATAGGTGTCTCCACGATAGTCATGTCCCTTTATGATTTTCTTTCCTCCACTCAGACGGTAGAAGAAACGCTGAGCATCAGCAATTCCCATATCATAGCAGTGGAAGACATTGCCATCCATCGTTAGCTTTGATTGATCTATCATAAACTCAAAACGTGTCGTTTCATCTTTCGGCTTTTCGCTTTTGAAGTAATTGTTGTAGATACTTCCACCTATCTGCAAAAGGGCAAGGATAACAGGAACAAGATATTTCCACCAGTTCTTCTTCATGCCGTATTCTCCTTATAGAAATACACCTTCATCGTATATTTCCTGTCTTTGCTGATGCGTAGCAGGGCTTCTGCATTCATGCGCTTCCAACCTTCAGTCAGTTCAAGGACATAGCCATCGGCAAGTTCCATGCTGAACGTTGTCTTGTCTGCCTTGATATGTCTCTGCAACCATTCACGTTTCATGCACGACAGGTTTATGAGGAATAGGTAGGCATCCACAATGGTGGCAGGTCTGACTTCCCAAATATTGCGCCCTTGCCTTTTCTTTACCTTGACAACCCTTTCCTTCTTAGCCTTTTCCAAAGACGATATAATGGATTCTTCCAACAAGGATTTGTCCATAACTTCCCTGATAGCCTTTTCACCGTTTAAATCGTCCTCATCCTCTATGAGAGGACATTCCTTATCCACCCATACGCCAAACTTTTTAACGACCGTGTCTCTTATTCTTGTCCATATTCTTCTCAACCACATTGTTATATAGAGTTTATCGGTTAAACTTACTTGTACTTTCCACTCGTTTCTGTGCAGCTTCTACCTTGGCGAGAGCTTTCAGAGCCGTAGCCGACTTGTGTCTGTCTATATTCAGCTTCAATAGGCAGTAAGGACAGCGTAGGTATCCAGAAGTCAGCAACTCAGTGATGGTGGTTGGGATAAACTTGCCACATTGTGGGCAAGCCATACCTGGCACTTGCTGCGTCTGCTTATTATTCATCATGGTTTGCCTCCTTTCCTTCTTCTACCGCGTCCATCTGTAAATTGTTGGTAGTAAGATGCAGAAGGTTGGCTAAACCTCCAGGCATATCAGCTTGTTCCATCCTTACCTTCACTTTCATGTTGGCAGTAAGCGACTGTTGTGAACTGCTTTTGCGTGAGCCTTCGGCTTTTGCGGAAGCCATTGAGACTCTCAGTTTAACACCCTCTGCTGTTTTCTCCTGAGGTATTGCACCATTCTTTAATGAAAATGTGGCATCTGTATCTGCACTTAGGGCATCAACTATCTGAATGTCAAAATCGAAATCAGCTTCTTTTACTTGAAGCAATGGCAGCGGTACTAATGTCAGCAATGGTATCTTTACCTGTTGTTGATGTGTACCATCTACATCGTGGCTTTGATAGTTGAACTCAAGCATACGCAGTTCACCAACCTTGCCTGTTTCCTTGTCGTATGACTCGAAAGCCAATTCCATCAGATAGCTCAAATAACGTCTGGTCGCTATAGTGTCTGCGTCAATGGTAGCAGCCAATGGACCAGAAATAAGGTCTTTCAACTCCATCACTTGGCTACTTGTTCGTTTAATATCTTTTCCTGTAGGCATAATCTTTCTATTTTATGGTTCTACAATATTTTTATTCCTCAGAATATAGTTTGATGTTATTTGGCGAAACGTGGAAGTGCAAGGTATGGATGCACTCCTCTGGCAAGTTTGCCAATTCTTCAGAGTTCAATGTCACATCTACAGATGGTATGATACGCTTGCGCTTCAAGTTGATGTCTTTCAATATCTTTGGCATCATATCTTTCAAGAAAATCTCTAAGTTCTTTCGTATCTCTTTACGAGTCTCTTCTCCACTTGGTCTGTTGAAAAGGACTTGTAAGTCCTCATGTCCGAGCAATTTGTCATCACATACAGAAAGGATGCACTCAAGCAGAACTTTTTCATTGATGCGACCATCATCCTTGATGAGAGAAGTGAAACTCAGCTGCATAGCTTTTAGAATCTTACGGCTCAAAAAAGCCTTGTACTTTCTTTTCAAATTGTCATCTACAGCAAAGTTTGCCAACACTTTTGTGCTACTATTTGTACCTTCGTCGGGAAAGAGAGCTTGTAATACAGGAAGTGTGCTTTTGACTATTTCATCAGCATAGTCTTTACTTACCTGTTTTGCCACCTTACGCAGCTGTGGATAGTTGATTTCGTACTGCTCTGTTTGGGCTGAGTCGCTTTTCACGCCATAGCGCAAGTCAAGCTCTACCTCACCAACGGCTACTGTCGGAAGAGCAAACTGCTCCAAGCGACCATTTTGCTTGTAAACATCCTCCAACGACATGGCATACATGTTTGCTTCATGTTGTGCCACTATCATATCACGGAGTATTGAACTGATTATAGTACTTAATTGAGCCATAAGATTCCTTTAATTTACGTTAGTTTATGAAACAGGAGTATCTGCTTTGGTGTCAGACTCGGCAGGATGAACCTTAACATTAACCTCTTTCTTGCCTGCAACAACAGTATATTCCTTAGCCTCTGTAAGTTCAAAGACAACACTGTCATCGCTTACATTACCTGTCACGCCGTTAATCTTGATAGATTTCGGCTCGAAGATGCCTTTGTTATTCTTATATGTTGCAATAAGAGTAACCTTGGCATTCTTTTCGTTAGGAAGAGTCAACTCACGAGCACTAACCTCCAATGTTCCTTCTGGGTCAGAAACATCGAGAGAACTGCCAAGAAGTTCAAGAACCTTGGCAAGACCTGCTGGCATACTATCCTGACCAGCCTTTACAGCGACATCCATAGTGTACTCTACGCTGTACTTTGATTCTTGAGTTGCTTTGGAGTCTTTCTTGGATGAATAGCTGGCATTCATCTTGGCATTTACACGGAAAGGACCGATTCTGCCACCAAGACTTGCCTCTACACCAACGTCAGCGGAAGAACTACTTGACTGCTCACTAACACTTGAAGAGGAAGCTGAGATATTCGCCTTGAAGTTGATGTCAACATCACGAATGGCGATGTACGGAATAGGTACAATCGTCAACAGCGGAACATTCAACTGAACCATACGACCGTTCTGCATGAATTGGAAAGAAACGTTTACAGCTTCTTTCTGACCAGTCTTTGGGTCGGTGTTCAATCCTACTTCTTGAATAAACTGCCATGATGTCTGCGCAGCCATAGCTTGCGCTTCGATACATGCTTTCAACGGACCTCCGATAATACTACCGAAGGGAATCGCCTGCAACGCACTGGTTGCTACCTGCGAAGGAGTTGTGTCAATTGCCATAATTCATTAGCTTACTGATGAAACAATATTTGAAATGAGATGTTGTGAATCTCCTGACAGCAAAGAGTATTTTGTGTTATATCGGTAAACGATAGTGTCACTAATTCTCCATTCATAATCATTAAGTGAGTTTTCTTCAGAAATGAAATAATAAACATTTCTTTCAATAACCTCTTTCAAAGAGGTTATGTCTTGTACCAAGACGTTGCCACCATTGCTAAGTTCTTTGCAACCTCCATTTTCCAATTTCTTAAAAGCCTGTTCGGTAATTAAGAAGAATGGTTTGCAATTGGGTGTTTTGAGGAATTGCAAGAATTCGTCCCAGCAATAATAGGATTCGAGCCACTCTTCGGTGATAATGAATAGCATTGACTTGCAACTGTTCATAGCATCTACATAATGTCTTAACCAATTGTCATTAGACATTTTCCAAATACCAAGTTGCTCAGACCATGTAAGACGTGTGTGCTCATCATCAGATAAGGAAATTGCATCTAAGTATGTAGAACCATTTCCTAAGATTTCGTCTAAATCATGTTTGATAGCCCATGCCAGTTCAAAGCCACCTCCTGCAGCTCCAAAACTAATCAAAACTTTGACATCATTCATTGTTGTATGTTTGTTATTCCTTACTCGTTTACTATTAGGCTTTTCAGGACCCGCCTCTCAACGTTGATGGTGCAAAGATATAGCAAAAGCCCGACTGATGCAACTATTTCCACCAGACGGGCTTTGCGTCCATCGAATAGGCTCTTTCTGCCTATTATTTCATAAAAATCTTACTTGTTTCGGTTTCTCGACCCCCAAAAGTGAAACGAGGACTTCAAGGCATCACGGTACTTGTCACCGATGTGTACTTCCATACCATTCTCCAAAACAACATGCCCATAATAGTACATATCGATGTAGCGAATGTTGACGATGAAAGAACGGTGAATGCGCTTGAACATGTTCGGGTTCAACTCTGGCTCAATGTCACCCATAGGACAAGATTGAGTGTAACGCTTGCCATCAACCATGTGAATAATACAGTTGTCCTTCATTGCCTCAATATAAGCAATGTCGCTGACGGTGATTCGCTTGCATCCCATGCCACAACTAATCAAGAATACATCGGTAGGGTACAAACACTCGTTTGGTACTTTCATTTCTGTTTTCATAACGATTTTGTTTTGAGCACCTCACGATTGACGCAAAGGTACTTCAAACCATGAAAACAGGTAGTACGAAACCACCACACTGCCATATCATCCACCCAACAGGTATCAAGACACGATGAAGGGTCTATACGCCCACCTATCATCGTGGCATATAGACCCTTGTCGTTTCCCGTGAAGTGCGGGTGAATATATGTTTACTGGGCAACTTATACTCCTGCCCAGCTTAGGAGTTAAACTTGATAGTACAGCCTTTTATTCCCAACTCTTTACTGAGTTAAATTGATAGCCGAGGAATATACCATTATCATAGTCTGGGGTGGCAAAGTATTTTTCACCCGTAGGCTTCCAAATATATTGATTGCTATTCTCGTCAAACTCACCTTTCATGACTTCCTGATTTTTGGGCAAATACAAATCTATATATGGGGTCCAATTGTCATCATCAAAAATACCACCTCCAAAATTTGCTTCTCCTCGCACATCCGTGAGTTCTCCCAAAGTTACTTTTTCCAACATGATAAATCCTGCAAATGCACGTTCATCTATAGTAGAAACATTCGGAGCACAAATTTCTTCCAAATACACACAGCGGGATAAGGCATTCATTCCAATTTTTGTCACATCAGGCAAAAAAATAGACTTTAAAGCGTTTAATTCTTTCAAACCATCTGCAGGAATTTCCTTGCATCCTATTAGAGTGAGGTCTATAGTGGCATCTTTCACATTCTTAAAAGCTTCACGGATAGTCTTAAACTCATTAGCGCCAGCATCAGAAGCGAGGTTTAGTCTTATAGCAGTCTTGCTATTTGCTACTTCTTGCTCAATAGCTGACTTTATTTCTTCTGCACTATTTGCCGAAATGACAGTAGCATCCAGTACATAACTCTTAGCGTTTTCTGCTGCCTGATAGAATGTATGAGAAGCCAAAGGAGCTCCCTCATATTTCACCTCGAAATCGCAATATTGTCCAAAAGTACCATATAAATAGGCATTGCCCTTTTCATCAGAAGTAAGGGTATATCTTGGAAAAATTGCATTAACGCTGCTGCCCGCAGGAGTGTATCTATTATTGAAGGCAACTGTTATTTGTTTATTTGGCATAGTTGCAATGCGGAGGCGTGAATAGTTGCG
>UMAC01006500.1_pt1 | contig 12066 bp, 11 predicted proteins | sample 1963591 | NCBI WGS metagenome assembly UMAC01 (sample SAMEA4835904, study PRJEB28245) | human gut metagenome | biome: gut microbiome; material: fecal sample | place: Denmark | collected 2008
TGCTTGGGCAATACAATCCGCCAACAGGACAGAGCGGTCTGTTCCGCCAAGGGCCATACAGATGCCGCGACTGAGTGTCGCATCGTCCTCTAAAAGAAAAATTTGTTGCATGATTCCAACTCCTCAAAGAGCAAAATAAAATCGCTAGATTTGGTTTGATGATCTTCTTGTCTGCTTCTTTGATTATATCAGGATGGGCGCCTTTTTAAAATATGGGAATTGTAAATAGACGCAGGAGTGCCAAAGCCGGTTCACAGTAAAGCTTCCTTTAAATGATGTCCCGGGCAATTGCATTTTTTATCGCAGTCTGATATAGTAGTTTTAGAATCTTAAGAGATGAACTGCTCCGGTTATGGCAGCGAAAAGCGGGGGAAGCGGGCTGGTGGCGCGGCTGCTGCACCTATATGCAATAGAGTAAGGTCGGCAGGGCATGAAAAAAGCCTTAGTCCAGTGCAGCAAGATCCCAAACGGGGATAGGAGGTATGACAATGAAATGCTTTTTAACGAGCAGTCCTGTGATTGCAGATACAAATGAGCTCAACCCAGCAAACGGTTTTCTTGAAAACCTCAGGGCATGTACACCGAATCCATGCAAGGCGGTGTTCATCTGCTCCAACCCAGTAAAATATGAGTCGACAGATCGACATGCACAGGCGATCAAGGCAATCTTTGAATCGGCGGGATTCGCATTTCATGCGTTCAGCGTTTTGGATGGCAGAAATGAGCAGGAGAGCGCCGAGTTGGTGCAAGATGCGCAGCTACTCATCCTCGCTGGGGGTCATGTTCCTACCCAAAACCGTTTCTTTGCACAGATTCATCTGCGAGAGCAGCTGCGCTCCTTTCATGGGGTTCTGGTGGGAATCAGCGCTGGATCGATGAACTGTGCCGAGATCGTTTATGCCCATCCAGAATTGGAGGGTGAGGCGGTAGATCCCGCATACCAAAAATATCTCCCCGGCCTTGGTTTGACCCAAAAGATGATCTTGCCGCACTATCAGATGATCAAGGACGATGTGCTGGACGGGCTGCGGGTGATGGAAGAGATTGCTTATCCAGATAGCCAAGGAAAGAAATTCTATCTGTTGGTGGATGGAAGTTACCTCTTCATTGATAAGGGAGTAGAAAAAATCTTTGGAGAAGCATATCTGCTTGCAGATGGCAAGCTGACGCAGATTTCTTCTTTGGGCGATGCGGTGGTATTGCAGTAGCCATTGTTTTAAAAATATAGAAAAAAGAGCGAACTGATCCAGTAAAGTCAGTTCGCTCTTTTAGTCTAGGAATGAAGAAGCTGGACAAATTGTTTTTTAAGGAGCATGAACCCGGAAAAACCCAGTAACTACAGGTTTTTGAGGACCTTAAAAATTACTCGATCTCGCGCGGGGTTGAGGTTTTCTAACTAAATTTACTTATAAAATTTAGTTCGGAGTAATGGCTCTTTCTATTATTTAGATAGTAGGGGCTGCCTGCTTTTTTGTTGCTTTGGTGCTGCCAGGCAGATGGAGGATAAGATTTTTTATGAGCATCGCAGCATATCTCGGAGTCTTTATCTTTATCCATTCGCTCCGCCATTCCATTGCTGTTTGTCGTCCAAACCATTTTCAAAAATGGGGCCCCGTCAGCTTCCACTGCCCATCCCAGTACAATGGATTTTCTGTGGATTTGCACACAACTGAAGGAGCCAATGACAGATCGGGGAGAAGCAAGAAAAAAGCAAGGTTTTCGAGATAAGAGCCCAAGTCATTTTGTGCTATAATAAAAAATAAGAAAACATATTGAGGTGAGGTCCATGCAAAACAGCCCCATTGCCCATCAGCGCGTCCTTGACTGTGCATATATCGACATCGATACATTGTATCACGATTTTCACATTCCGCAGCAAGGCTATAACGAGAAACAAGTAGAGGAAAGTCGTATCCAATACGGCAAGAATGTCTTGTCGGGCAGAGCTTCCGATACGGCCCTCTATCGCTTGCGGAGAGCCTTTATCAATCCGTTTACGATTATCCTGTTTGTGTTGGCTGCGGTTTCCTTTTTAACCGATGTTGTGTTGGCGTCCAATTTTAGCCGAAATATAACAACCTCAGTCATTATTTTATGTATGCTGCTGTTTAGTGGCATTGTGCGCTTCACCCAGGAGATGCGTGCCAAACGCGTTGCCGATCATTTGACCCAAATGGTCTCCTCCACTGTTCTGGTGCTCCGCAACGCGCAATGGATGAGGATTTCTTCAGAAGACCTTGTGGTTGGTGACAAGGTGCGCCTGTTTGCCGGAGAGCGTGTTCCGGCAGATATTCGATTGACTCAGGCAAAGGATCTGTTTGTTTCCCAATCGGTTCTTACAGGTGAAAGTGCAATCCTTGAGAAAAAAGCCGATACCCTTGTTTGCGGACAGGCGCACTCCTATTCCGATTACCATAATATCGCGTTTATGGGTTCATCGATTACCGGCGGCACAGGGGAAGGTATCGTGCTTGCTGTAGGAAAAGATACGGTATATGGTGGTTTTTCGGTGGCAGAATCTCACCCCAAAAACGGGTTTGACCGGGGTGCAAACTCCATTGCATGGGTACTGATTCGGTTTATGGCAGTTTTAATTCCTATCGTATTTGTTGCCTGTGGACTGACCAAAGGTGACTGGCTTGCCGCCTTTTTATTTGCGCTTTCTGTTGCTGTTGGCTTAACGCCTGAAATGCTTCCCATGGTCATCAATGCCTGTTTGGCAAAGGGCAGTGCAGCTATGGGCAAAAAGCAAACGGTGGTCAAAAACATCAATGCCATGCAGGGATTCGGAAGCATGGATGTTTTGTGCGTTGACAAAACCGGGACTCTGACCGGAGACAAAATTACTCTGGAATATTACATGGACGTTTTGGGAAACGAATGTCAATACGCCTTGGATCTCGCCTACCTAAACAGCCTCTACCATACAGGCGTGCGGAATCATCTGGATGACGCGATCCTGAGATATCGTCAAATACCAGGACAAAGGATGCATTATGAGGAGCTGGAGCAGCGACATCCAAAGTTGGACGAGCTTCCTTTTGACCACGAGCGGAGATTTGCCAGCGTCTTGGTTCGGCATGGCCAAGAGAACCTGCTGATTATCAAAGGCAGCGTTACGGAAGTCTACCAAAGATGCAGCTATATTGAGTACAAGAGTGAACGCCACAAGATTGATCTTCATGGAGATGCCAGCGTTCACGCGATTGTGGATGAGATGCTGGAAGACGGTATGAAGGTTCTGGCAGTCGCGTATAAGCCGATGGGTCGAGAGACCATATCTTCGGAGAACGAAAATGGTTTGACCTTGCTGGGGTATTTGGCATTTTTTGATGCCCCAAAACAAAGTGCTGCCGATGCCATTGCGAAGTTGCAAAAGTTACATGTTAATGTGCGGGTACTGACCGGAGACAATCAGGAAACAGCAATATCCATCTGCCGCAGATTGGGGATCGATACGGTGCATGTCCTGACCGGCGCTGAGCTGGAGCGCCTGACTGACAATGAGATTTCGGTAAAGCTGGAGCATACAACGGTATTTTCCGAATTGTCACCAAAGCAGAAGGTGCAGGTGGTGCAGACACTCCGTTCCAATGGTCACACCGTAGGCTTTTTAGGCGACGGCATGAACGATCTGCCGGCTATTGTGGAATCCGATGTAGGAATATCTGTGGACACTGCGGCAGAGACCGTCAAGGAAGCGGCAGATGTCGTTTTGCTGAAAAAAGATCTGAACGTGCTGGAAGAGGGAATTCAGGAGGGACGCAGAGCCTTTGCCAATGTTTCAAAATACATCAAGATTACGGCATCCTCTAATTTTGGAAACATTTTTTCTATCGTCATTGCCAGTGTTTTTCTGCCCTTTTTCCCTATGACTGCTTTGCAGCTGCTTCTGCTGAATCTTCTGTACGACATTTTGTGCCTTGCCCTTCCCTGGGATCAGGTCGACGAGGAGATCTGCGCAAAGCCGTTGGAGTGGTCGGGCAAAATACTGGGGCGTTTTATGCGCTTTTTTGGGCCTATCAGCTCCATTTTTGACATCATCACATTTGCTTACCTGTTTTTTGTGTTGTGCCCTGCCGCCTGCGGCGGAACATTTGCTTCCTTGTCAGGCAGCGGGGAACAGGCCCGCTTTATCGTTTTGTTTCAAACGGGGTGGTTTTTGGAATCTATGTGGACGCAGATCCTGATCCTGCATCTTCTTCGCACACAGAGAATCCCCTTGCTGCAAAGCCGGCCATCCCGCCCAGTCATGTTGGTCACTTTGCTGGGCACCATGATTTTTACGCTCCTTACATTTACCCCGATGGGAGCGTTGATCGGCCTGACTGCGTTACCACCTGTCTATTTTGTGTTTTTAGTGGTTACGGTTCTCTTCTATCTGCTGTGGGTTACACTCGCTAAACGGTGGTACATGCGGCGGTATCATGAATTGCTTTAAAGAAGGAGGAATCCGCAATGAAAAAGAATATTGGCTTTCTCTCTTTGGATTCCTCCTTGGTCAAGTGGCTTCGAGAAACACTCCGAACCGCTGCGCCGCAGACATCCTCCACGAAGGAACTGATAGACGGTTTCAAGGATTTGCTGGACGGCACGGTCGGTTCTCTTATGCTGGAGCTGGGGGAAGGAGAGCAGCTAACATCTGGGAATGAGCTTATCTGCTGTGGCGCACTTTCCATTGATTTAAGGCTACACAGAGTGAGCCGGGATGGAACGGAGATAGCATTAACGCCCAAGGAATTTGATATCCTATGCTTTTTGGCCCGAAACCGCGGAGAGGTATTCACAAAAGAGCAGATTTACCAGGCGGTGTGGGAAAACGATTACCTGCTTGATGACAGCAATATTATGGCGTTTATCCGAAAACTGCGCAAAAAAATTGAACCGAATCCGGATTCACCGGAATATATCCTGACCATTTGGGGTATCGGCTACAAATTTAATGACAAGCTATAATCCAAAATTCTTACCAAATCGCAAGAAAATCGCAAGGTTTTGCCCATGTGATTCTTCTTGCGATTTTTTTATACTGATTAAGACGAAAGGAGGGAGGCGCATGAACTGGGTGGATCTTATCGTGCGTATTTTGCTTTCCTTTTGGTGTATGGCTGCAATTGGCGTACTAGTCAGTTTTGCGAATGATTTGTCTGCCACTTCTGCAACAGAAACTCTGCTGTTTTCCAATCTGTCGTTTCGATTTTGCTATCTGATCGGTGTTGCCCTCTGGTTTGGTTTGGTAATTACACTTATTGTTTTGTCTGTTAGACTTGCTCGCTTAGGCAGGCTGAGAAACGAATTTCAAAAATTGGAAAAAGAAATGAATGATAGAGAGGTGTGATCTGGTATGGATTTTATCTGTATCTTTTTTGGTATTCTTTTCAGCATGGTGGGGTTTATGTTTTTTCTTGGAAAAGCGCACATCTACCTTTCCGCATGGAAAAACATGCCGCAGGAAGAAAAAGATAAAATTAAAATTTTGCCGCTTTGCCGCAATATTGGTAAAGTTATCATCCTAAGTGGCATCATTTTTTTGATGAAAGGGCTGTGGATAGACTTTTCAAACCATTGGTTTGTGGGTTCCATGATTGCCTGGCTGATGATCGCCGGGTTGGATGTTTGGTACATTACAAAGAGTGAGCGTTACAAGCAATTATAATCTGCGCTGTGGTTTTATGCTGCAGATGGCGGTTTGATATAGATATTTTATAAAAAAGAGGTGAGTGACATGGACTCCGATGGAAGTCCGCGAAAACATCAAACGGTAAGCGCATGGAGATTGGAAGTTCTATGTCCTTCCTATATTCCTGCTTACCCCGATCTCAATGCAGGGAGGCAAGACCAATGCACAAGAAACAAAATCATCTTTCTGTTCGCCAGGCTGCGGAAAAGGTAGCGATCCGTGACGAACAGAACCGCCGCATCGATCATGCGGCGACTAGCCCAATTAAAGACGTTTTAAAAGATCTGCACACTGCACTTTGTGGACTTGACGCAGAAGAGGTGTCTGCCAGAAGAGCAAAATACGGCAGCAATAAGGTTACCCACGAGAAGAAAAAATCCTTGATAAGACGATTGGCAGATGCATTTATCAACCCCTTTACTGCCATCCTCTTCTTTTTAGCCCTTGTGTCCACCATGACGGATATGGTTTTTCCTTACTTTTCTTTGTTTGGAAGTTTACCGGAGGATTTTGACTGCCTGACCGTAGTGATTATTCTAACTATGGTAATCATTTCGGGTACCCTACGCTTTGTACAGGAATCCAGAAGTGGCAATGCGGCAGAAAAACTCCTGGCTATGATCACCACCACCTGTACCGTCACCCGCAAGGGGCAGGAGAAGGTGGAGATCCCTATGGATGAACTGGTAGTGGGCGATATTGTGCATCTGTCGGCCGGAGATATGATTCCCGCCGACGTCCGCATTCTGGAGGCGAAGGATCTGTTTATCAACCAAGCCAGCCTGACCGGTGAGAGCGAGCCGGTGGAAAAGACGCCCCATGTAAGCGACCAGAAAGAAAGCATAACGGACTATCCGAATATCGCGTTTATGGGGAGCAATGTAGTTTCCGGAAGTGCATCCGCTGTGGCAGTGTGCGTCGGAGACAATACTCTGTTCGGCTCTATGGCCTTCGCAGTAGCGGGAGAGGCGGCAGAAACCAGCTTTACCAAGGGAGTAAACGCCGTCTCCTGGGTACTCATCCGCTTTATGCTGGTGATGGTTCCCTTGGTTTTCTTCATCAATGGCATCACTAAAGGAGATTGGCTGGACGCCTTTCTATTTGGTATCTCCATTGCCGTGGGATTGACCCCCGAGATGCTGCCTATGATTGTCACCACCTGCCTTGCCAAGGGTGCAGTATCCATGAGCAAAAAGCAAACCATCGTTAAAAACCTCAACTCGATTCAGAACTTTGGAGCCATCGATATTTTGTGTACCGATAAGACCGGAACATTGACCCAGGATCAGGTAGTGCTGGAATACCACCTCAATATAAACGGGGAGGACGACACCCGCGTGCTGCGCCACGCCTACCTCAACAGCTACTTTCAGACCGGGTACAAAAACCTGATGGATTTGGCAATCATCCGCAAGACCGAAGAGGCGGAGGCGGAGGATCCCAGACTGGTAGATCTGTCAGAGCATTATACTAAAGTGGACGAGATCCCTTTCGATTTTACTCGCCGCCGCTTGACCACCGTTGTCCAAGATAAAAAAGGCAAAACGCAGATGGTGACCAAGGGGGCTGTAGAAGAAATGCTGTCCATTTGCTCTTTTGCAGAATGTGACGGCAGCGCTCAACCCCTGACCAACGAGGTGCGCCAGCATATTCTTCAGACGGTGGATTCGCTCAATGACAAGGGCTTTCGCGTGCTTGCCATCGCGCAAAAGAGTAATTTTTCTCCAGTGAGCACATTTGGCGCAGAAGATGAATGTGACATGGTTTTGATTGGCTATCTGGCTTTTCTGGATCCGCCCAAGGAATCCACGGCAGATGCCATTCGAGCTTTGAAGGATCACGGCGTTACGACCAAAATTTTGACCGGCGATAATGACAAGGTTACCCGCACCATCTGTAAACAGGTGGGGCTAAAGGTGCGGAATATGCTGCTGGGATCTGATTTGGAACAAATGAACGATGTGGAGCTGGCAAAAGCGGCGGAAACTACAGATGTTTTTGCCAAATTGACCCCAGATCAGAAGGCCCGAGTGGTATCGGTGCTTCGGGAGAACGGTCACACAGTCGGCTTTATGGGTGATGGCATCAACGATGCTGCTGCAATGAAAGCAGCGGATATCGGTATTTCTGTGGATACCGCAGTGGATGTCGCCAAAGAGTCCGCAGACATCATCTTGCTGGAAAAGGATCTGATGGTTCTGGAACAGGGGATCATTGAAGGCCGTAAGACCTACGCGAACATGATCAAGTATATCAAGATGACTGCATCTTCTAACTTTGGAAATATGTTCTCGGTACTGGCTGCATCGGCGCTGCTGCCCTTCCTGCCAATGATGAGCGTGCATCTGATTTTCCTGAATTTAATTTATGACTTGTCCTGTACGGCAATTCCTTGGGACAATGTGGATGAGGAATTTATTGCGAAGCCGCGGAAATGGGATGCATCCAGCGTGGGCAACTTTATGATCTGGATTGGACCCACCAGCTCCATCTTTGATTTTACCACCTACCTGTTCATGTACTTCGTGTTCTGTCCGCTCTTTATTTCGGGCGGTGTGCTGTTTAACGATCTGTCTGCCCATTTCAGCGGAGCAGAACTTGCCATGATGCAGGCAAAGTACATCGGACTGTTTCAGGCTGGCTGGTTTGTGGAGTCTATGTGGAGCCAGACTCTGGTCATTCACATGATTCGCACCCCCAAGCTGCCCTTTATCCAGAGCAGAGCCTCTGCACCGCTGACCCTGCTGACCATGACGGGAATTGCAGTACTTACGATCATTCCGTTTACACCCCTTGGCGCAATACTTGGATTTGTAGCTCTTCCCGCTGCCTATTTTGCCTACTTGATTCCGTGCATCCTGCTTTATATGGTGTTGGCTACCAGTTTGAAAAAAGCCTATGTGCAGCGCTATGGTGAGCTGCTTTAAAGATGGGAGGTGTTTACTATGAATTGGTCTACGATTTGGATGACCCTGTTTAGCACCACATCCTTTTTAGGGATCAATATGGGCTTTTGGGTTGGAATGGCTGTTGTTTTACTGATTGTTATTTTGATGAATGTGGTGTTCTGGAGCATGAAGCCCCAAAGGCCAGATTAGATGCAATGAATCCTGTCGAAGAATATTATCTGCTTCACAAGAAAATGGAACCTGTTGTTGAGACAGATCACGATTCTTGAAAGTTAATTTTGAACGGCGGTTTAATAAGGCCGCCGTTCTTTTCATTGACTTCTTTCTCCACCGCAGCTACAGGTATAATTACTACTCGCCATTTAAGACTAGTTCGGCACATCTTCGAGAGCTGGGTCCAGAGATTGCTTCCAAAGCTCAGTTTCCGCATAGCCAAGCCCCAAATCCAGGATTTCCTGCTCCCTGTTCAGGTGCAGCCGCTGATCCGGTATAGAGCAGGTTCTTAATCACCGCAGACTTGCCCTCGAACACATTATCCATCAGCTCGTCCAGGGTCACAGTGTGCAGGTAAGCCGGGTCGCTCATGCGGCGCATCTTTCGGTAAAGTTCCTTCAAATCTCTTTTGGAGGAATTGCTTTTTTCATCCAGGTCTGGTATAGTGGTTTTAGAATAACTGCATCGATTTTAGCACTTTTCATCCAGCACCCAAGCTAAAAGAGAGAAAGTTTGCAAAGAAGCAGGCGGTGTGCTTTCATTATCTGGAATTTGACAAAGTACAAAAGATTGCTGAAGTTATGGCATAGAAATTGAGTGATATATTTAAAAATGCTGATAATTCTGACAGGGGGCGATCTTTTTGGCATTTAGCAAAACAATTCAAATGTATATCTTCGACGGAAATCCAAACGGTCGCATTATGTGTGAGTTTTCTAACTGGAATGGGAGAGTATATAAGATATCCCGAAATGAATTAGGTGCTTTTTCAGAACGACCAGATGCTGAAAATACTGGTGTCTATTTTCTTTTAGGAAAAGATGAAGATAATGTAGACACGCTGTATGTTGGTGAGGCTGAAAAAATGATAACACGACTAAAGCAGCACCTAAGGGATACCTCGTACTGGAGCGATTGTATTGTTGTCGTCAGCAAGGACAACTTGCTAAATAAAGCTCATGTCAAATTTTTAGAGAACAAATTCTATGAGCTCGCTAAAACGGCTGGAAGGTCCGTAGTAATCAACAACACAGTGCCAACTTGCTCATCTATTTCTGAATATGATGAAGCTATGATATTAGAATTCATCAGCAATGCAAAATTACTGGTGAACACCCTTGGGTACAAAATCTTTGACACAATCGAAGATAGTTCTATTAAGCAAAGAGACAATCAGGTTCTCTTTTATATTCAAGCAGCTCGCGGAGCCGATGCAAAGGGAGTCATTGTTGCAGATGGATTTGCAGTTCTTAAAGGCTCTACAGTAGCTACATCAACTGTTCCGAGTATGACTGAAAGTTTGATTCGTGTCCGTAGTGAACTAATGAACAAGGGCATTATCGACTCAGAATTTCATTTTTTGCAAGACTATATTTTTACAAGGCCTTCTTTGGCCGCCGCTGTCGTAATGGGAAGAAACGCAAATGGGCGGACAGAATGGAAAACATCCGAGCACAAAACAATTAAAGATATTGAAGAAGAAAACTTAAACTAAAAAGAGAGCTAACTGACTAATCAAAATCAGTTAGCTCTCTTTTTATGAATAATGAAAAAGTGTCGCCAAATCGTTGCCACAACGGGCCTTAACCCCTCAAAAACCCAGTAACTACGGGCTTTCCTGGGCCTCTGAAATTATTCCCACTCGCCGAGTTAAATCCATTTCTAAACTTTTTTGTATAGAGAATTTAATTCGTCGTGATTTTATTTGATGCAGATTATCCTTATCCTAAGGTCTATTCGGACTTTTGCTATCAAAAATCTATCCAGGCCATCCTATCAGGGGTTTTGCTTGAGATGGATGGTTGGATGATTTAAGAACATCATAGCACAATGTACAACACTTTTCCAGATGGAATGATGCGTCCTTCCTGACACCTGTACCAGCGATGGCAGGAGAATCCAGCGGGAAGGTTACCCTTTTGGAGGATATGGATCGTGACCATAAGAATTTTTTTGACGGATTTCGCCGGTAACTCTGTGAATCAGCCGTTCGGAATGTTGGTTGATGGCGATTCGACGCGCGATATCGGCGGCCTCTTTTTGTGTGCTGGTTCTGACAGTTGCCTTGGAATTGCCAGCACCCTTAACCTGCCATCCCCCCTTAGGGTGCGGTGTTACATGCTGATTCTTTCCCATCATGCCACCTCCTTACGAAAGCGAGCAATCAACTTGCTGATATTTTCGTACCACCCATCACTGTGGTAAATCCGAGCTTCCTGAAAATGTCCCGAAAGCACCTCCGTTTTTGTGAGTTGAGAGGCTGCCTCCCAGTCCCCGCGAAAAATATATGTGGCATTGTTGATCTCATTGCACTCAAAGACAAAGAGATTCAGCTTTGTAAAGCCATAGACAACATAGCCCCAGAAATTTTGGGCTCCCAGGACACAGAAGTCAGGCGCCATATGCCATAGATGCTCATGGCGGCGACGAATCACCGATTGCTGACCTTTCGGCCTATTCTCAACGATTTTATCGATATACCGTTCCCAATCATCTTGAATTTTGGTGCCCGGGCGGAGAATCTCCCACGGAACCTCAGCTTGTTTGACTGGCGGTATTGCAGGTACACGTTCCGCCGTCCACACCTCGCAGCGTCCCAACATTTCCAGTGCAATGTTCATTGCTACCTTGATGCAGGTAAGATTGCTGTCAACATTCTCCAACAGCGGAGAGTATAGAACTCCGTCTTCAATAATGAATGCGAGTTCAGTCGGCGGAACCAGTTCCCGCTGATAGCACCAACGACTCTGCCAGCAAGTTCCGTAATGGTCGTTTCCGTGCCAATCGACAACATGGTAGTCGTGCTCAAAGGATCGTTCCTCTTTGGGCAAATCCTTGATGACCCGCCACTTGCCGTTGGCATTCATTCGGGTTGCCCCCTTCCGAGGGATTGGGATACGAGCTGGTGACTTGGGAAGAATGCCATAAATCTGGAGACGAGGGTAATCTTCTGCCTCCAGGGGGACGGCGATGTAGAATTTATCGCCAGGGTGCAGTGCATAGAGATAGCGCTGCGGGTTAATAATGCGGTTTCGAGTGATCATCATTGTATCACCCTCCTGTTCATAAAAATATTTACAAACAGAAAAAGCCTGGCTTGCTGTTCTATATATTGTTTCAAAGTACAGTTTACAAGGGACTACACAGGGTAACGGTCTGACGGGAGGATTACCGCCCGTCAGATTTTCCATGTAATGTTCAAGCTGTCGCTTGTGGCGGCAACGGTGGTAATCATCAAATCCACCACCCGCCGCTTGTCGTCAA
>UMAC01038967.1_pt1 | contig 11935 bp, 9 predicted proteins | sample 1963591 | NCBI WGS metagenome assembly UMAC01 (sample SAMEA4835904, study PRJEB28245) | human gut metagenome | biome: gut microbiome; material: fecal sample | place: Denmark | collected 2008
AACTTCTTCCTTCTTATAGTTTTCTGTAATCCACTTGATTGCAGTAAGTACACGTTCGCATGCCTGATCGACCTTCTCCTCTGACAGTGTAGCTGCTTTCACTGCATCATAGATTGCCTGTGGTTCGCCCGGTCCCGGCATCGCGAGATCCGTTCCGCCAGCAAGTGCCTTTGCAGGATCTAAGACAGCGCCCCAGTCCGACATTACCATACCGTCAAAGCCGAAATCCTTGCGCAGCTTCTCCTCTAATAACCATGCACTCTCTGTACAGCGCACACCGTTGATCCGGTTGTACGCATTCATGATAGACTTCGTGCCACCCTCTTTTACGCACGCACGGAAGCCCGGAAAATAAATTTCCTCCAATGCACGCTTCGAGATCGTCTCATCGATTCCTACCCGGTTTGTCTCCTGGCTGTTCGCCGCATAATGCTTCACGGTTGCAGAGACACCATAGCTCTGGATGCCCTTGACGATTTCCGGTGCAAGCTTCGATACGACACACGGATCCTCAGAATATCCCTCGAAGAGACGTCCATTTCTCGGATCACGCAGAATGTTGACATTTGGTCCGAGCAGGAAATGCACGCCATAGACACAACACTCTAATCCAAGTGCCTCACCAACCTTGCGGATTACCTCCGGATTCCACGTACAGCCAAGCAAAATGCCCGGTGGATAACAGCCCGGTGCATAATCCTTACCCTGCAGGCGCACGTCCATATGCTTCTTCACCCAGCCGTATAACACCTTCTCATCTTCCGAAAGCTTCTCCGGCTCAAAATAATGCTCAATCACATGTACAAGCCGCGTGCTTCCAATCATATTGACCGGCTTGCTCGTATCTGCGTCGATCTGCTTACGCTCCTCGGCATTCGACCAGTCCTCATACTCGGTCATATCGCCGAATACCTGCTCCAGATTCATACCGGTTGCACCGTCCAGAAGCTGCATACGCGGCACACCGAGACGGTCGATTCCATAGCTTCCGAAGAAGGTCGCACCATTTACCAGATGCGACTTCTCCTCGAGCGTCATATTCTTTATAATTTCCTGTATTTCCATTCCTTTTCCTCCAGTATATAGATAGCTTTATGCAGCCAGTGCAAAATATGCGATCACGGCGATGCCGAGGATGATACGATACACACCGAACACCTGAAAATCATGCTTTTTGATATAGCTCATTAGGAACTTGATCACTACAAGTGAAACAGCAAATGCAACGGCACAGCCGACAATCAGGATCACAAGCTCCGAGCTTGTGATTGCCACACTCATCTTAATTACCTTCAAAAGCGAATATCCAAACATAACCGGAACCGCTAAGAAGAATGTAAATTCAGCAGCTGCTACACGGGATACACCGATCAGGAGTGCTCCTATGATCGTCGAACCGGAGCGGGATGTACCCGGTACAATGGATAACACCTGGAAAAGACCTATCAAAAACGCAGTCTTATATGTGATATCTTCCAGCTTCTCCACCTTCGGTGTCCGCGTCTTGTTCCAGCGTTCCACGATGATAAAAACGATACCATAAAAGATCAGGGCACCTGCGATCACATACGGCGTCTCGAAATGTGCTGTGATATAATCATCAAACAGCAGTGTCACGATAGCACCCGGGATGCAGGCAACAACAACCTTAAACCACAGGGAAAATGTCTCCTTCACACAGACCGGTTTTGACTTATCTTTCATCTGAAATGGCCACATTTTTTTCCAGAACAACAGGATAACTGCCAAAATTGCGCCAAGCTGAATGACAACAAAAAACATCTCCTTGAACTCTTTGGATGCCTGAATCTGGATGAACTCATCCACCAGAAGCATATGTCCGGTACTGCTGATCGGAAGCCATTCTGTGACTCCTTCTACAATTCCTAAAAAAACAACCTTTAAAATTTCAACTATACTTAACATGGTTTCCTCCGGCAGAAGCGTTTGTATCCGAAACGCCCTGCATTTTTGATTTTAATATTTTATGAATTTTTCTTTTTCTTGATCTGCTCTTCCATCGCCTGAATCACAATCTCCAACGCTTTTATGCGCGCATATTTTTTATCGTTGGATTCCAGTATATGCCAGGGCGCATACGTCGTATTTGTCTTTTGCAGCATCTCATTAACCGCATCCTCATAGAGATCCCATTTTTCCCGGTTTCGCCAGTCCTCATCAGTGATCTTCCAGCGTTTCTCCGGGGTATTCTGACGAAGTGTGAACCGCTCTAACTGGGTATCCTTGTCGATCTGCACCCAGAATTTCACGATGACGGCACCCCAATCATCAAGTTCTTTCTCGAACTCATTGATCTCGTTGTACGCCCGCTGCCAGTCGTTTTCCGAACAGAAGCCTTCCAGACGCTCTACCATCACACGTCCATACCAGGTACGGTCGAAGATTGCAATGTGTCCGCTCTTCGGCAGTCTGGTCCAGAAGCGCCACAGGAAATGCCGGTTTTTCTCGTGTGGCTCCGGGCTTGCAATCGGGTGAACCTCATAACCGCGTGCATCGAGAGCCGCAGCAATCCGCTTGATATTACCACCCTTTCCGGCGGCATCCCAGCCCTCATAAGCGATGATAACCGGAATCTTCTCACGATATAACACATTGTGCAGTTCCGACAACCTTTTTTGCAGCTTTTCGAGCTTCTCCTGATATTCTTCCTCGGTAAGTTCCTTGTTCAAATCCACATCCGCAAGCTTCGGGATTGGAGAAAGCGGGAACAGATTCGGCAGGATCGGTACTGCACGTCCACTGTTTGCAAGCGCAGTCTCAATATTCTGATTGATACGCTCTAAGATCTGCAGCTCTGCCCATTTCTTACTCTTTGCATCAATGGCATACCACGGTGCATACGACTGGTTTGTCTGCTCCATGTAAGTCTGATAAACCTCTGAACATTTCTTATGCTTTTTGTTCTGCCACAAGTCCTCCTCGGAGACACGCCATGCCGTGTTCTCATCAGCAAGCAGCTCCTCCATCCGCTTCTTCTGCTCATTCTCATCAATATAAAAGAAGAATTTCAGGATCGTGTAGCCGTTATCCGAAAGTGTCCGTTCAAACCGCTTGATACTGCAGATCTTCTTTCCAAACGCTTCCTCGTCCAACTGCTCATGCACACGGTCTCTCACGATTTCTTCCATCCAGCCGCCATCCATGAACGTGAACTGTCCATTCTCCGGAATCCGCTTGAAATATCGGTATAAAAATGGTTTCCGAAGCTCGGTCGGCTCCGGCTGATCCATTGTCTCAACATGGAAAAAACGCGGATCCATGTTCTTAATGATCTTGCTTAACACACTGCCCTTTCCGGCAGCCCCAAATCCCTCGAACAAAACCAGTACCGGAAGCTTCGCTTCTTTGACCTTGATCTGCAAGGTGGCAAGCTTCTCTCTCGCTGCGGACAGTCTCTCCTTGAGTTCCTCGTCCTTCGGTTTCGTGATTGATGCGATCGTTTTCTCCATAGGCATCCTCCTTCTTACCTCTTACGGCAAATCAACAAAATGGAACTTCTTTCTTCCCTGTGCATAATCATCGACGATATGTCCATCGCCAAACAGCTTATATTTGTAACTGAGCAATCCCTCTAACCCGACTGGACCTCTCGCATGTAATTTACTTGTACTGATGCCGACCTCTGCGCCAAATCCATAGCGGTAGCCGTCGGCAAACCGTGTGGAACAGTTCTGATATACGCCTGCTGAATCAACCATTCGCATGAAATGAAGTGCCGTCTCCTTGTTCTCAGTCACGATGCTGTCCGTGTGATGGGAACCATGCCGGTTGATATGGTCGATTGCCTCATCCACCGATTCCACAATCTTCGCCGACAAAATATAATCAAGATACTCGGTATCATCGTCCTTCTCCGTCGCAGGTACACAATCTACCAGCGCCTGAATCTCCTTCGTTCCACGAAGCTCGACGTGCTTTTCTTTAAGTGCCTGTGCCAGCTTCGGAACCAGCTCCTTCGCAATATCCTTGTGTACGAGCAATGTCTCTACGGTATTGCAGGCACTGACATACTGTGTCTTCGCATCTAAGATAATTGGAATCGCCTTCCCGATATCCGCATCCTTATCTACATAGATATGACAGATGCCATCCGCATGCCCCATAACCGGGATATTCGTATGACTCATAATATACTGCACAAATGCATTGGACCCACGTGGGATCAGCAGATCCACAGAACTCTGACAGGTAAGCAGCTCATTGATCTCACTTCTTGCCTCGAGCTGCAGCATACAGTTTTCCGGAAGTCCTGCTTCCCGTACCGCCGCATAGATCGTATCAAATAAGATCTTATTGCTCTTTGTCGCCTCACTGCCACCCTTTAAGATCACACAGTTTCCACTCTTGATACAGAGTGCGGATATCTGCACAAGTGCGTCCGGTCTTGCCTCGAAGATCACACCGATCACACCGATCGGACATGTCTCACGGTACAAGGTAAGTCCCTCATCGAGCTCTCTGGCAAGCTTCGTCTGGAACAGTGGATCCGGCATCTGCACCAGATCATGAATACCATTTATGACATCGCGCAGCTTTCCTTCATCGAATTTGAGACGCTTTAAGACAGGCGCTGCAATCCCATCTTTTTCTGCCTGTTCCATATCCTGTCTGTTTGCGTCAAAGATCGCATCCTTGTTGTCCATCAATGCTTTCGCAACTGCCAAAAGCGCCTGGTCACGAAGCTCACCGGTTGTTCCTGCCAGCTTCGGGCTTGCCAGCTTCACAAGTCCTGCCTGTTCTTCTATCGTCATATGCTCCTCCTTGCTGTGTGTTCCACAAAAATCACAGAACTCACACATTGTATTTTCTTATTACTATCGTATAAAATTCGTCTGGTTCGAGCGGTCTGCCGTCGGCGGCACAAGCCCCTTCTCCTTACCAGCTTCTAAGCATTTCAACACCCACGCCATATTGTGTCCGAGGTTCCGCATCGTCTGCATACCCTCGAGATCCTTCGCCGCATCCTCTGCATTTCTTCCATGCACCTGATTCCAGTAGGTCGAACCGACGGTAATCATCTGCGTGATACCGAAATATTTGTTCAGCACATCAAAGGTCGTCGCGGTGCCGCCACGTCTGGCTACTGCCACCGAAGCGCCCGGCTTATGTGCAAAATGCTTACCGCTGCTGTAAAATACCCGGTCTAAGAACGACTGGATCCGTCCACTTGGATGCGCATAGTAAACCGGTGTACCAAATATATATCCATCCGCTTCCTTTGCTTTTGCGACAAACGCATTTACCGCATCGTCCGAGAAGATACACCCATTCTCTGTACATTGCCCGCAGCCAAGGCAGTCTGCGACCGGGCCGCCACCAATCTGAAAAATCTCGTATTCGATACCATCTTCCTCGAGTGCCTTTCCAACCTCGGTCAAAGCTGCCATCGTCGTTCCATTGATATGGGAACTTCCATTCAACATCAATACTTTCATTTTATTCCACTCCTTATTCTAACTGACTCTATATTAAATTATTTATCCAAGTGCCACATCGAGCACCATCATCAGCGCAAAGCCGATTGCTGTACCGATCGTTCCGATATTCGTATGCTCACCCGCCTGTGCTTCCGGGATCAGTTCCTCCACAACAACATAGATCATCGCACCAGCTGCAAAAGACAGGAAATACGGAAGAATCTTCGTCATCTGCGCTGCAAGCAGGATTGTCAGAAATCCGAACACCGGCTCCACTGCGCCGGATGCCATACCACACAGAAATGCTTTCGGTTTTCCCATACCTTCGCCCTTTAACGGCATAGAGACAATCGCGCCCTCCGGGAAATTCTGAATCGCAATACCAAGTGACAGGGCAAATGCACCCGTAATCGTAATTCCGGCATTGCCTGCAAGCGCACCGGCAATCGTGACACCGACCGCCATGCCTTCCGGTATATTGTGCAGCGTGATTGCAAACAGCATCATCAGTGTCTTACTGATCTTCGTATGTACACCCTCCGGCTTATCACTGTTTAAGTGCAGATGCGGAATCAGGGTATCCAATAACAATAAAAATGCGATGCCAAGCAAAAAGCCGACCACCGCTGGCACCCACGCGATGCCGCCCTGTGCCTCCGTCATATCGATCGAAGGAATCAGAAGCGACCAGACCGATGCAGCAATCATCACGCCGGACGCAAAGCCGAGCAACGCTTTCTCAAGCTTCGGAGCGATTTTTTCTTTCATAAAAAATACCATTGCCGCGCCAAGAGTTGTTCCTATAAAAGGTATGCCAAGGGCAATCAATATATTCATATATGCCTCCTTATTTCGTAGATATCCATATTATATACAAAATAATCGGAATCGGCAACAAAGAATAAAGGATTGCACGGTCAAAACCAATGCAATCCTTCCTTGGGGATTCAGATATAAGTAATACGCATTTATTTGTTCAATTCCGTCACAAGCATCGGCAATGCACGCTCAAAGCATACGCCATACCAGTGTCCGTCGTCTGTTTTCTTAATACTGTCCACAACGAAATCAGCAGCCATCTTTGCAGCTTCGGAAATCGTCTTTCCCTGCATCATCGCACCTGTAAAAGCTGCCGCATAACAATCGCCGGTTCCATGTGAGCTCTTTGGCACCTTCTCTGTGAAATAATATTCTGCTTTTTTCCCTGCGCAGTCATATACGACAACTCCGATCTTATCATCTTCAAAGCTGATGCCTTTTAAAACAATCTTCTTGCAGCCAAGCTTCGCAAGAGCCTCTAAAATCATCTGTACATACGCTTCATCCTGTCCTTCTAACCGCAGTTCACAGCCAGTCATAAATGCCGCCTCTGTAATATTCGGAAGGATAATATCCGCACTGCCACAGAGCTTTGCCATCTGTGCAACAAACGCATCATCAAATCCATAGTACAGGCTTCCGTTATCTGCCATCGCCGGATCCACGATCAGAAGTCCATCTTCCTTCACAACACGTTTTTTCAGATCATACACATATTCAATCTGCGTGATACTGCCGAGATGATTGGAAGTGCGACTGTAAGGGAACACTGTCCCATACATGAAATATCCTGAATTGTCAAAACTTTTTTATCTGTCATGTTAAACACCTCTTTTTTATTTTCTCTAACTATATAGTCACTTTGACCTTGTGTAAATCTCCAATTGTAAAATATCTAGAAATGTCAGATTTACAAAATCATAAATATAGTTTATACTTTTCAACAGAAAACATCCGATTTTATATTAAATAACGGCATTTTCATCTAAAAATGCCAGAACACAGAAAAAGGAGCTTATCATGTTAACCTACTCTTTCGATAAACGCGGCGGTCAAAGCCTGTATGAATACCTTTATAACTGCATGAAAACTGACATTATAAACGGTGTTTTATCCCCAAATGAAAAGCTACCATCCAAACGTGCATTTGCAAGCAATCACGGCATCAGCATTGTCACGGTTGAAAACACATATGGACAGCTGATGGCAGAAGGATACATCTATTCCAAACCCAAAAGCGGATTCTTTGTTTCCCCGATACAAAGTCAGATCGTTTCTGTAAACAACGAATCTGACCTTATTGAAGCACAAAAGCCATACGTCCATGACAATTCCATCAATCTGATTTCCAATCATACAGCTCCGGAGAATTTTCCTTTTTCTATCTGGGCGAAGCTGACTCGTCAGATTTTGAGTGAGCAAAGTCCGGATCTGTTAGTGCCTCCACCTGCCGGCGGTGTACCGGAATTACGTACAGCCATTGCCAGACATCTGCACGAATTCCGCGGCATCAACGCATCCCCGGAGCAGATCATGATCGGTGCCGGAACAGAATACCTGTATGGCCTGATCGTACAGTTGCTTGGACGGGATCTTGTCTACGGACTGGAAAATCCGAGTTCCAAGAAGATCCGCAGCATCTATGAGGCTCTCGGTGTGAAGGTTGCACCGCTCGAGATGGACGAGGAGGGGATTCAATTAGATGCCCGGAACCTGACGATTCCCGACATCATCCAGATATCTCCATCCCACCATTTTCCAACCGGCATTGTAACTTCTGTGAGCCGGAGATATGGACTTTTGCAATGGGCAAATGAATCGAATTCCCGCTATATTATTGAAGATGATTTCGACAGTGAATTCCGTCTGCAGGGAAAGCCGATTCCATCCCTGTTCTCAATGGATACCACGGACAAGGTTATCTATTTTAACACCTTTACCAAAAGCCTTGCCTCCACGATCCGTATCAGCTATATGGTCCTTCCCAAGTCCCTGCTTCACCTGTATTACAACAAGCTTGGCTTTTATGCCTGTACGGTATCGAATTTCGAGCAGTATACACTTGCAGCCTTTATACGGGATCAATATTTCGAGAAACATATCAATCGTATGCGGAACCACTATCGCAGCCTGCGTGATGAGTTGATTGCAGGGTTTAAGCAAAGTCCAATTGCTGATAGGATTACAATCAGCCAGGAAAATGCAGGGCTGCATTTTCTGCTGCATATTGACAGCAAAAAAAGTGATCAGGAATTACAGGCGATGGCTCAGACACACGATATCACACTCGCATTCGTCTCCGATTATTACAGCTATGATTTCAAATCCGATATAAGCCGGTACGACCACACCGCGATCATCAACTATTCCGGACTTAACATGGACGATATCCCGGTCGTAATCGAACGGCTCAGCAGTGCCTGGAGCGATTTGCTATGATGCCTGCAGCATCATTTCAATTATTTGAACGGTTCCATATATATATTTGAAAATGTATATTTTCTTCACAAACAACAAATGTTATACTTATGTTATCTTTATACGCAAACACAAAGGAGGATATTATGTTCGCTTATAATCTCTGGCAATGGATTGCCTTTTTCATCATCTACTGCCTCATCGGATGGATCGGTGAAAGCTTATATGTGTCATGGGAACACAGGAAATGGGTCAATCGTGGATTCCTGCATGGTCCGTTTCTTCCGATTTACGGATTTGGTGCTGTGATCATTCTGATTTCCACCATTCCGGTCCGCAATAACTATTTTTTAATTTTTCTGTTCGGTATGCTTGGTGCCACCCTGCTTGAATACTTTACCGGATGGGCGATGGAACAGATCTTCCATGTCAAATACTGGGATTACACCTACGACTTCTGTAACCTGCACGGTTATATCTGTCTTGGCTGTTCTCTCACATGGGGCGTCTGTGCACTGCTTCTGACCGGGCTTGTGCATACCCCGATTGAAAAACTTGTTTTATCCCTTCCTGCTGTACCTCTGATGGTCATCGATATCATATTCGCGGTTTATTTTATCTGGGATATGATTACATCTGCACAGGAAGCATTTGATTTAAAGAAGATCATCCTTGAAAACGAGGAAGTCCAGCGTCTGCAGAAACGTCTTGATGTGATACATGCCTTTGCGGAGGATGACAAGACAAAGTTCCAGGATTATCTGAAAGAGAAAGGATTGGAATTTAACAAGAGCAAAGAAGAACTCACCGAAGAATTCCAGAACCGGCTTCAGGCAGCCAGAGATCGTGTTGATCACCGCTCCCAGAAGATGCGCAAGCATGCTACACGTATCTTAAGCCGTAACCCGGGTTCTGTATCCTTTAAACACAAGGCTGAATTTGAATCCATCAAAGAACGTATTAACGAGCTTAGAAAAACGAAATAATATAAGAAAAAGAAAATCCAGGCGTTCCTCTTATGCGGATGCCTGGATAAATTTTACGAATTCTTCCCGCGGAATTGGCTTTGAAAAATAATATCCCTGAATATATTCACATTCAAGCTCCGAGAAAAGCTTCAACATCTCTTCTGTCTCCACGCCTTCCACTACAATCTTCATCTTCATTGCCTTGATCATATTGATTGCATTCGTCAGCACAATCCCAAGCTTCGGATTGTCATATAATTCCGTAAATGTCCGGTCTAATTTAATAATATCGAATGGTAATTTTACGATACGCTGCATATTCGAATATCCGGTTCCGAAATCATCCAAAGAGAATTTCATCCCCATGTTGGTCAGATCTTTGATATTATCCTCAAGTGCCTGCTGCGAGATGGATGCAGCTGTCTCTGTAATCTCCAGATTCAGCTGTTCCGGCCGTACTCCATAGCGGGTTAAAATCTCCATAATGTGATTCGCAAGTTTCGGCTGCATGCACTGTACCACAGACAAATTCACTTCGATATAGGACATTCCAAGCTTCTTATATTCGTCGCTTGCAATAAATGCACACACCTGTTCAAGCACGAAATCACCAATTTTGTGGATTGCTCCACTCTTCTCCGCTACCGGTATAAATACCTCCGGCGAGATAAAACCATACTTTTCATCCTTTAGCCGGATCAAAGCTTCCGCAGAATGGAACTTTTTCTCCTTCACAGAATAAATTGGCTGGTAGTATACCTCGAACCGTTTATTTGACAACGCAGATTCAATAATCGTATCCATATCGTGCATCATATCAAAATGCAATTGTTTCATCAATTCTGAAGCCACCATGATATTGCCGGTAACAGGGAGTGTCTGTAATGTATCTCCAAACGCCATCAGCGTATCCACATCCGAGACATCTTCCGGGCAATCTGCAATACAAATATTGGCAATAAAATTGACCGACATCTGGTTGATCACGAAACAGGTTTTCAAAGTACGATTTATTTCTTCCGCTATATCCGGAACATGGTCAGACAGAGTATCTTCCAACACATATCGGAATTTTCCTTGTCCCAGATAATACATTGCAGCCTTTGATTTCTTCTCTTTATCCAGACGCATCATATATTCCGAAATCCCCGCCATCACCTGCATGCATTTCCCATATCCAAGCAATTCACGCAAGGATGCATAGTTTGTAATGTTGACTATAATGATATGTATCGGCTTTCTCGTCCTGAATGCATGCCGCATATCATCCATATACGCCGTCATCTTATCCAATCCGGTTATCATATCCAATCGTTCCTCCGGGCGCTGCAGCATCAGAGAAATAAACATCAGACCGATTGCCATGCAAAGCATCTCAACGACTGCTGTAGGATAAAAGAACCGTATGACGGCATTTGCAATCGCCGCTGCAAATACGATTCCCAAAGGAACAAGATATCTTCGCCGGAACATTTTCCGGAATATACCCAGATAAATCAGCCCATAGATTACATATATTACCGTACACACATATATTAACGAAAAATATCTGCCTCGTGTATACTCACACTCCGCATTGATATAAAAAATCCATTTTGTTGCCGGGCTGACGACAATCATCGCAGTTATCGCAAATACCGGAAGTAATGATAAAAAGGTAAGAAATCGTTTTGCCTTAAACAGATGCCACGTATCTGTCATAGATACTACATATGCAATATAAAACGGCATTGCAAGACTAGACAACACCAGATATCCCATATGCACTGCATACTTGGTAACCATCTGCTGTACCCCCAGATTATCCAGATATCTTGCCCATACATCAAACAGTACAGCCAGCCATGCAACTACCAGCACTTCCATAAATGAACGATTTACTTTTCCTTTCACCATTCGTCTGAGAATTGTCGTAATGATTAAAATAGAGATAATTAATATCGCACAATAGTCATACATGACATCTTTGTAAATATCTGCCATAGCCTCACTTCTTTCGCTTCTATATATTTCTTTCATTCCGGATACAAAAAATGGATCACATCCTCTGCCTGCATCTCCTGCAGGTGGTATGGATCTGTCTCCTCGTCCGTATACCACCGCATACTGACAGAATCCTCCAGATAGAAATACCCGACTCCGCACTCCGGATATCTCGAGTACCACGCCGGATATTGTCTCTGCATCACCTGCTCAGCAAGCTTCACCGCCTCACTTTTTGTGCCATCATCGAGATACGTCCCGCAGATGCGCACGCCCGGCGGGCTTGCATGTACAAGCAGCACACTTCCA
>UMAC01073771.1_pt1 | contig 11853 bp, 8 predicted proteins | sample 1963591 | NCBI WGS metagenome assembly UMAC01 (sample SAMEA4835904, study PRJEB28245) | human gut metagenome | biome: gut microbiome; material: fecal sample | place: Denmark | collected 2008
CGAAGTCAGGCCTGCCGGCGCTCCTGCCGGCACCACCGTAGAAGTGAGGGATCTCTTCTACAATGTGCCGGCCCGAAAAAAATTTTTGAAATCAGAACGCACCGAATCTTCCCGCATCAACAGCATGGTGGGAAAACTGGCTCTGGCCAATCCGGATATTGCCTTTCGGCTTATTAATAACGGAAGGACCGTCATTGAAACGCCGGGCAACGGAAGACTGATGGATGTGGTTTCCGCTTTATACGGCACAAAGACGGCCGGCGAAATGCTTCCAGTGGAAGAAGAAGGGGAACATATTGCCCTGGAAGGGCTGATTTCCAAGCCTTCTCTTCTGAAGAGCAGCCGCCAATACCAGACCATCATCATTAACCGGAGGGTGGTGGATAGTGCAGTGGTATCCAAGGCTGTGGACAATGCTTATCATTCCCTGCTGCCGAAGAACGGATATCCGCTCATGGTTCTTTCGTTCCAGGTGCCGCCGGAAAGCATTGATGTGAACGTTCATCCCCAGAAAAGGGAAATTAAATTCTCTGATGAGCAGTCTGTATTCCGCCTGGTGTACCATGGCGTACTGGGCACTCTGACGTCCCAGTCCACCGCCGATACCATTGCCAGAGAAATGATTCATGACCCCGGTCATGAAGTGGTGAAAGAACATGATTTCAACCCCGGTTCTATCAGAGTGGAAGACAAACCTCTCGGCAAACCGGACATCGGGCTTTCCGAGGAAACCAGGCCGAAAATGTCCTGGGGAGAACCGTCTCCTTCTTATGAAGAAAGCCGGGGGCAAGGGGCTGATCATTTCGGAGAAAGAAGAGCTCCTTCCTTTGCGCCGGACACAGAAGAGAAGGACCTTTTCACAAACCACTCTGTTTTTGACGAATATCGAAAAGAAGAGCCGAAGCGGGAACATCTGGAGACGGATCCCCTTTTTGAAGAAGAAAAGCAGGAAGATCCGGTTATCCCTTTAGGACAGGTATCGGACTGTTTCATTCTCTGTCAGCATGGGAAAGATCTTCTCATCATTGATCAGCATGCTGCCCATGAAAGGGTGCGTTACGACCATCTGGCGGAAAGAGCGGAAGGTATACCGGTGCAGGAAATCCTCATACCCTATCTCATCCATGTGGACAGCGGAGACGTCAATCTTCTGGAGGACCATCGGGCGGATATAGAGAAACTGGGGATTACCTTTGAACAGGCAGGCCCTGACGTGATTCGCATTACCGGATCTCCTGAAGATCTTTCTGCTGCTGAAATGGAACGGGTTATGGGGGATATTGTAAAGGCATACCATGAAAAGGATGTGCCTTCGCCGGAAACCATGCGTCACCGCATGATGGCCTTTGCCGCCTGTCGGGGCGCTATCAAGAGGGGGGACCCTTTGAATATCCGGCAGATGAAAGAGCTGATTCGCGATCTCTTTCATACATCCCGACCCTTCGTATGTCCCCATGGACGGCCTACCATTGTAAAATTCACGCCTGTTGAATTGGGAAGGCTTTTCAAACGGCCATGAACACAGGAGTGACCACTATTAGAAACTACAGCCGTCCGGTGCGGGATGAGGCAAGAGAAAGAGCATCGGCCCTCGCCCTTCCCTACGTTCCCAGGGAGGGAACCCTGGAAGACATGGCAGCGATGAACCACATGGATGGCTTTCTCATCTATGGGAAAAAACAGCCTTCCTTCTGGACAGGTGGGGAAGAATACCGTTTCCATCTGGGCACGGCCGTACTTCGCACAGCTCAGATGGAAAGAGGAAACAGCGACCGTCTCTGTCGTCTCCTTCCTCCAGAAAGACCGCTCTCCGTACTGGATGCCACCTTTGGTCAGGGTGGTGATTCTACCGTCATGAGCTGGTTCCTGGGAGAGGAGGGAAAGGTAACCAGTTTGGAAAAAAGCACCGTCCTCTATGAAATCGGCCGGGTCGGGCTTTCGTCCTTTGATGGCGGAAATGAACGAATGACAAGGGCCCTTCGGCGTATCCATCTGCTTCATGAGGATTTTCGCACCTTCCTTCAAAGGGCTGCCCCTAAAAGCTTTGATGTGATTTATTTCGATACCATGTTCCGCGCTCCGGTGAAAAGGGACGTCAACCGGATGGAAGGTTTCCGGCGGGCTGCTTCCTATGATCTTCTGGATGAGGAAATCCTGACTTTGGCTTTGCATATTGCCCGAAAAAGAATTATAGTTAAAGAAAGGCCCTTTTCTCTCTTATTTCAGAACAGCCTCTTTTCTTCCATCTATTCTCATCAGGGACAATCCACGGCGTACGGGGTGATTGATGTATGAAAAAAGAAAGACTTATCACCATCCTAGGTCCCACGGCCTCAGGAAAAACGGACCTGGCAGTGCATTTGGCAGAGGCTTTGGGTTCTTCTATTATTTCCGGTGATGCCTTCCAGATTTATAAGCATATGGACATCGGCACCGCCAAAGTGACAAAGGAAGAAGCCCGGGGTATCCGTCATTTCCTGGTGGATGAGCTGGAACCCTCAGAGCCTTACTCAGCCGCTGATTTCCAGGAGAAGGCCAGGAAAATCATTCATGAGGAAAATGAAGCAGGACGGATTCCCATCCTCTGCGGCGGTACCGGCCTCTATATTCAGGGGCTCCTTGAGGGGTATACCTTTCTACCCCGAGGGGAAGGGCGGAAAAAGTTTGAAAGGATACTGGAGGAGAAAGGAAAGGAAGCTCTGGAAAATCTGCTTCGTGAAAAGGGGGAGAAAGATATTCCTCCTGATGCGCAGCGCATGATACGGAAACTGGAGCTTCTGGAGGCAGGAGAAGGAGAAAAGACGCCTTTGAAATCCGATTCTCTCCTGTATGACGGTCCGGTTATAGGAATTGCTATGGACAGAGCCGTTTTATATGATAGAATAAATAAGCGAGTCCACCACATGATAGAAGCAGGACTCCCGGAGGAAGTGAAGAAGCTCCTTGCCTCCGGACTTTCTGAAAAAGCCCAGTCGCTGAAAGGAATCGGCTATAAGGAAATGATTCCTGTGGTGAAGGGGGAGCTTACTCTTGAGGAAGGGGAAGCGCTGATTCAGAAAAATACCCGGCACTTTGCCAAAAGACAGCTGACCTGGTATAGACGAATGCCATATATTCACTGGGTGGAACGCAGCCCATCAGAGGAAGACATATGGTACAGGGAAATCAAGGCCTATGTCATTTCATATTTCGGAGGAGAAACAAGATGGAAGGAAAAATGAATCTGCAGGACACATTTCTGAACGAAGCCAGAAAGGAAAATGTTCCGGTCAGTATATTCCTGATGAACGGCGTACAGCTGAAGGGGAAGGTCAAATCCTTCGACAGCTTCACTGTGCTTCTGGTGAGCGAAAACCGTTCCCAGCTCATTTATAAACATGCTATATCTACTATACAAAGGATCTGAGAATAACAAATGAATAAAAAACTTGAACAGGTACAGAAAGAGGCGCTTGCTCTTTGTGCGCCTGTTTTTCATGAAATGGAAGAGATTTCTCTCTATAACACAGAAAAAGTTTTAAGTGCCTTCAGGAAACACCACCTGTCTGCCTACCATTTTGCTCCTTCCAACGGCTACGGCTACGGGGACCCGGGAAGGGAAAAGCTGGAAGAAATCTGGTGCGATATATTCCATGCGGAAAGCGCCCTGGTCAGACCTCATTTCGTGTCAGGCACCCACGCCCTGGCTACGGTCCTCCTGGCCCTTCTGGAGCCGGGAGATACCATGGTTTCCGCAGTAGGTGCGCCCTATGACACCATGGAAAGCGTTATTGGTATTACGGGCAATGCACCGGGCAATCTGATTTCCAAAGGCGTCCACTATAAAGAAGTTCCTTTAAAAGGAAATACCTATGACCTCCAGGCCATTGCGGATGCGGTGGATGAAAATACAAAACTGGTGGAGATTCAGCGCTCTCGGGGATATATGCTGCGAGACTCTCTATTTCCCAGTGATATGAAAAAAATCATTGATACAGTGAAGGCTAAAAATCCGAACACCATCTGCTTTGTGGATAACTGCTACGGCGAATTTACCAATAAAGAGGAACCTATCGAACTGGGTGCTGATATTACAGCCGGTTCCCTCATTAAAAACGCCGGCGGCGGTCTGGCTCCTACCGGTGCCTATATCTGCGGCAGAAAAGACCTGGTGGAACGCTGCTCCTATGTATGGACTGCACCGGGCCTTGGTGGAGAAATGGGTTCCTATGCCGCTTCCTACCGCCCTTTCTTCGAAGGACTCTTCCTGGCACCCCATATGACAAGACAGGCTATGATGAGCGCTGAATTCTGTGCGGCTGTGTTCAAGCTTATCGGCTTCAAAACAAGCCCTGAACCGGGACATCTTAGAACAGACCTCATTACCACGGTGACACTGGATTCTGAAGAAAACATGTGCCGCTTCGCCGAAGCCATTCAGAACTGGTCTCCCGTAGATTCGGACGCCACTCCGGTACCGGGGCCCATGCCGGGATATGTGGATCCCATCCTCATGGCAGCTGGTACTTTCGTACAGGGGTCTACCATCGAAATGTCTGCCGATGGCCCTGTCCGTCCGCCTTATGTCATGTACTTCCAGGGCGGTCTGACTTTTGAGTCTGCCCAGCTGGCCATCATGGGGGCTGCAGAAAAAGTGCTGGAAGCACAGGGAAAATAAGAGGAAAAAATTCAGGCGGGACTGCGGTATCTCTTCTGCTCCGGACTGAAAGACTTAAGGCCTGAAAAAACGGTGATTGCCAGATAGTTCATTTTCAGAAAAGCATTCATTGAGTCGGCTTTGATAGGGGGGGTAAGTGAGCCCGGGTTATAGGTTTTCTTAAGCGGCTCCATGCTTCTTTTTCATATTTCATAATGAATTCAGAAATCAAAGCATGGAGCACTGAATTTCCGGCTCCTTCGAATTTACAGTGCCCGGCGGCGCTGGATTTGCTGCCATCTTTTCGGTTGATTTACCAAAATGATAAAAAGGCTTAACAAATCATTTCTTCTGTGTTATAATAACTTTCGTCATGGGGCTATAGCTCAGTTGGTCAGAGCGCTTCGCTCACATCGAAGAGGTCTCCGGTTCGAACCCAGATAGTCCCACCATAAACCCGCTTTCAGCGGGTTTTTTGTGTCCCTGAATGGGGAAGTTCGTGGTATAATAAGTTGGCTAACCAATGTAGAAATAAGGAGGATTATATGATTACCGGAGATATTCATCATCTGGAAGCCTATGAAAAACAGCTTCCGCCTTTTATCAGTCAGTGTCTCAGGGCTGTTCGGGATTTTGATTTTGCTTCCGTTCCTGATGGGAAGTATGAGCTTTTGGGCTGCACCATGTCCGTGGAGTCTCCCGCTACGGAACCGGAGGAAGACAGAAAGCTGGAGGGACATAAAAAGTTCATTGATATCCAGTATGAAATCAGGGGAGAGGAAGAATGGATCGGTGTTGAAACGATTTTTGATTCGCCCCGGGTGGTAGAATCTTATGAGGATAGAGATTTGTATTTCTTTGCATCCCATAAAGAAAAGGAATCGAAAGTGTATTTTACAGAAGGAAGATTTGCCGTATTTTTCCCGGAAGACCTGCACCGTCCTCTCTGCCAGGGGAAGCGGGGAAAGGAAATCCTTCGAAAGGCGGTTATGAAGGTTCCGGTGAATAAAGTCAGATAATTAATGCTTTTCCATATTCTATAAATTTATCTTCGGTAACATGTTCTTTTTGGTTGACTATTAGTCAATAATCTGATATTATAAGAACAATTCAAAAGAGCAGGATAGTTTTAAATTGCCCAAATCTGCTCTACCATCTTTTGCAAGGGGGTTATGTATGAGATATAAAAAGTTTGCTGCCGCAGTGATGGCAGCAGGATTCCTTTTATCAGGAGGCGTCTTCCTGGGGGGCTGCGGTTCTTCCCAGCAGGCAGCAGGGCAGAAGCAGGCTATTAAGGTTACTACATTTAAGCCTTTCAAGTCAGATACGCCTATTATGAGAGAATATACAGGTTCTATTATGGCTCTGCAAGAGGTACCGGTGAGATCCAAGGTATCCGGTACAGTGATGGAAAAGTATATTACCGGTGGACAGCAGGTGACAGAAGGCCAGCCTCTGTATCGGCTGGATACAAGGAATTACAGTTCTCAGCTGGCTAATGCCCAGGCCCAGGCGGCGCAGGCAGCAGCTAATTATGAGAATGCGGCCACTGACCTTGCACGCTACGATCAGCTCATTGCTGCCGGTGCTATTTCTCAGAAAGTATATGATAATCAGAAGGCAGCAGCCGATGCTTACAAAGGAGCCATGGATGCTGCCCAGGCCCAGGTGGATATTGCTTCCACAAACCTGAGTGATACCATTGTGACAGCACCTTTCAATGGGAAGCTTTCTATGGATGACGTGAATATCGGTACTTTTGCCACGGCTGGCACTACATCTCTTGTTACTATTTCCTCTTCCGACCCCATTTATGTGCAGTTCGATATGTCGGAAAATGAATATCTGGCTTTGAACAAGAGCAATGATGGAAACGGCACTGCAGGGCTGGGGAATAATCTTAAAATCCGGCTGTCTGACGGCTCTATCTACGGCTATACCGGTAAAATCGTACAGGTGAATCCGAACATGAACGGCGGCCAGCTTTCCATGAAGGCAGCCTTCCCGAACCCGGACAATCTCCTGGTACCGGGCATGTATGCCTCTGTGGTTTCGGATAATGAAACCGCCAAAGGATCTCTTCTCATTCCCACCAAAGCACTGGTACAGCTCCTGAATAAGGATATTGTAGACGTGGTAGCAGACGGCAAGATTGCCCAGAAGCCCGTAAAAGTGGGCGGCACTTATGGTATCTACACCATTATTGAAAGCGGCCTCGATGAAAATGATGTTATCGTCGTGGACGGTCAGAACAAGGTACAGGTAGGCCAGGCCGTAGATCCTGAAGAAACGTCCAAAGACAAACTGGAACAGGATGCCAGAGATTCTGTCCAGGGCCAGAGCGGCACTGCTGCAAAGCAGTAAGGAGGACCTATGGCTAATTTCTTTATTAAGCGTCCTATCTTTGCTATCGTTGTGGCGCTGGTGGTTTCCATTGCAGGGCTGCTGGCTGTATTTTCCCTGCCCGTGGACCACTACCCCCGCATTACACCGCCTCAGGTTTCCGTATGGGCCACCTATCCCGGCGCTGATGCAGAAGTCGTAGCCCAGACAGTGGCGGAAGTCATAGAGAAGAACGTAGTAGGGGTGGAAGGGTTCGACAGTATGAACTCCAACAGTAACTCCAACGGCTCCTATTCTCTTAATGTGCAGTTTGCCATGGGCACGGACTCCGATCTGGCTACAGTCCGTGTACAGAACGGTGTTACCGCCTCCGATGCCGGTCTGCCGGATACGGTCAGAAACATTGGCGTTACAACCAGAAAATCTTCCGGTGATATGGCACTGGTTGTCAGTTTCTATTCTCCTAACGGCACCTATGACAAGAATTTCTTGAAAAACTACTTCAGTATGAACTATCTGGACGAACTGAAGTCTATTAAAGGTGTTGGTACAGTACAGGAATTCGGTTCCGATTTTGCCATGCGTATCTGGATGGATCCCACCAAGATGTCGCAGAATAATATCACCGCAGCTGAAGTGATTTCTGCCGTGTCCAATCAGAACAAACAGATTGCCGCCGGCAATATCGGTGCGCCTCCTGTTTCCATGGACCAGCCTTTCCAATATGTCATCACCGCTAAAGGCCGTCTGGTGACAGCGGAAGAATTCGGTAATATCGTACTTCGCACCAACAATGACGGCAGCCTTCTCCGTTTGAAGGATGTGGCCCGTACAGAGCTGGATGCAAAGGATTACAATTTTATTTCCAGAGCAGGCAACTATGAAACCGCTGCCGTGGCCTTCTCCCTGACCGATGATGCCAATGCGGTTCAGACCATCGGTGCCATCAAGGCCAAACTGGCAGAAGATGCCAAATCCTTCCCTGATGATATGAAATATGTCATCTATATGGATAATACCGATTTTATTTATGCTTCCATCAAGGAAGTTATTGAAACATTTGTGGAAGCTCTCATTCTGGTAGGCATCATTGTGTTTATCTTCCTGCAGAACTGGAGATCTACACTGATCCCGATGATTGCGGTGCCTGTATCCCTTCTTGGTACCTTTGCTTCCTTTGAAATTCTTGGATTCACCATTAATACGTTAACCCTCTTTGCCATGGTTCTTGCCATCGGGCTGGTTGTAGATGATGCCATCGTGGTTATTGAAGCGGTGGAATACGAAATGCGCTACAATAACATGAATCCGAAAGAAGCAACTGTGGCAGCCATGCAGAAAGTACAGAGCCCGGTTATCGGCGTAGCCGTGGTGCTGGCAGCTGTATTTGTACCGGTAGCATTCCTGGGCGGCATTATGGGTATTCTGTATAAACAGTTCGCTCTGACCATTGCCGTTTCGGTTATCCTGTCGGCGTTTACCGCGCTGTCTCTTACGCCTGCACTCTGTGCCGGCCTCTTGAAACCGGCCAAAAAGAAGGCAGATAAGGGTAGAATCGATCGTATGTGGGATCGCTTCAACGATGGATTTGACCATATGATTGAAATCTATGGTATGATTCTTCAAAAGCTGGCCCATGCGATTTATGTTCCACTGGGTGTGCTCTTTGTACTGTTTGTGGCAGCCGTATTTATGTTTGTGAAGCTGCCTACGGCTTTCATACCGCAGGAAGATAACGGTTACTTCCTGAATGCTATTTCCCTGCCGGAAGGCTCTGTCAATGTACGGACTGACCAATATCTGACTGAATTCCTGAAATATATCGGGGAAGATCCGGCAGTAGAAGTAACGATGGGCGTCGTTGGTATGGATATCCTGTCAGGCGGACAGAAGCCGAACGCCGGTCTTTCCTTTGTCAAACTGAAACCCTGGGATGAACGTAAATCCAAAGATATGCAGGTTTCCGCCGTTATGGGGAAGGCCTTTGCATTCAACGCTACACACCCTGGAGTCACCCTTATGGCTTTAAATCCGCCGCCTATTCCTGGTCTTGGCAACTCCGGCGGCTTTACTCTCTATATCCAGAATAAGAGCGGTGATTCCAACGAAGGCATGCAGGCTGTGGTTGGAAAATTCCTGGCTGCTGCCAACCAACGTCCGGAAATCCAGATGGCCTATACGACCTTCCGCATGGATACACCTTCCTACAACTATAATATTGATAGAGAAAAAGCTGCTAAAAACGGGGTCAATGTGGGTGATATATTCACAGCTCTCCAGGCTTACTACGGCTCTGTACAGATTAACGATTTTACCATTTATGGTCGTAACTTCAAAGTCGTTGCCCAGGCAGATACCCAGTACCGCATGAGTCCTAACGACAATAAGTTCCTTATGGTAAAGGACAACAAGGGCAACATGGTGCCGATTTCCAATTTTATTACACCTAAGAAATCGAATGCTGTAGCCGTCATTACCCGGTATAACAACTTCCCGGCCGTAGAGATCGGCGGCAGCCAGGCCGAAGGATACTCCTCGGGCCAGGCTCTGAATGCATTGGATGAAGTGGCGAAGGAGACCCTGCCAAACGGCTATGGATATGCATTCGCTGAATCTTCTGCACAGGAACGCGAAGCCAGCGGCAAGACTGTCTATGCATTGGCTTTAGGTATGCTCTTCGTATTCCTTTCATTGGCAGCCCTTTATGAAAGCTGGAAAATTCCGTTCTCTGTCATCCTTGGTATTCCTACTGGTTTCTTCGGCGCCTGCCTTGGTGCATTTGCGTTTAATGTGTACAACGATATTTACTTCCAGATCGGTCTTCTGACTATTATCGGTCTGGCGGCCAAGAATGCGATTCTGATTGTAGAATATGCAAAGGTTCGTGTAGATAGCGGTATGGAAGTGGTGAAGGCTTCTATTGAAGCATCAAAGATTCGTCTCCGCCCGATTCTCATGACCTCCCTGGCATTCATCCTGGGCAACGTGCCTCTGGCCCTCTCCACCGGCGCCGGCTCCAATTCCCGTTCTGAAATGGGTATTGCTGTGGTCTTCGGCGTGCTGTCTGCTACCTTCTTCCAGATTTTCATTGTTCCTATGCTGTTCATCGTTATTGAAAGAATTCACGGGTTCAGAAAACCAAAGAAAACGGTTACAGTAGATGAATAATATCTATTCAAAAAGCCTCCTTCGGGAGGCTTTTTTGTATAAAAATAGAGGCAAGAAATCAAGAGAAAATCAATGAATCATAGATTTCACTTTCTCTTCACGGAAAGCCCTTCTATGCCTCCCGCAGCAGGAGGGGCCTGCTTCTTTATTTCTGAATCCAGCCATGGAGCTTTCTGCCTTTCCTGTGGCCCATGGCTTATGATACAATCAGAATGAGGTGATAACCATGAGTGCTTTATGGACCCAGAACATTTCTATGATTCACTGTTTCGGCGACAGTCTTACTGAAGGCTATGGTGTTCTTCCCGGTGAAGGCTGGGTAGCTCTGGCAGATCATGCACTGAAAGGAATAACCCTTTATAACCATGGACTTCCAGGCTCTATGGCTTCCGACATACTGGACAGACTTTCTGCTGCTTCCGGCAGGGTGCGGAAGGGGGAGGGGTATTTCTTCATGGGTGGTACCAATGATATCCTCTTTGGCCTTCGCCTTGTGGTTTTGGAAAATATGGTAGAAAAGTCTTTGGGCAGGCTGGCAGGACGGATTCCTCTGACCCTTGGTATTCCTCCGCTCTTTACGGAAATGAGTGTAGAAACGGGCTGGCAGGAAGCGGGCTCCTTTAAAAGGAATAAAAGGGATCTTCAGGAATATCAGAAATTCCTCCGCTCACTGGCTAAGGCGTGGGATCTGCCGGTCCTTGATTTTACAAAAGCCTTTCCGCCGGAACAAAAATGGTACAGCGATGGTGTCCACCCCAACAGGGAAGGCCATGAAAGAATGGCTCTCCTGGCGGAGAAGGTCTGGAGGAGATAGCGTATAGACGACTGGATGCGCCTTGGACATCCGTCTTATCTGGTTTGTCCCAATAAAAAAGCTTTGGAAAAGGAAACTTTTCCAAAGCTTTTTGTTTAAGCAGACGATTAGTCCCAGGCAGGAACGATGGTGCCTTTGTATTTTTCAGCAATGAATTTCTTAACAGCGTCGGACTGATAAGCCTGAACAAATTTCTTGTAGGCAGGCTGATCTTTATCCTTTTCACGAACCGCAATAATCATAACTGCCAGCGGAGTATCTTTATCTTCCAGGAAGATACCCTGCTTTTCAGGGGAGAGACCTGCACTCATGACATAGTTCATGGTAATAACCGATGCATCCACATCGTCAAGGCTTCTTGGCAGCTGGGCTGCTTCGATTTCCTTAAACTGGATGTTCTTCGGGTTTTCTACTACATCAGCTGGGGTAGCTTTCATGCCTACGCCCTCTTTCAGCTTAATAACGCCCGCTTTTTCCAGCAGCTGGAGGCCGCGGCCTTCGTTGGTGGGATCATTAGGAATGGAAATGGTTGCTCCGTCAGGAAGGTCTTTTACGTCCTTGACTTTATTGGAGTAAATGCCCATACGCATGAGGATGGCTCTGCCGATGTCGGTAAGGTGAGTGCCATGCTGTTTATTAAAGTTTTCCATGAATGGCTTGTGCTGGTATACTACGATATCCAGGTCGCCATCTGCCAGTGCCTGGTCAGGGGTGATGTAATCGGAGAATTCTTTAACATTCACTTTGAGGCCATTCTTTTCGGCTTCTTTGGCAGCTGCTTCTACCACTTCTGCATGGGGACCGGCAGTAGCACCTACGGTGATTTCTTTCTTTTCTGCAGGCGCAGAAGCTGCTGCAGAGGATGCCGGCTTCTGGCTGGAACCGCAGCCGG
>UMAC01045135.1_pt1 | contig 11804 bp, 10 predicted proteins | sample 1963591 | NCBI WGS metagenome assembly UMAC01 (sample SAMEA4835904, study PRJEB28245) | human gut metagenome | biome: gut microbiome; material: fecal sample | place: Denmark | collected 2008
GTAAATGATCCTGCCTATCCGGTCTGCCATTAGGCTGACGGGATAGGCAGCTTTTTAAGGTAACAGAAGATGGGTAAGTGGGTGGGGTGTTTCCACTGGTCTTCCTTTAAGGTTCCTGCCAGACCGTATCATGATTCACTTCCAGGACTTCTGCAGAATGTTTCTCTGAAGTATGGGGCAGGTGTAAAGTATCTGTATGATAAAAGTTTCATTCTTGATATTTTTTATAATTTCATTTTATAAGGTTATAAAAATGCACTGTCTATCCCTGCAGGAAGTAAGAGGAGCCGGACACGACACGGACGATGGAATACCTGGAATGCCGCTATCTTATACCCCTATTGACTGCAACGGCCTATGAAGAGAAAGGGAAAGCGGCATTCCAGGCATGGAATCAGGATGGGGCGTGGGAGACGGAGCGACTGCCTGCAGGGAAGGTCGGTGCATGGATATAAAAGAAAGAATCAATGAAAAACTCCTGCCTGGTCTGCTGGTTTCCAGCGGACGGGGCAGGAGTATCTTTATGGGGTGATTGTAGGCACGGGTAAGTGGGTGGGGTGTCCCATGGGCTTGCCTTTAGGGTTTTTGCCAGGGAGTATCGCTGTTTCTTCAGAAAATGGCTTATATTGGCTTTAGAGCCGTTTTCCAGGCAGCATATGATAAATCATATGCCCGGAAATTATCGGATTTTTATTTTTCGGGTCATTTTTCATTTTCGGACGGCTATGCCGTCCGCCGATTTTTCACTTCCGCAGGTTAACAATCGGCATAATAAAAAACGGGCCTCGTTAGGATCGCCCGTTTTTTCATTTTATGGCAGGTCTTCCAAGTGACCAGCCGCAATTCCGGCCAGTTTCCAATACTCTCTTAAGGTAATACCGTTTGGGAGTATCAGTCGGGTGGTATTAATAGCAAAGGATTTCGCATCGTTTTTGGCCAGTTCTTCCAAGTGAGGGAATTTTACCAAGATTTTATCTACGGCATTATGTAAACCGGCATTTTCAAGTTCTTCAGCGTATTTCATATTTATCACCCTTTTATTTCCTTTTGATTTTCTTCTTTTTTGAATGTTTTGATGAGTTCCCGTAAGGTGAGGTCGCTTACATCAATCCAAAAATCGGCGGTGGTTTTGCTCTTCAGCCAGTCCATCAGTTTATCATATTCCTTGATGGCTTCCGGAGAATAGATTAAAGCATCAATGAATTTTACTTTATCTATGATTATATTCCGAATTTTCACTGCCCAGGCTACCTGTCTTTCGGTTCCCGTAAGTGGCGGCAGTCCTTCTTCTTCAGCCCGTTTCTGCTCTTCCTTATTTCTGCATTCTTCACAGGTACCGTATTGTTCATACCAGTAGATTTTCTGATTACGTTCTTTTTCAGTCCCGTAAATCTGTATGGTTTCGGTATGACCGCAGGACATTTTAACATCATATTTCATTTTTTAGCCTTCCTTCAGCAAAAGACAGGTTCCCCAAAAAGGGCGGTCTGCAGGATTTCATCTACAATGTATCCATCAATGTATGTGAGGTCTAAACCATACTCATCTTTCAATCTAGCTAAAATAAGCAGGTTTTCTTTCCTTTCGTCCGGACAGGTTTCAATGTACGTTTTTACCCCTTTAATCAGTTTGTCCAGTGTGAGGGGGTACTTTTCAATGTCGTTACCTTCTTCATCAGTTTCAAAGGCTTCTGTAGTATAAAAGGCAAGTTCGCCGCCGTTTGCAATGGCTTCCGCTTCCGGTTCCCCTTTGACTTTTTCGGGAGCGGCTGGGTCGATTTCTACCGGCTTTTCAATGCCGCAGTAGTCGCACCAGTAAGTGGACGCCCCGTTAATGGCATCGGTGATAATCGTCCGCACATCTTCCTTTTTTAAAATGACCGGTTTCCCGTTGTAAAGAGAGATTTCCATTTCCCATTCTTTTCTAGCTTCTTTGGTGTTCATCATGTTTTCTCCTTTTTTACTTATGGTTTTTATGTCGTTCATCCCATGCCATGGTACGGGTGATGGCTTCTTCAATGGCCTTGTTACCCCAGGTCTTGGCGGTGGTGTCACTCAAGATGGCATCATATAAAATGTCATTTACCTTGATAGGGGAGATGGCTCTTACGTCATTCCCACTGTAGAGACGGCCATTTTCTTTCATGTAATAGCGGTCTTCGGGGTGGTAAAACCGGATTGCGCTTGTTTCAATCAGTACCCGTCTTTCCGTCTTTGTCATGTGATTAGACATGATAGGGGCCTTTTTTAACTTTCGTGCATAGGCGTTATGAATCTTTCTGTAGGCTTCATCAGTCATGGCCTTCAGCGCAAACCGGATATTCATTTCAAGCGCCCGCTTCCCGTCTTCTGACAATTCAGAAATATCAAAAATGCGATTCATGGATTATCACGCTCCTTTCCTTTAAAATGCCGATTTGTATAGATACTATCGGCTTTTCTTATCTCTTATTATACAGCATAATTCCGATTCCGTCAATTCATTTTTATAACTTTATAAAACTTAATTATAAAAAATCAACTTAAATGAGTGCCAGTGACTTGCACGCTATAAAGTCCATTTTTCCGCTTTGCGGAAAAATACCAGGCAGGCTTTTAAAGAGGGGAGAAAAGGCCACGCCGCCACTGTCTCCAAACCCAGACCGCCCCGGCTCTTTCAACCCTTTTCAGCTTAAGTTTTCAGGTGATATTTTCTTTCTGCTTTTGAAGTCTTCTTTCTTTTCTCAGCTGTATAATGGCCCTGGCCAGTCTTTCTCTTTTGGTGGGACGTTTTCTGTGGTATACAGAGGGCTTAGGCTCTTCATCCGGCATGGGTACAGTCCATGGGCCTGGTGTTCCGTCAATGATGGTTTTCAGCTTGTCATATTCTTTTCGGATTGATTCTATGTAATCCCAGGTGTAGGACGGCGCATAGCCGTTTACATTGCCCGGCCCGGCGTTGTAGCTGGCAAGGGCCAGGTTATACCGGTATGGATTATTTGGATTCTGGCCGTCCAGCATTTCCTTCATGTACCTGGTGCCGCCTTCGATGTTCTGGTAAGGATCGCTGGGGTCAACATTCAGATAATCGGCGGTGCCCGGCATAAGCTGGGCTATGCCCCTGGCTCCTGCTGAAGAAACGGCAGAATTATGGAAGTTGCTTTCTACATAAAAGACGCTGGCCATAAAAAGGGGATCTATGCCGTATTGTGCTGAAGTCTGATAAATAGCCCCTGCTATTTCTTCAGCCTGGGTGGGGTTGTATTGTGCTATGTATTCGGATAGGGTCATAGCATGGCTGGCCACGGGCATGGTAAATACTATGCCCGTTACCAGGAGAAGGGTTCTTATCTTCATTTTGAGTTTCATATCAATACCCCATGGCTTTAAAATTCTCCGTTACTTCATCTATGGTCTGGCTTTCGGAAATGTCGATTAACCGGGCCTGTTCGGCGGTGATTTCAAGATCCAGCCAGTTTTCATGATCTTCATATTCGGGGTTCTTCGGATTCTTCCAGTCGTTTTTGTCCTTCAGCTTTCGTCCGAAATATTTAAGCTGCGGTGGATATTCATTGAAGATCCTGTCCATAACTGCGGCCATTTTATAAAGTTCTCTGTATTCTTTGCCGGTTTTATTATTCTGCTGTTTGTCCAGCTCATTGGAAACCTTGGTTTTTAGGTTGTAAATGGCGGTAATGATGTTGTTCAGGTCGTTCCAGTACTCCTTGTAAGAGTTGTTGTCATTCATGTTTTCTGCTATTTCTTCAGGGGTGATGGGCCTGAAGGTGAGGTTCCATTTGATTTCCATATTTTCTATTTTATTGGCAAGGTTTTTGTTAGTGTCTGTAAGCTGGCTTATAGTTTTGATTTTATTGGAAATATCTGTGGCGTTGGTCTGCAGCTTTCCTGATGTTTCCTGCATCATGTCGCATCGGTTTTTTACTTCATCCATGGTGTTTGATTGATGGTCTATCCGGCTTTTAATATCCAGCAGGGCCAGAAGGATCTTGTCAAATACATTGACCTGTCCTTCTATGGTTTTTGGTTTTTCTTTCTTTTTTTGAGTTGATTCCTTTTGGGTTTCCTGTGCTTCAGCTTTTGCTCTGGCCTGGGCTTTTTCTTCTTCGGGAATGGTGGGGTCATCCTGCACAGCTATTTCCGAAACGGCTTCTTTTTTAATTTCATCCGGATTTTCCCTGTTCTTTGTCATGTCCATGTTTTTCTCCTGGATTTGAATGATAGAATATCCACCCCGGCCCATGGCCGGGATGGATTCTACCTGAAATTAAAAATTATGCTTCTATAACTCTCTTACGGCTGATTATTCTCTGCCGCCCCTTCCGGTGTTTCTTGCATGGCTCTTGGATTTTGCCTTGTCCATGGTATTGGCTTTTTCTGCCACTTTGGTCATTCTTGCTTTCCAGTCGGCTTTCTTCAGGGCTTTGGCCTGGGCGTTTTCCTGTGCCCATTTCCCGGCCTGATTTTTCATGTACGCTTCGGTCTTGGCAATGGTTTTTTCCGTCTCGTTCTTCTTGACTTCCTTTACGATGTCCAGACCTTCCCTGCCTTCTTTGCCGTTGGCAAATTTGTTGATGATTTCTTCCTGGCTCATGTTGTTCTTACGGATTTCATCCATGTCGGCGGTGAAGGAGACAGTCTGTTTTACGATACGCATTTTACCGTCATTCTGCTGTTTCATGACCGGTGTATTTTCATGGTAGTCTTTCATGTACTTTCTGGGATCGCTTTCCAGGCCCATTTTCTTTCTGGTTTCGGAAATCTTGGCTTCAAGGAATTTACTCATGGTTACGGTGTTTCCGAACTCGTTTTCAATGGACTTGATCTGGGTGTCCAGGGTCTTCATGGAACGGGAGAGGGCTTTATTGATCTGATTTCTTGTGGCCATATCCTTGAACTGCGGATCGGCTTTCAGCCTTTCTTCCATCTTCTGCACGTTGATGGGTGCATAGTCATAGTAATGGCTGGCCGGAATAGACTTGCCCTGATTGGCTGCGTCGGCGTGGAAATCATTTTCCATCTTCTGAATCTGTTCTCTGGTCTTCCGGGTACGGGTGAGGAACATGACTTTTTCCTTTACATTGGCGGCGGCTTTCACGCTGGCGTTGATGTCATGGTTCAGCTTTTCCGGATGTTCTTTGTAGTATTTGGCCAGCTTCTTTCCCTCTTCTTTGGAAATCCATTCTTTGAAAGGTTTGTTGGAAAGGCCCATTTCACGGTTAATGAGGGCGGCTCCCAGCTTGGTTCTAAATTCCGTCCTGGCCGCTTTTTCGGTCTTGGAGATTACTTTTCTTTCGCCTGTCTTTCCTTCTTTGCCCTGCAGGTATTCGCCCTGTTCCAGGTCTTTGTTGCCGCCCATGGCAAGGGTATTTTTTATGGCGTATTCAGTGACGGCGTTATAGAAGCCTTCCCGGTTGTTCCGGTACTTGTCCACTTCTGGAAGGGGCATGGGCTGGGTAACATCGGTGCGGCCTTCTTTCATGGCTCTTTCGTAGGTGTATTCCCGGCTCTTATGCATCTCGGCCATACGCTGGGCCAGGTTGGTTTCAATGTCTGTCTTTTCAAAATCCTTATACTGGAAATCACCTTTGCCCTTGTCCCCTAAATCAAGGTCTTTGGCATTGAAGTATTTATAGGTGCGGCCCATCATGCGGCCTTTCACATTGCCATTTTCATCCTTGGCAAGGTTGCCGAACTCGTCTTTCTCCGCTTCAGCGGAAAAGTTGATGGCCCGTACTGCCTTTGCCCCTTCGTGGATGTGTACACCCTCTTTAATGGCCTGGTTGTTTGTCATGAAGCGCTGATCTGTTAGTCCTTCAGCCTGGGCCATGATTTCAATGGCCTTTTTATCCTGAATCTGTGTGCCGGTGGTGGCATTGTACAGAGGGCCTTTCAGGCTTTCCAGATTGTCCACAAACTTGCCGCCGCCGTTTTCCAGCTCTGCAATGATTTCATTGTTGACTTCATTTTTAACTTTTTTTGCGTCTTCGGTCATTCCGTAATTCATGATGTTCTTCCTTTCCGGGCGGTTCGCCTTCGACCGCCCATAAACTGTGTAGATAATTTGAATGTGTGGGTTACAGGCCTAAATCTTTCTTCAGCTCTTCTTCCTCTTCTGCAGGAAGCTCCGGTAAAAGCTCTTCCGGAATATCATCCTGGGAAAGATCATCGCCGGTTTCAGCAATGAGCTTTTCCAGATCTTCCTGGTCTTTTTCCGGCAGATCTCCTTTTCGGATGATGTGGGTTCCTTCTTCAAGAACCAAATCTTCTTCCAAATCTTCTTCCATACGTTCACCCCCTTTCATGGCTTGGTTTATGGAAATCTGAAGGGATATTCCTATCAGATGATTCCTTTCATTGATTCAAAGTCCTTTTCCTTCACTGCCTTTTTACAGTCCGGATAGCGGTTGCAGCCATAGAAAATACCATACTTGCCATGGCGCTGTACTAAATAGCCTTCGCCGCATTCAGGGCATTTTACAATCTTTGGCTTATTCTTTATGGCAGGAAAGGCCATGCGGCATTCCGGATTGGAACAGCGGAATTCGTCCTGCACTTCATCCTCAAAGTACTTGCTCTTGTAAGTCTTTCTCAAGAGATATCCATTGTGGCACTTGGGGCAGGGGTACTGCTTGTTGATGATTTTTATGTCTGATTTCACGATGGCGGTTACGTCTTCAGTGACTTTCTTTATGATTTCTTCAGGGGTCATTTCTCCCTTTTCCACTTTTGTCAAATCTTCTTCCATCTGGGCGGTGTAGTCCGCTTCCGTCAGTTTCTTGGGAAGGATTTCAATGAGCCTTTTCCCTTTTTCGGTGGGGTAGAGGTACTTTCCTTTTTTCTCTACGTGCTTATCCACCTTGATAATCTTGCTGATGATTTCTGCTCTGGTGGCCGGTGTGCCGATTCCTTTGATCTGTCCCAGAATCTTGTTGTATTCCTCGTTGTCGCTTTCGATGTTTGCCATTTTGGCGATGAGGGTTCCTTCCGTATAGGGCTTTGGCGGCTGGGTTTTTTTCTTCGTTTTCTCTATTTTTTCTACGGGATAGTGCTTGTTTACCTGGATATCCCCTTTGATTTCTTCTTCCTCTTCTTTCTTCTTGGGATAGAAGAGAGTGTACCCCGGTTCGGTTATGGCCTTGGACTGGAACTTGAAGGGATAACCTTCGATCCTTCCGGTGACTTTGGTGATTTCATATTGATAGGGCTTCATGAAGATCCCGGCGTACTTCCTGACGATGAGGAGATAGATTTTTTTCTCCGTGTCGTTCAGTTTCGACAAGTCCGGTACGTTTTTTGTAGGGATGATGGCATGGTGGGCGGTGATTTTTTTATCATTCCATACGGCAGATCCCATGAGGGAAGGATTGTCTGCCTGGGTGGGGATAAGGCCTATTTCCGTTGCCATTTTCCCGTTGATGGCCTTGGCTATTTCTATGGCATCCTTTTTCTGGCTTTCCGGAAGGTACTTGCAGTCGGAACGGGGGTAGGTGGTATATTTGTTTTCATAAAGGCTCTGCAGGGCATCCAGCGTTTCTTTGGCGCTGATCCCTTCCAGTTTGTCTGCGTCAATCTGCAGGGTGTCCAGGGAGTAAAGCTTGGTTACCGCTTCTTCATGGTGTTCGGTGGTTTTATTTCCGACTACGAAATCTTTGCCGGTGCAGTGGTTCACTATATTGGATGCTTCCAGCTCGTCTTTCAGTTTTTCTTTTGTGTCAAATTCCGCTTTTACCTTTGTCCCGTTAATGGTAAGTAAAGCGGAAATGGTGAAATAGGTTTCCGGCTTGAACTCGTCTATTTCCTTCTGCCGCTTTACTATCAGGCCTACGGCAGGGCCTTTCACCCGTCCCACGGCGGTGGTTTCATTTTTCGGATAACCGCCGTCATGGGCTTTGTTCGTGAAATACCGTGTGAGGTTCATTCCTATGATCCAGTCAATATCGCTTCTGGTAGTTCCGGCCCGGTACAGTCCTTCATAGGTTTTATCATCTTTTATGTTTGCCAGGGCTTTGGCTATGGAATCATCATCCAGGGCATTCAGAAGGAGACGTTTTACAATCTTTCCTTCTGTTTTGCCCTCTATAATTTCATCGCCCAGGGTCTGCCCTTCCCGATCCGGGTCGGCAGCATTTATAACGACTTTTGCGTCTTTTAAAAGATCCTGTATGTGGTCATAGAGAGGTTTCTTGTCTTTCATTACCTTTCTTTTGAAGGTTTCGGGAATCATGGGAAGAGGGGTTTTCCACCATGCCCCTTCCCATTCCGGCTTGTAGTCCCCCGGCTCGTATTCAGCCAAAAGGTGGCCGCTGGCCCAGGTGATACAGGTCTTCTTGTCACTGGTGAGGTAGTGCCCTTTTTCCCTTGAGCATGGGTTTCCATGCCGCCCGAAGTACTCGGCAAGGGCCAGGGCTACTGACGATTTTTCCGTTATAATGAGCTGTTCCATGGTGTAAATTTCCTTTCTTTTTTAGTCTCTTCCTTCATCACTGGTACGGATATTGGCCCGGCCAATGGTTCTTCCTGCCAGGTCTTCCAGACCGTTCATCATGTCTTTGGCCCCTCTCATGAGGTTTTCCGTATTATGGCTTCTGGACTTGACGAAATGGGTTCTTTCGGAAGTGTCCAGGATGGATTTGAGATTTTCCATAATCTTCTCATTCCGCTTTCTGATGGTGGGGGGAAGGTGTTTTCTCCCTGCGTCCTTTTCCACTCCGGCATATTCTTTCCGGAGCGCTTTCAGATTGGCTTCTCTGTTTTTAATGGCTTCATTTCTTCTCTGAACCGCTTCTTCCCGGACGGAAGAGGTGGTCATGGACGTAACATAAGCTTCCTTTTCTGCCATTTGGGCTTTTAACTTTTCCGTCAGTTTTTGAATCTTTTCTTCCTGATCCGGGTACTTGGTTTTCAGTTCTTTGATGAGCTTCATGGAAGTACGGATGAGCTTTTCTTTCTTTTCCAGTTCTCCATGATCCATTTCCCGGATGACGCTTTCTACATACCATGATTCTTTTCTTGGGATGGTGGAAAGCACCTTTTTGTGGAAGTCCTGAATCCTTCTTGTCACAGTATCGCTTAGGAGTTTTTGACGGGAAAGCTGCCGGTCAGTATATTTCTTTACCCTGTCCAGGTTCTTTTCCGTTTTGAGTTCCAGGTGCTTCAGCTTTCTTAATTTCCGCACCTTGTCCCTCTCTCTTACAAGAGATTTCCGGTTGACTGAAAAATGTTCCCAGGAGTTTTTTCTTTCCTGTTCTGCTTCCATCCGGATTTCCGGTGTGAGGTTCTTATACACAAAACGGTCAATCTCATTTTTGATTCTTTGGATTCTTTCATCCATGTTCCGGGTGTCCATTTCAGGGGCAGCCAGGAGCTTGAACCGTTTTTCCTTTTCTATTTCCCATAGGGCTTTTTTCATGGAAGTCACTTCGCCGCCCGTCTTTTTGTCAATGATTTTTTCTTCAAAATAACGAGTGGTGTGTGGTGCATTCTCCTGGTATTTTTTAAAAAAGGTGGCAGTTCTTTCCTGGGCCTTTTCATTGATCCGGGAGATTCTTTTTTCTTCCAAAGGACTGTCTGATTTGCGGATGGAAATGCTTCTGATGGATTCATCAGCCCCTTTCAAAAGGGCCTTGGCAGCTTTTCGGATCTTGGGGTTTAGGTGTTTTCTGCCCTTGTCTTTTTCCAAAAGTGCTTTCAGATTTTTCATCTCTTCCACAATGGCACTTCTGTTTTTTCTCCATTCCTTCAGAAGGGACTTTGCTTCTTTTCTCCATTTTGGTTCTTCCGTTTTTTCAATAGAAGCAAGTTCTTGGGAGATCCGATTGATTTCTTTCTGAAGGGCATATTCCTTTTCATATTCCCCGGAAGGAAGAAGCTTCTGTTCATTCAATAGACTTTCTTTTTCCTTCTTCAGGGCCATGTAGGAACCCTGTGTTTTTTCTTCAATCGCTTTTTCCAGAGTGGTTTTCCAGGTCTTTTCAGGTTCATCCTTCAGGAGCTTTTTCAGCTTTTCCATCCGGCGTAAAACGGTATCATTCAAAAGTTCCTGACGGGAAATGTGGAGAGGGGATTTTCCTTTTTCCGGCATTTCCTTTTCAGAAATTTGGTTATCGTTGAGCTGTTCCAGGTTTTTCATGTACTCCTGAATATCCTTCTTGTGAGCGTCCCGGAAGGCCTGGTCAATGCCTGAATTTTTTATCCGGCTGGCGTAAAGGGAAGATACTTCACGGAGTTCATAGATTTCTTTTTGAATGGCTTGGTACTCTTTTTTCACCTCTTCTTTCTCAGAAGGGGAGAGGGAATTTTCTGTAATCTCTTTGATTTCTTTCTGGATTGCATCTTTTTCCAAAGTCAGGTCTTCATAGTCCTGGCCTTTTTTTATGCGGTACTTGATGAGGGATTCTTTGCTGTCCAGTTTCTTTAAAAGCTTCTGGATTTCCGCTTTCCGTTTGGGAGAAAGTTTCTTTAATAACATCACTTCTTCCCTCTGCTTGATCATGCGGTTCATGCGTTTTCGCATTTCCCGGATGGTATAAGCGGAGATGGCGTATTCCTTGATTTTGGTATTTTCATCCATTTCGGAAAGCTGCCGGATGTGTTCATTTTGGAAGGTTTCAGAAATTTCAGATTCATATTTCTGGGTGAGGTAATAGTTGGAAGTCTCGTTCCCTTTTAATTCCAACTTGAGCCGGTCGGCTTCCTGCATAAGCTTTTCCCGGTGGACTTCATTCAAAAGTCCGGTGACCGATTCCCGGTCAGGGGAAAACTTTTCGATCATATCTATTTCGGAAATTTTGTACTCAATGGCTTTCAGCTTGTCCTTTATGGTGGGCTGGGTTCTGGCCTGTTCCTTCCGGATGCTTGCGGCCATTTCTTCCTTGATCTGCTTTTCAAATTCCTGAAGGATTCTGTTTCTCACATCGGGGTCGGGCACATCATCCAGGGTTTCTACATTGCGCCACCCGGCCTTTATTTTTTCCTGGATTACCCTTCTATATTTCTTGAACTTTTCCGGTGATAACCGGAAGGGCTTTTCTCTTTTCAGGGTTTCAGCGGTAAGGAAATCTCCCCGATTGGCTGATTCCTGCATTTGCTCTTTCAGAGATTTTTCACTGACTTTCTTATCTATGCCCCTCTCTTCATACCATGCGTTGATCCTGTCGGCCAGGTTCTTTCTGGTTATTCTGTACTTTCTTGGGGGCTTTAAGGCATACTCTCTGTTTCTTGCGGCACCGCCATATTCTCTTCCGGTTTTGCTGATTCCGTGAGGTTTGAAGTAGGTGATTCGGTCTAAAGTTTTTGTCCGGTCGCTGTTTTCATAGTCTGAAAAAATGAGATGGACATGGGGATTTGGAATGCCATGAATGGCAGAATCTTTCCGGTGTATGACAAAGGTGTAGGGGTAGTTTTTGAAATTTTCTTCTAAAAATGATTCCGTGAATTTCACCATTTCTTCTTCTGTCATTTCATTGGGAAGGGCAAAATTGTATTTCCGGATGGCATAGCTTGGCTTTCCTCTTTTGCCGTTATTGAAGTCTTCTTCCCTTTGTAGTTCATAGTCTGTCACGGTCTGCCAGTAGTCCTGTTCATCTTTTGCCCAGTCCGGCAGGTTGCCGCTTTCTACATAAAGAAGATCTGTAAGGTTCTTGAATTTATTCTTCCGTTCAATGTAGTCCAGATGTTTTCTGGTAGCTGCCGGATATGACATGGCGATATGTGATGAGTAAAATCCCATAATTTTTCCATCCTGATTTTTTAAAATATGAGGTTTTCGGTTTTCTTTTTTGATTTTTGGTTTTAGCGCCCGGCACG
>UMAC01042550.1_pt1 | contig 11776 bp, 9 predicted proteins | sample 1963591 | NCBI WGS metagenome assembly UMAC01 (sample SAMEA4835904, study PRJEB28245) | human gut metagenome | biome: gut microbiome; material: fecal sample | place: Denmark | collected 2008
TCATTGCCCGTATGCTATCCCCTGTCACAAGGCTACTATTCAGAGATGCCGCACACTGCCCCGAGGTCATGAATGCCGTGACAATGAACCTGACCGCAAACCTTTTAGGATTAGGCAATGCCGCCACACCCTCAGGCATAGCCACAGTGAAAGCCATGCAGAAGCTTCCGCCTGCGGCACGAAAGAAGTGCATTTCTATGCTTGTGGTGCTTAACACGGCTTCTATTCAGCTTATACCCTCCACCATTGCGGCAATGCGCCTTGAACACGGTGCAGTATCCCCCTTTGACGTAACGCCTGCTATCATTTTCTCCTCCCTTATCTCCGTGACCGCAGGCTGTCTTATGGTCTATGCCCTCAACCTCAGAAAGGACGAACGCCATGAATTTCGGTGACATTTTCGTGCCTGCGCTTATGGTTTTTATACTTTGCTATGGACTTGTGAAAAAGGTGGATATAGTGAATGTGTTCTGCGAGGGTGCGACTGAAAACCTCAAAATCGCCGTGGGACTGATACCAATGCTCATTCTGCTTATGACAGCAGTGGGAATGTTCACATCATCAGGTGCGACTGATATTATAGCAAAACTGCTCCGACCTGTGACCACTTTTCTGGGCTTTCCAGAAGAGTGCATACCCCTTGCCATAGTCAGACCCATTTCAGGGAGCGGCGCACTCGCCTGCCTTGAAACCATTCTTTCAAGCGTTTCCCCTGACAGCTACAGCGGACGTGTGGCAAGCGTTTTAATGGGGTCAACGGAAACGACATTCTATACCATAGCAGTATATTTTTCAGCCATAAAGCAAAAAGCTTATCCCTCAGTATTTGCAGTGGCGTGCCTTTCAGACCTTATGGGATTTGTATTCTCTGCACTGGCTGTAAGGCTGTTTTTCTCATAAAACTCAGGAATAAATTTCACATATCGGTACATAATAGACCTATCACAAATATACGGAGGTCTTACCAGTGAAAGATATGTTTTGTTTCCAGTGTCAGCAGACAGCACACAACACAGGCTGTGACGGAAAAGTAGGCGTATGCGGCAAAAAAGCCGACACAGCAGTTTATCAAGACGAGCTTATCGGTGCACTTATCACCCTTGCAAACGCCGCAGAAAATGGCTCGTCAACTAAAAAAACAGATATGCTCATACTCAAAGGGCTTTTTACGACTATCACGAACGTGAACTTCAATAATGTCACCATAAAACAGCTCACAGAAGAGATACACATTGAGCGAAACCGCATCAACTCTCAGAAGTTTGATGACTACGACATGAAAAAACTGTGGAACGATCATGAGGATATCCGCTCGCTGAAATCACTTATCCTCTTCGGAATAAAGGGTATGGCGGCGTATGCTTATCACGCACAGGCACTTGGCAAAACTGACAGCGAGGTGACAAACTTTTTCTACAAGGCTCTGCGTGCCATAGGCAGCGAGAACGACCCTGAAAAGCTGTTGGGGCTGGTGCTTGAAACAGGCAATGTGAACCTGAAATGTATGGCACTTCTCGACGCCGCAAACACTGACGCATACGGCGACCCTGTCCCTACAGAAGTTCCACTGACCATTGAAAAAGGGCCATTTATCGTCGTGAGCGGTCATGACCTGCACGATATGAAACTTCTCCTTGAGCAGACCAAAGATAAAGGAGTGAATATCTACACTCACAGTGAAATGCTCCCTGCCCATGGTTATCCAAAGCTCAAAGCCTATCCGCAGCTAAAGGGCAATTTCGGCACAGGCTGGCAAAATCAGCAGTCGGAATTTCACAATATCCCTGCACCGATACTTTTCACAACAAACTGCATAATGCCTGTCCGTCAAAGCTACTGCGACAGAGTTTTCACCACCTCTATCGTGTCATATCCTGAGCTTGTGCACATTGGCGACGACAAGGATTTTACGCCTGTTATAGAAAAAGCCATTGAGTGCGGCGGCTATGACGAGGACAGAGAAATGACAGGCATGAACGGCGGTCACACAGTAACAACAGGCTTTGCACACAACGCAGTGCTGTCAAATGCCGAAAAGATAATAAGCCTTGTGAAAGAGGGCAGGATAAAGCACTTCTTCCTCATAGGCGGCTGTGACGGTGCGTCACCGAGCAGAAGTTACTATTCCGACTTCGCAAGGCTCACGCCGCCTGACAGCCTTATCCTCACTCTTGCCTGCGGAAAATACCGCATAAACGATATGGATCTTGGCACTATCGACGGCATACCAAGGATACTTGACTGCGGACAGTGCAATGACGCATACTCAGCCATAAAGATAGCCCTTGCACTTGCCGAGGCGTTCGACTGCAGTGTGAACGATCTGCCGCTGACGCTTGTGCTTTCATGGTATGAGCAAAAGGCAGTGTGCATACTTCTCACCCTACTTTCATTGGGCATAAAGAACATCTACCTCGGACCGACCCTCCCTGCATTCGTTTCAAAGGGCGTGCTTGACGTTTTGGTCGATAAGTTCCAGCTTACTCCTATCAGCACCCCTGAAGAAGATATAAAGAAAATACTTGGCTGATAAGCCGCAAACGCAGGAGCGTGATTTTTTACTTTCCTGCTGAGAGTGCTGAAAAACCGAGCAAGCGGGACGTCGAGGGCGCCGTCCCCTACAAATGACGTAACTATTTTATGTATGGGCGACCTTTGTGCCGCTCGCTAACTTTTGGCTTTTTAATAAATTGGCAGGAGCGTGGTAATACGTTCCTGCGTTTTTGTCGTAAAAAAATCTTCTTCATTTCTTGTATAGGAGAATAAAATATGGTATAATCATATTAAAGAAAAAACAATAAATCGGAGGTACATAAAATGTCTGAAATAAAATGTCCCCACTGCGGAGAGGTATTCAAAGTTGACGAGCAGGGCTATGCGGCTATCGTGGCACAGGTAAAAACTGCGGAGTTTGATAAAGAGCTTGACAAGCGTGTGGCTGATGAAAAAGACAAGGCTTTGAAGCTTGCTAAGCTTGATTTTGACAGCAAGTATACAAAGGCTGTCAATGATAAGGATATGGAGATACAAAAGCTGAAAGCGGCTGCGGCTAATGGCGAGAGTGAAAAGACGCTTGCAGTCACAAAGGCGCAGGAGAGCACAAGAGCCGAGTATGAAAAAACGCTTGAGCAGCTAAAGGAGCAGATAAGTCAAAACGAAAAGCTTATCGCACGGCTTACCGCTCAGACCAAATCTATGACCACAGAAAAAGAACTTGCCATATCAATGGCTGTGGAGAAAGCAAGATCGCAATTCAACAGCGAAAAGGATAAGCTCAGGCAGGAAATATCTCAGCGTGATATGCAGATACAGCAGCTCAATTCTGAGCATACTCTGCAAATGCAAAAGTCAGAAAATGAATATAAAGCCGAGATAACACGTCTTGAAACGGATATCAAAAATAAGGATACTGAAAAGGCTTTGGAGCTTACCACTGCACTTTCAAAAGTGGAAAGTGAGAAAAATTCCACTATTGCAGAGCTTAATGCACAGATAAAAAGCAAGGACGAAGCTATCGCATACTACAAAGACCTAAAAAGCCGTCTGTCTACAAAAATGGTGGGCGAGAGCCTTGAACAGCACTGCATGAACGAGTTCAACAAGATAAGAGCTACCGCATTCAGAAACGCTTATTTTGACAAGGATAACGACGCAAGCTCAGGAAGCAAAGGTGACTTTATCTACCGTGAATGTGATGAAAACGGTGTGGAGATAATATCCATAATGTTTGAAATGAAAAACGAGCAGGACACCACCTCCACCAAGAAAAAGAACGAGCATTTCTTCAAAGAGCTTGACAAGGACAGACATCAGAAAAATTGCGAATACGCTGTACTTGTTTCACTTTTGGAAAGCGACAGCGAGCTTTATAACGCAGGCATCACAGATGTTTCATATGCTTATGATAAAATGTATGTAGTCAGACCTCAGTGCTTTATACCGATAATCACCATACTGAGAAATGCCGCCATGAATACCCTTTCCTATAAGGAAGAGCTTGAAAAGGTGCGCAACGAGAATATCGACATCACAATGTTTGAGCAAAACATCAACACGTTCAAGGAGGGCTTTGCCCGAAACTATGAACTTGCAAGCAGACGTTTTGGCGAAGCTATCACAGAAATAGACAAGTCTATAGCACATCTCACAAAGATAAAAGAAAATCTTATTTCATCAGAAAACAATCTGCGCCTTGCAAACAAAAAGGCTGACGCTCTCACTATCAAGAGCCTTACCAAAAATAACCCTACCATGCAGAAAAAATTTGCCGAGCTTAAAGGAGAATAATTGCTGACATATGAAAGGAGTGGCAAAGCCATGAAAAAAAATATCAGAAAAGACATTTTCACAATTATCGCCGTGACTGTCGCCGCCTTTCTAATGGCGCTAAACACAAAGACCTTTGTAAACACAGGCGGTCTTTACCCAGGCGGAATGACAGGAATGTCCATACTCATACAGCGTGCAGTGAAACAGCTTGCAGGCATAATGCTTCCGTTCAGCATCATAAACATAACTCTGAACATAATCCCCGTATATATCGGTTTCAGATTTATCGGCAAAAAGTTCACGGCTTTTTCCTGCGTGATGATACTGCTCAACAGCTTTTTCACCGACCTTATCCCCAATCACATAATCACCCAGGACGTGCTTCTCATAAGCATCTTCGGAGGAATGATAAACGGCGTTGCCATTAGCCTCTGCCTTAATCGTGGTGCAACATCAGGTGGAACGGACTTTATATCCATTTATCTTTCAGAGAAAAGCAATATGGACACCTTCAATGTTATACTTGGCTTCAATGCGGTCATATTGTGCGTTGCAGGCTTTATGTTCGGCTGGGACAAAGCACTGTATTCTATCATCTTTCAATATGCTTCAACAACCGTTTTGCATATGCTCTACAAAAAATTCCAGCAAAGCACCTTGCTTATCGTAACAAACAAGCCCAAAGAGATAGCAGACGCTATTTATGCAGTGAGTCAGCATGGCGCGACCATACTTGACGGCGAGGGGTCTTATGAACACTGCGAAAGACAGATCGTCTATTCAGTAGTATCAGCGGCACAGACCAAAAAGATCATACACGCTGTAAAAGAAGCCGATCCGAAAGCCTTCATAAACGAAGTAAAAACACAAAAACTCTCAGGAAGATTTTATCTGCCAAAAGAGAGCTGATATAGAAGCGGACTGAAAAAAGGTCCGCTTTTTATTAAAAAAAATCTTGTTCAACCCTTGTACTTTGCGAAAAAATATGATATACTATTAATGTATATAAAATCATCTGTATTTGTTTTGTTTTTTTCATTACATTTACAGAAATTATCGAAAGGGTGTGAACTATGCTTGACAGTATCGCTTATGTTATAAACGCTATTTGGGGCGTTTTTACATCAATAGGTCTTAATGACATTGTCGATATTGCTATCCTCTCCTTTCTGATATTCCACGGCATAAAGCTTATTCGTGAAACAAGGGCGCAGCAGCTCACAAAAGGTATCCTTATACTTATAGGTTGCTACCTGCTTGCAGTATTCTTTAATTTGCAAACTATCAGATTTTTGCTAAGGATCTGCTTCCAGTGGGGCTTCCTTGCTCTTATCATAATGTTCCAGCCTGAACTCAGACGTGTTCTTGAAAAGGTTGGACGAACAAGTCTGGGTGGCTTTAATTTCTTTAGCTCAAGTGACTCTGACGACAACACCGAACATTGGAAAAAAGCTATTGACGCTATATGTGATTCTGCCGCAAGTCTTTCTTCCACCAAAACAGGTGCGCTTATAATCTGTGAGAGAAAGACAAAGCTTGGGGAACAGATAGCTACAGGAACGATACTCAACTGCATACCGTCAACAGCGATATTCGGAAACATATTCTTCCCAAATACACCGCTCCATGATGGTGCTGTAATAATCAGAGACGGAATAATACTTGCGGCAGGCTGTTTCTTGCCAAGACCGCAGAAAGACGAACTTATAAACAAACAACTCGGTTCAAGACACCGTGCAGCTATCGGAATGAGCGAAAACTCTGACGCAATAGTCGTCGTGGTATCTGAGGAAACAGGCAACATCTCAGTTGCCGAAAACGGAGAGCTTACCAGAGGATATTCAAAGGACTCTCTGAAAAGACTTCTGGACAATCGTCTTTTGCCTGAAAAGGACGCTAATTCCATTAGAGAAAATTCTTTTGCAGGAAGGGTGATTTCAAAATGGAAAAAGTAAAAAAGGCTAAAAAAGAAAATCGCCATGGTGCAGACTTTGGTCTGAGAATACTTTCCATAATCATTGCTGTAATAATATGGTTCGCCCTTTCTATCACTCAGTATCCTACAATAAACAAGACTATAACAAACGTTCCTGTTGTGTTCTCACTTGACGGAACGCAGGCAAAAGAAAAAGGACTTTCCGCACTCAACTATAAGGATATCTCCGTAGACGTTGAGATAAAGGGCATGAACTATGAGATAGGCAGCTATACTGCTGCAGATCTTGTGGCAACTGTCAATCTTGATGACGTAACAAAAGAGGGTACCTACGACCTTGACATCGATGTCAAGTCATCACATTCCACCGACAAGGTAACTGTAGTTTCTGTCAACCCTGACACTGTTTCTGTGGAGTTTGACAGACTTACCACAAAGACTATCCCACTCACCGCAGAAGCCCCGCTCATAAGTGCTGAGGAGGGCTATATCCTTAAAGAAACTACCACATCGCCAAGCGAGATAACAGTTGAAGGTCCGAAAAATGACCTTGACAACATAAGCAAAGCAGTGGCACAGATCTCAAAATCAAAGAAAATATCCGAGGACACGACTATCAACACACAGGATATCGTATTCTATGACGATGACGACAACGTTGTTGATCCATCTAAAATAGAAGTCAAGGATACAAAGTCTGTCGATGTGAATTTTGTTATCTACAAGAAAAAGACAGCAAAGCTAAAGGTAGATATCTCTAATTGTACGGATAATTTTGATGTCAGCTCACTGCCACTGAAGCTTTCCGAGGAAGAGATTTCTGTGGTATCGCCAAATCTTGACGACTCAGATACAGAAACGCTCACTATCGGCTCCATAAAACTTTCAGAGATAAACCTTGCAAAGGTGTTCAGCTTCAAGATCCCTCTCAACTCAGGTGAGATCAATATGAATGGCGATGAAAACGTTCGTGTATCCTTTGACTCAGAAGGATACACCTCGAAGGAGTTCACCATAACATCAGACCATATCATCGCAACGGGCAAGCCGTCAGGCAAGTCCACTGAGATAGAAACCAAAAAGCTCACAAACGTCAAGGTCTACGGTCCTGAAGATGTGATAAACAATCTTAAAGACAGCGACTTATACGCTGAGGTCAATCTCAGCGACATAATTGACTCTGGTTCTTATGCTCGAGAGGCTATAATCTATTCACCGACCTACAACAACGTTTGGGGTTTCGGCAAAAACGAGATACAGATAGTTGTTTCAGACTAATAGAATTTTATCGGGACGATCTATTCGTCCCGATTTTTCGGTAAAAACGCAGGAGGATATATGCCAATAATAGTAAATCAAATAAGTTTCCCCCTTAACGCAACAGAGCAGGAAGTTATCTCCACCGCTCTGAAAAAGCTAGGCAGTGCCTCAAAACACGCCATAGACTGCGAGATACACAAAAGCTCTCTTGATGCACGAAAACGCAACGACATTCACTTTGTCCACTCAGTTTTCGTGACACTTGACAGTGCCGACCTTGAAAAGAAGCTTTGCGAGAAGAACACTTCCCTGACCTATGTTGAGCGAAGCGTTTACAAGCCTGTCATATCCACAGAAAAAGCAGAGGGCAAAGTTGTCATTGCAGGTTTTGGACCAGCAGGAATGTTCGCAGGGCTTGCCCTTGCCGAGCAGGGATATAGACCGATTATTTTAGAGCGTGGCAGCTCAATGGAAAAACGTACTGCATCGGTACAGAAATTCTGGCTCACAGGCGAGCTTGACACCAATTGCAACGTGCAATTCGGTGAAGGTGGTGCAGGCACATTTTCTGACGGCAAGCTCACCACACGAATAAAAGACCCTCTTTGCAGATATGTTCTTGAACGTTTCGTGGATTTCGGTGCGCCGAAAGAGATCCTCACAAAAGCTAAGCCGCATATAGGCACTGACAATCTGCGAAATATCGTCACGGCTATCCGAAAAAGGATAATAGAGCTTGGGGGCGAGGTAAGATTTGACACTGCCCTCACTGATCTGGCTATCTCAAACGGCAAAGTGCAAACTGTATCAGCAGGTGACAAGAACGAAAAAGTGTCTGCCGTTATACTTGCTATTGGTCATTCCGCAAGGGATACTTTTGAGCTTTTGCAGTGCAAAAACATCTTTTTAGAGCCTAAGCCGTTCTCTGTTGGCGCAAGAATAGAACATAAGCAGGCGGCTGTTGACGAAAGCTTATACGGTGACCATGCAGGCAATCCACTGCTTCCAAAAGGTGAATATCAGCTTTCATGGCGTGATAAAAACGGCAGAGGTGTTTACACTTTTTGTATGTGTCCAGGCGGTACAGTTGTGCCGTCAGCTTCCGAAAGCGGCGGCACTGTCACAAATGGCATGAGCGAGTTTGCCCGTGACGGTGAAAACGCAAACGCTGCAGTTGTCGTGGCCGTTACCCCTGACGACTTTGGTCACTGCCCACTTGACGGAGTGGCTTTCGCACGGTCTATAGAGCAAAAAGCTTATACTCTCACAGGCTCATATAAAGGCGCAGGCACGACAGTTGGCGGATTTCTTGATGGCAAGCCTGAAATAGCAGGCACAGTTTCACCCACCTACGCACTAGGCTGTAAGGCGACAGAGCTTCGTGATGTATTCCCTAAATTCGTGACTGATATGCTGGAAGGCGGCTTGCAGAATTTCTCGCGAAAAATGAAATGCTTCGGTGATAAAGGTGCAATGCTCACCGCACCTGAAACCCGTACAAGCTCCCCTGTTCGCATTACACGAAACGCAGATATGGTATCTCTCTCAGTGGAAAATCTCTATCCCTGCGGTGAGGGTGCAGGCTATGCAGGAGGCATAATGTCCGCCGCCGTTGACGGTCTGAAAGCCGCAATGCAGATAATGTCAAGACAAGCACCTTACGATAAATAACAAAGACAACGGTTGTATACTGTACGCTTTTTTGTACAGTATACAACCTTTTTACTTTGTAGGGGACGGCGCCCCCGACGTCCCGTTTGCATTATTTGTCACCCTATAAACCAAAAAGGGACGGCAAAACCGTCCCTTGAATTTTTGGATATTAAAGCTCAACAGGCTCGAATCTGATACGGATATTAGGAAGCTTCTTGATCTCTGTGTAGCTGTTCATAAGTCCGTCCTCAATAGACAGATCATTCTCACCGCTTGCAGGAGGAGCAAAAAGTCTGAGAGTCAGGTCAGCCTCACCCTCCAGCGGCTTCTCAAAGAAAGCTGCCATAAGGTCGATCGTCTTTGCCTCAGGTGACTTATAGAACCACTTGCCGTTTATCTCCATCATGATGTTTGAATCATCATCAAATGTAACCTCGCAGAAGTGTGGATTCTTTTCAAAGTGGAGAGGGATCTCAAGACCCTCAGCGTCCTCAGAACCGCCCCAACGAAGCGTGCATGGCAGTGTAACCTCGTCGCCTCTTGTCATTGCAGGCTTGAAGAAATCATCGTGGATAATTTCCTTGTATGTCTTCATAACAGGCTGCTCGATACCGCAGTCAGCATAGTTAGGGTCCTGAATCTCAAGACCAAGACGTCCTCTGTCTCTGAACTGATAGAATGTGAAGCCTGAGAACCAGCTCTCGCCGTCAGCTTTGAGCATATCGCAGAATTCCTTTACCATTGCTGCCTGATCGTATGGACCTGTAACATCACCATCAGCGTTGAACTCGCTCATTACCATTGGCTTTGTAACGCCGCCGTTTATCTCCTTGAATCTCTCAAAAGAACGCTTTGTCATATTGTATATGTCCTTGACCTTGCTTCTGCTGTGACTTGTGCCGCCTCTTTCAGCAACGTCATAAGGCCAACCCCAGTGAAGAGCCATGTACTTGTCAACAGACCAGATGTCTGTCTCCTTGACAGCCTGTGAAAACTCTGCTTCCTTTTCGATCTCTTTCTTGTTAAGATCTTCAATGCCACCGATACAAAGAATAGTAGAAACGTTTGGTGCATATTCCTTAAGTATCTTATTGAAACGGCAGTAGAAATCAGCAACTTCCTGATAAGTGCATCTCTTGTTGAATGAGAACCAGTTGCCTGTAGCTTCATGGTTTATTCTAAGAAGAAGTCTGCCGAAAGGTCTAAGGTCATTTGCGATAGCGATAAGCTGTTCGTCTGAAACGTGTGGGTCAACTGTGAGTGTCAGTGTAACGTCCTGTCCATGACGTCTTACATCTCTCATGAAGGTAAAAGGCTCGCCATCTGTGTTGCCCTCAAGACCGCCCTTGTATGTGAAATAATCATCATATGGATAATCCCATGCAAAAGAAACATCTTCGTCTTTCATTACCTCAGAAATTCTTCCAGGGAACTCCTTATCCAGCGGATAGTAGCAGTACATAAGGCTTATGCTTCTGTGTGGTCTGCCCATTTTGTTGAGAATGTAATCCTGATTTACATACTCTCCACGCTCAGAGCCATCGCCCAAATCAACAGCACATTTTGCCTTACCCATATGCAATGAGTAGATCTTGTATTCGCTCATAAAATTTCCTCCTATTTTAAAGACAGGACTTTCCTGCCTATTCTGTTACTAAAAAAAATTCGTTAATATCGTCCAACACCCTTGCAAGCTCAACTCTCGGCTCAACGCACATAAAATCCAGGACTGCCGAAATTTTTTCACACATGGACTTGGTTTTAAGTTTACCACAATAAGATCATAAAGTCAAGAACTGTGGCTCGGCCAACGTTATTAATGTAATTTACAATATAAGCCGTCATGTCTAATATAATAGCATTTGTGTTTCATATTCTTATATCATGTATAAAATCTTCTGATTTTAAGCCTTGGTTCATACGAAAACAATGTTAAAATATTCATGTTCTAAAGAGTAGTATAGCAGAGCTTAATACAAATTTATAGTGAAATAAACAAATAAATAATGAATTTTCAGTGAATATAAAAAGCGAACAGGCATCCACCCGTTCGCTTTAATTGATATGATTAATTTACATCTCCGAGCTTGTGTCTGCACTGTCGACCGCACTCTCAGAAACCTCAGAACTATCCGCACTGCCTGCAAAAGCATTGCTGTTTTTATTCTCTCCGTAGGTAGACATATACACCTTTGTGAATTGTATGTCCTCCCTAGGCTTGAGCGTCTCAGAGTCAGCCACATCAGTACCGCATATCTCGTCATAAATATCTAAGCCATCATATACCTGACCGAAAACAGTATACTGCTGAGAGAAATTCAGCACACCGCCATATTTCTCAAAAGCATCGGTAATATCCTCAGGGATATTGTTGCTGTCTGCAAGCTTGCTGTCAAGCTCCGCCTGCTCCTCCTCGGTAAGGTCATAGTTATCAACAAAAAGAAGATAGCTGTTTGAAACCTTCTTCTTGCTGAACAAGTGACCTTGCTCCTGCGTGTATGCACAAAGCGCACCTTTTAAAGGCCACAGGTTTTTTGAATACTCCGCCTCGATAGTGGTGGTGTCAGTGTCAGAAGTTGTCTGACCGTCAGCCTGCTTTGTTCCACCTATAAAATACACACCGTCCTGCACCATGCTCACATAAGTGCCGTCATAATA
>UMAC01059380.1_pt1 | contig 11765 bp, 9 predicted proteins | sample 1963591 | NCBI WGS metagenome assembly UMAC01 (sample SAMEA4835904, study PRJEB28245) | human gut metagenome | biome: gut microbiome; material: fecal sample | place: Denmark | collected 2008
AATTGCTTCATCATCGTATTCGACAGGGAAGCTGATGGAAGCGGCGAGGCCGTCGAGTTCGTCAAAATCTTTGGGACGGATTACAGTGGCTTCAAGTTTCAGAATGCTAGTGCTCATGTTAAAATCTCCTTTTTGTGTGTTGTGGTTTATCTTTCGACATCTTTTATTGTATGCAATTCGCACGCTGTAGCAATACAAAATTTCTTATATCGGGTTCGCGATTTCTTGTATTTGTCTCAGGACTTAACACAAATCAAGACCTATGAAAGGGTAAAATCCTACACAAATCAAGACCTTAACACACCCCAAAAACAACACAAATCAAGGATTTCAGTTTAATCCATCATTGTCATATTTATCACTTTTGCCCAAATTGCAGACGTCGCAGAGAGTGCGAAGATTTGATGGTATGGTTTGCCCGCCTTTTGATACAGGTAAAATGTGGTCAACATGCAAAGCAATGCCATCTTTTGATGTTCTCCCACAAAGTACGCATCGAAATCCATCGCGCTTCATAATGTCATATCTCAAAGAAGGAGTTAAGAGTTGCCGCTGATATTCTTTGCTTGTCTTTTTCTCTTCTTCTGCATATGACTGACGAATATATGACTCGATTTCATCCATGGTATATGTCATTGTGTCTGTGTAGCAATTTCGGCCATGAGGTGATGTGTAGGTTTTCGTACACGCAAGAATTATATCTGTCGTGGGAATCGGCCACTCATTTTCTGCCCTTTTCAACATCATCTTCTCAACGGTTTTATAAAGTATTGGCTGCTTTTCGGTATTTCCTTTATCCTCACCGCTATACGCAGGAAGCTTATTGTATTCGCGCATAAATGCTTTATACAACTTTCTGTTCTCACCCACTTTTGCCAAAAATTCTTCTAACCTGTCTCGCCTTGACGAAACCATCGTATAAACGCGCTTATCAAAATTGAAGCGGTCATATTTGGCTTTTGTGTCCACAGATATATTATATTTGATAACGTCAGTTACCTGATTGAATTCGTATTTATTAACAAGCTGTTGATATGCCAAATATCGGTTACTGGAACGCGCAACGAGCTTCTCTAAATAGCACAGATAAAGCAAAAAGATTGTAACAGGAAGAAGTATAATAATTCCCATTTCCATCCACCATATCAAGCTATTGTAATGAAACATCTTTCTTCTATCCTTTCTGCTATTTACTGCTTTACCATTTTTTTCCGCCGTGTACACCGCACACCAGGCAAAACGCCTCGTCGATGCTCCTGCAGTTCCTTGACCTGAACCCATGAGGGCCGGTGAGCATGTTCCCGCACAAAATATAGGTTTCACTCATGCCCCGGCCGCTGACACTGATGGCGTTTCCAAAGGCATGAACGGTTGAGCCATCTCGACACATTGCAAACATTATACTCATCTCGCTTTCTGTTTCATTTCTTTTCATTCTATGCGAATCGCACCACGAGTCAATTTAAGACGTTCTGGAATAGGCATTCCATTTGGGTTGTTTCCCTCTTCTTTAGGCCGCTGCCTGCACAAAAAAGAAAAAGACCCACCCGCTTGTGGCAGGCAGGTCATTTCTTATACTGAGCATTCTATTTCAGGTTTCTCGTTAGAGCCTTCCACCGTTCCTTCAGGCGCTCACCAAACTCCTCAACAGTCATCCGCTGCATGTGGTCGGAGAAGCTGCTAACCTGCTTGTATTCAAGGCCAATCTTAGTACACCCCTCCTTCAGGTTGGGTAGTTGACTTGTATGAGGTTCGCATAATCGGTCAACCGTTATACCTCATGAATCCGACCAGACTGGATTTTAAATTTCTTTTGCAAACAAAAAAAGAAACCCGCACAGAACTGAATCTGTACGGGCTGGTATTAGTCATGGGGATGTTCGTGGCAAGGTTCAGGCGGCATACCATGCGGGGCAGGCTCTGGGAAGTGACCATGGTCCCCGATGATTTCCGAAGTACGGATACCGTTCGCTTTCCGGCAAGCCTCGATGGTCTTAGAAAGCACTTCCTTGACATCACGCGGGTTCTTGATACGACGGATATCGATTTCCGGTGTCATGGCATCCGTGGAGCAGAGATGGATGCTGCCGACACGGCACAGACGCTCATAGAAGTTCTGCTTGAATGCGATGTCCCGGACGCGGTACAGTTGAATTTCATCCTCGCGCAGGTTAAAGCAGCCACGCTGGATGATGAGTTTGGTCTCGGTCAAAGTGTACTTCGTGAAGGACAGGGGCAGAGAAAAGATGGTGTGGCGTTTTCGGTCAGTCCAGAAAATTTTCTCCTTGTCCAAGTCGATGCCGAACTCGCCGTTTTTGAGGGTGGACATGGTATGGTTCCTTTCGTTATGTGATTGGTTTTGGTTATTGGTATTCTGCTTGATGGTGTGTGGAATGATGTTATAGTCTTTATATTGAGTATATTATACCATGCTGTGATGATTTTAGCAATTCCATTTAAAGTGTTAGTACGCAAACAAAGCCCGGTTCACTATTGGTCTCCAATATCAACCATTTTCTAGGTTCCCTGTGCTCTTGTTTGTTGCGGAAAGGACGTATTCTTTGCCGTATAGTGTTACCCAAAAATTGTTACAACTACCATTAAAATAGCCACGATTTTTCAAGTCTTCGAAACGTAGGCGTGCTTTTCTTGTCGCTTCTTTTTGGTTTGCGTTGTTTTCTCGGTCTTTGTATCCATTTCCCGTCATAAAAAGCATTCGCAATTCAGAGTTGTTATCAATCGCTATAGGAACACTATCTTGACCATTTGCGAGTTCTAGTGCCTTTTTCAATATTGTAATAGATTCCTTGCCACCAATCTTGGAAAACCATTCTTCCGCGTCCTTAGTAGTCACTGTCATGTTTTCGTTTCTCATAATAGCTTTTTTTCGCTTATTATGGTAATAAGTATAAATGTGCTGTGCCACAATTTTCTTGTCGTCATTTTCGCTTTTCATACAGAATCCTCCTTAAAACAAACAACCTCCCACCGCAGTCAGCATGCTACTGATTACGATGGGAGGCTTAAACCTTTTGTGATAGTCTTATTATACCACGCTTCGTGAATTACTCAAGGCCAATCTCAATAATTCAGTCAATGTCCCAATTGCCAAAATCTTCTGCAGGTGGCTCGTTGTACCAGTCATACTCCTCTGCTTTTTCATCATCCAAATCGTCATCAAAGAAGTCGTCATCGGTGACGGGAATGTCTTCCTTGATGTCCTGCTGTGGCACGAACGTGGCAGCGGTAGCGTTATAATCGCCGTCTTCAAGCACTACTTGCACAGTAGCAATATCCCCTACTTCGGGGACAGAACCGTTCTGGACGGATGCATCGGGGTTACGCTTGACATCCACCTCGACATCGAGTGCCGGGATGAAGACCACGATGGTCATGTGGGTGACGGCAGTCACAGTGCCGGAGTAAGCTACTTCGTTTTCGTGAATGTCCTGGCGGACGGTTTTCTTAGTATTAAACATTAACTTCTACCTCGCTAATTTTGTATGCTTCATCGTGGACCTCCCCACCTAAACCTTTCGGCTATAGTTGGGGCTTCTCCGTGGGTTGTAACCCCACGGTAAGTCTCTGCGTAACCCGAAGGTAGAGATACGACCCGAACTTAGCTAACAATGCCTGACGGCATTGGTCGCCACATAGGGGTTAGTCTCCCGCAAAGTTCTCGCAACACAGTGTAATCCCAACAGATGGGCCCGGGTTGTTGAGTCGCCACGGGGGGGCTCAACAGTGAATGCAACTGTTTAAGGGAGTACAATGTGCATTGGGTTCTACGCTCAATGTCAGGAACTTTAGCCTTACACTGAGACCATGCCTTCTTTGACATGGGTTTTGTTACCTCGCGGATGAAATACCGGGCACCAATGTTATAATTGGGAGCTAGAAAACCCGCAGGCTTTCCTGTGGTATGAACGGCTCCTGTTTTTGAATTTTTTTGTAAAATAACGACCTAGCAGCTTGGCCAACGGTATAGAATACATGTATAATATATGTATGAAATGATACTACATAACTGTCGGAGGAATCTTTATGGCATTGCCCGGTATGCTTGAGCTTACGAAGGAACAAACGCAACGGCTTGTGAATATCATCGAGGATAAGCAAGGTTGTATTTGCAACGTATCTAATAGTATGCGCACAGTCTGGATTACTTCTGATGACGGTGAAAATGAACTTAGGGTTTCATTTCTTTGTAATTTTGCTTTGGTTATTTCACGTGTTAGGTTTTCTATAAAGCGTCATGGTACAATGTCTCTGTTGCTCGATGCGTTGAAAGAAATTTGCGAAGACTATGGTGTGCATCGTATCGTTATGCAATCTGTACTAACTCGTGAAATGGAAGTCTTTTGTCATAAAGCTGGGTTTCGAGCAGACCCGAACGCAACAATGGAGGTTGATGGGATTCTTACAGGGGATTATAAATTGGATTTTTGAAAAAATACGACATTTGTATTCCCATCTGTGCCGGTGAACATACCGAACATGAAATAGCGATATTTTTTCATGATATGCTCCCACCATTACATATCCGACTTCGCCGCATTACACTTCTTGCACAGCATCTGCAGATTGTCATCAGTGGTATGTCCGCCCTTGCTCCAAGGAATGATGTGGTCGCCTTCCATGTCCTCAAAGGCATACTCAGTGTTGATGCCATTCGCAACGCACAGCGGGCACTTATGACCCTGCCGCTCATAGGCGCGGAGTTTCTGGGATTCAGTAAACGCACGCAGAGACAGGTGCTTCTCGTCACGCCATATACGGTCAGACAGGATGTACGGAACGATGCCTGCTTTTTTCGTCACATCATCGTCCATCACGAGCTGCTTGATGTCTGCTTCCAGAGCGTTGCTGTTGTACTGCCTTGAATGGTACTTGTTGTAAAGCAGTCCCCATGCCTGTGCATCAGTAATCCCCTTCCGCTTCGTCGGGAACAGCATTTTAGCCCAGTTGATTACCGACTGGAAGTAAAGCCAGAGGTCATTGGCGTCCTCGTCATGCTGGTGAACCGCCATATACATCTGCCCGGATGCCAGACCATCACGGTCAGCAATCCACGCCAGTGCCTTTTCCAGCAACTCCTGCCGAATTGGGTTGCCTTTCAGGTATCCGTCGGTCATTTTCGCAGCAACACAGTTGCGCTTCGAGAAATAGTTCTTTGCATCTGCCAGCCACGGTCCCGTATAGGTAGCGTTCAGCAATTCCTGCGGAGTCAGAACTTCACCAGCGATATTGATGCGCTTGAACCATTCCAATTTCTCGGATTCGGTGCCTTCGCAGATGTAGACCGTCAATTCATAGTCCAAAATTGTCTGCTTTTCCTCGTTGGTCAAGTTTTGGAAGAACTTGTCATTGCCGTTGATTTTGACGGGGTAGTCTTTGTTGACATACTGCGCAATGGAAATTGTCCGCTGCTGACCATCGAGAACCTCGTAGGAATCCGGACCGGTCTTAGACCAGTACATGACGTTCAGCGGAAATCCGTTCATTACGGAATCGATGACGGCTGCACGCTGCTTTTCCCCGTAAATGAACTCACGCTGGAAGGACGGGCGAATCGTAAGACGGTCATTGTAGCCAAATACACCGCCATCGCCATTGTCCTTGTAGTTCTCGACAAGGTCAGATACCTTGATTTTCGTTTCTGTGATTTTCATATGGATTATGTCCTTTCTGTTAGTCTTTATTATTTGCAAAATTTCTTCATAATTTTATCAAAATGCTTTCTTGATTTCCTGTCCAGCTTTCGTCTTTCATTTTTTAACATTGTTTTAGTTACTGAAACGTCATATTTTGACCAATTTGCTTGCATATTAAACAATATATCGATTTCGCCCTCTCTATGTTCCGCTTGAGCATTAGTAGAAGATATATTGGTAAGTCCAAAAGAAAAAGCGGGATACATCTTCGGTTTTGGAGTGTTTTTATCAAAATATTGCCCATAATGCTCTGCTAAATTTGCTGAAGAATTTTTTAAATTATAAGTTTCAATGATAATAAAATCAATATCCTCAAACACATCCAATTCCTTCCAAATCTCATTCGTCATTGGAAGTCCGGTAATCCTTTGATAAGAGTATCCATTGTTATATTGCCTTTGGATTTTACGAGGATTCAAAATATCGGTAGCTAATGGATATCTACAAACCAACGATTTCGCTCGCGATATTCTCTGTGAACTGGCTGTTTCAAAGTAATATTGAAAAGATGGCACTGGTATTTCTATCAAAAAACCCATCAAATCATAATTCTCTCTGTTCGGATAGTTTTGGCTCTTCTGAACATGTCCTTTTACTTTAGGCAGTCTTCCATGAATGCCTATACGAAGATTGTCAAGAAAGTCTTCGTATTTATAATTGCTTTGCATTTTCAATGAATCATTGGCAATTTTAAGAACATCATTTGTTGCGTTTTTTGATAGTTGGTCGGTCCATGTATTATAAACAGAAAGAGAATGATACTTTTGAAATACCTCATTTTTAGATTTATCTAAAATGGTATGACCTCCGCTAATGTGGGAATTGCTTTCATCCACCACTCGGTAAACATCTGCTCTGAAGTGTTCCAATCCTATTATTCGTCCATTTTTATCTTTTAAGATAAAATCAGGACGGTCATCATGTTTAACAAGTTCAAGATTTTTTAAGAACGGAACATCTTGTTTTGCCATGTCAAAAACCTTCCGTTCTTCCTGCCTGCTCATTATATACCTGCTTTCTTACAAATTAAAATCCGTCTATATGTTTCTTTTCCATTTATCAAACCGTTCATTGTACCCGCTGCACGACTTTTAACACTTAACGGATAAAAATAATCAATCGGTTCTATTTGCGCCCGATTGTCATTCTCGCGTAAGTAGGCTTCCCATTGATTTTGCCTTCTGCGTTTTTTATCATCCAAACTATCGACGTCGTACAAGGACACGAAAGTACGGTTGAACTCTCTCTCTCTCTCTCTCGTGAACACCAAATCTTTGCCGTCATTGCCTTTACGAAAAGCTACGATTACAAATTGGTCTGGATTGTAAAATCCATTTAAGAACGAAATAGGTACACCCACAACCCCATCATAATTTATAGGAAATTCATCGCTCCTACCGCAATCGACCGCATTATAATTATCGTATTTCGGATAATCAATCGGATTGTATTCCTTCCAAAAGATATATTTTTCATGGCGTTTTGCAAAATCCATGTTCGTATACCACCACGCAGAAACCTGTGCCATAGGTATGCCGTCAACATCTACCGTTTTACCAGAATAATCATTTGGTACTGCGAAACACATGGAATTGCCCTTTCGTGTTCCACCTTTTTCATTTGCTCCGACCCACATTTGATTGTCTCTGATAAGGGGAAACACCTCTTTGTATGTAATTGCATTCATATTTCCAATAATCAGAAATTTCTTCTTGTGTTCCATCAATGTCCCGACAAATTCTCTAAAGAGGCTAAACGGCGGATTGGTCACCACGATATCGCACTCATCCAGCAAGTCAAGGCATTCCTTGCTCCGGAAATCGCCGTTGCCTTCCAGCAGGGTTTTTACACCGACTTCCACATCATTATCATCCCCGCCCTCGTACTCCATCTTGTAGGTTGGTTCGGTACGGTCATAGTGCGTGGAAATCAGCTTCTTTAAGCCAAGTTCTGCAAAGTTCAGGTGAAAGTACCGCCAGAAAGCAGACCAAGTGGGGTCGTCACAGTTGCAGAATACAACCTTGCCTGCGAAATGCTTCTTGTAGTGCCGCAGTTCTTCAGCGACATCCTCAATTCTGGTGTAGAACTCATCATTCTTCGCATCCTTCGCCTTATGCAAATTATCGTTCTTTGCCATGTCTATATCTCCCAATAAAAAATCCAGCACCGAATTACTCAGCACTGGATGTATTTTCCGTATTACAATGACCGCATGATGTTTTCTTGTTTTCTACAAGACTTTGGGTTATCGCAAAGCATTCGTTTCCGCAATCACATTGACATTTCCATCGAGCATGACCGTTTTGGCTTCCTGCTCTCTCAATGACCTTTAGCTTACCAAAGTGCATATTAGCTAAATCGTAAGTTCTTCCTTTTTTGACGAACTTATCGCGTGATGGATTTGCTTTCAAAAAGGCATCTGCTTCCTCTTCTGTCATGCTTTCGTATTCATTGGCAAATAACCAATGATATCCTCCGGCAACTGTACGTAGCTTGTTGCAGCAGTTCAAGATAGGCGAACCGCCGCTAATCCCGTATTTAAGAGAAGCCTCTTTTGCTGTAGAAAATCTCTCTTTTGTTTCAACGCAAATCACACTCTTGAAGTGTTTTTGTTTATAGCATTGAGGGCAGTCATGCCCGTATACTCTATCGGCTATTATCATCTTGTAGGAATGACCGTTTTTGCATTTCCACCAGCATTTTTCTGCAGACCCGGATGAGAAATATTCGGGCTTCAAATTCTTGTTTTTTTCGTAATCCCATTCAGCAACAATTTCAGGATGTTCTGTAGCAAGGTTGTTCTTTTCGTTCCGTCTTCTTTTGCCTGTTGTACAAACAGGACATGTTGCGTTTTCTTTTGCTCTGCCATTGATGGGTGCTTCCCATTTATGCCCGCACTTAGAGCAAATCCAATGAACCATTTCTGAGCTAGATGATGACACCATCATCGGGTCAATGCCTACATTCAGTTCGTAGTCCCATTCTTTCAGGAGTTCCGGATGCCGTCCGCCCATACTTCGTTCAGCTTTGTAATCTTTGTATTGATGATAGATGTCTTTTGAATCCTTTTGTGTATCAATGTTAGGTTCAGAAACACCAAGCATCTCTAAGCATTGGCGAATTGCTGCGTCGAGCGTTGCGTGCCCTCTATTGTTTTCTCTGATGATATTCTCGCTATTACGAATTTCCTGAAGCCCATGCTCGCGAATACGAATTATCCGAATTCCATTCTGCTTGCATTTTTCGGACTTTTCTTCGTCATTTTTCACTCTTTTCTCATCAGAATGGTATCGAACACCATCGTATTCTACTGCAGTGCGAATGGAGGGGATGTAAATGTCCAGCTCTTTTCCAATAACTTTCTTGTTTCCAATAACAGCCTCTGAAAAATACTTTTTTGCATAATACGCTACTGCTTGTTCTTGGAACGAGGTCTGTCCTTTATCGATAGTGCTGCATATCGGGCAACTCTTGATACGCTGGATGTAATGATATACGCTTGCCTGCCATTCCGTGCCACAAGCAGAGCATTTCCACCATACAACAATATTGCTTCCTTGTGTCAGCATACTGACATCTACGTCCTTATTTTTTGCAAAGTCATAGTCTTGCATAGCTTCTGCATTATCTACCAGCATTTTCGAAGCTTCGGTAATGTGTTTGCAACAACCGCAAGACTTCACTTTTCCCCGCAGCAAAGAAGAGCGATAAGCAACAAACTCTTTTCCGCAGCTACACATACAGTTATAACGAATGTTTCTATGCCCCGTGCTTCCAATCGCATCTTCTGCCAAAGAAATAACTTTGATACCGTTGTGTTCTTCGCCAACCAAATCCTGGTATGTACGTTTACGGTCTTTACCTCGGCAGTCTTTACACTTTAACCCTTTCAAGAGCGCATCGATACCAATTATCATTGTGTTTCCGCAGCAGTTACATTTCACCAAATAGGTATCTGCTTTTGAATTAGAGCCGGGGATAGTTTCGAGAACTGTTAAATCTCCGTATGTTTTGCCTGTTCTATTTATTTTCGCTGCCATATTGAATTTCCCTCTTTAATAAAAAATCCTATGCAGAATCTCTCTGCATAGGATGCCTTTTTACTTATTTGAATAAGGCTGTTTATTTCTTCCGTCTGAATCTATTATGTCACGGGCTGGTCCCCACAAAAAAATGAGCGTTAAATGTGCGGAAACGCACAAAAAACGCACGCACACATTTTTTGAATGCATGCGTGCGTTTATGATAGCTTTTATTTAATGAAATGAGAGAATATATATAGTGGCACTTCAGAGTAGGGCATTCTGCTTTCCCCTGTACCCTGTCGTTGATGGATGCTTTTCATTTGCGCCCGCACTTGGTGCAGACCCAGTAAACAGCCTTTGTGCCGGAAGCTGTTACCTGCATCGGGTCGATGCGGGTGTTGAGCTTACGGTTCCAGTTGTCGCGCAGTTCCGGATGAAATTTAGAAAACACAAAAAGAAGCCGCAGAAACCTATCCTCTGCGGCTTACACTTATTTATTTTATATTTCCCATCATATTCAATTCGCACGGATGCACAAGGCAAAAATATGGCAAAGCCGTGACAAAACTGTGGCATAGACAAGACGCACAGGGCACGTTCCGTCATGGGGTAGCAAAGGCTCGGAAATCAACCGCTTTGCCCAAATATGTCATCTTGTGTATTTTATTGTCATTTATTGTAAATTCATGCTTGCTTTTTAGTACGAGATGTGCTATTATAATTACAGAAGATGACATTATTATACAGCAAATGACATATTTGAAAGGAGTACACCATGATTTCTGTTAACCTCGCCACGCGCGTGATTTTCTATAAGCAGCTGCCCGACATCGCTAAGAAGCTGGATGTGGATGCTGATTTTTTGAAAGGCTTTCTCACCAACGCCAGGTGTTATGTCGAGGATGCCGGAAAAGGTGAAGTGCTTGAGCTGGACAACTCGGCCGACACGATAACGAAAGTTGTCGCAGCCCATGAGAAGCGTTTCTATGGCGCGGAAGCCATTGTGGAATTCGCCAAGAGCAAAGGCGTGGATATTCTTGCACTGAACCATTTTGAACTTGGTGCAGATATCTCTGCCCATGCAACGGAAGACCAAGTTGCCAACATCACTGCATTGGCCGCACGAGTCGAGCGCCTCAATAATCGGTACAAGAGTCTTGCCCGGCTTGAAGCCCCGGACGTCATCCTGATGAACGAAGCAAGGATGGTGCGTGACGCAGTAGAGCAGCTGGAAGATAACAGCGGTACATACTCCCCGGCTCTTGACCAGAACGGGGTTGCCTATCAATCCTTGAAGGATATTGGGTATTCTCTTGTCACCGGTTGGGACAAGTCAGTACTTGAAAAGAACAGCAATAAGGATACGGAGGCCACTTTTCCCAAAGAGCCCGACTTTCAAAGGCTGGCATCGCTGGTTAAAAAAGCCATCGGAACCCGAACACAGGGTAAGTTTGCGTTTCAGGCAGGACTGACTCGTGGGTATATCAGCAGCCTCGTGAATGGCAACGCAAAAGCTCAGCCGACCGAAAATACCATCAAGAAAATTGCAAGCGCAACGGACGCTGTCACGGAGAACGAGCTTCGTATCGCCTGCGGGTATGAGCCCTTGCCTGACGACGGGAAAGACAAGCTCTCTATGCAGCGTGCAAGCATGTCCGATGACGCATGGCAGAAAGACAATGTGGATGCATTCCTCTCTTTTCTGAATGAAACGATTCCAATGTCCACTCCTCTTTCGTCCACTGAAATTCTTCAAGCTCTTTTCAAGGAAAAATACGGTGACAAGAACGACCAGATTCTGCTGGAAAAGGTCTCTGCCCCCGGCACCTATCGTGCGGAAGGTACGGCTGCTAATGTCATTCTACCTATTCGTCTTTGTTGGTTCAGCTTCAAGCGGATGCTGATGCAGACCCTCTATGTGGGACTTATCGGGCATTACAGCAAAAACGATGAGCTGTACATTACCGGATACATTTCTTCTGTGAAAGAGCTGCATGACGCGGTTCCGGCGCTGCGAGGCGGCATT
>UMAC01028504.1_pt1 | contig 11762 bp, 9 predicted proteins | sample 1963591 | NCBI WGS metagenome assembly UMAC01 (sample SAMEA4835904, study PRJEB28245) | human gut metagenome | biome: gut microbiome; material: fecal sample | place: Denmark | collected 2008
TAAAACTAGTGTAACTATTTTCCTTAGAAAAGTTGTGTAACTAAAATTACTTTACTACACTCTACAAATTAAGTACAAATAAGGTTTAAAAATTTAATTTTATATCAATCTCTATATACCTTTTTATACAACTTTGTATATATTCTTATTATTAAAGAATAGAAAATGCTAAAATTATCAATAGATAAGAAGTAATTAATCAAAAAGCAATATCGATTAACATAAATGTAATCTAATATTGAACATTGACTAGAACTTATTTATTTAAAATTAAGTTCTATTACAGAAATTTATCTAAGTTATTTTAATTATTATTTATTATTTTTAGAAAGGAAGAGAGATGATTCAAGAAAAAAGAAACGATCAATTAGTCGATAATGCTACCGACCTTTTTAAAAGTGATGACGATAGAGAATATTTTGAAATCGATAATGGTCTTATTTTTGACGATGATGAAGTAGTAGATTTTGATTTTGATGAATTTGATAGAGATACAAAAATTCAAGCTTTTTGTAACAAGGTTAAAGAAATGAATGTTGATGATGTCTCAATCCGCTGGATTCAAGCTACTTATAGATGTGCATTTGAAAAAGCGAGAGCGATTAAAAAGTATTTAAATAAAAAAGGCATTCTTCATACCATCGAAATATAAATTGATTAGTGATTTATTTAAAAAAGCACGACTATAATCAAGAAATCCCCCTTCATTCTTGACAAGAGTCGTGCTTTTTTAGTTGTAGGTATAGTAGAAACTTTTTAAATAAAAGCTCAGCTGATTTACTAGCTGAGCATTTAAGAAAAATAAATTTAGTACTATCTTTAATCGTTAAACGCAAAAAGATATAACTCTTTTTCTTCTTTGGTTCCTCCAGCATGAGCTCCTTTAAAACCAATTGGTTCTTCTCCATCAAAGAAGATATATCTGCCTTTTGTAATTAAAAAATAATCAGGTAAGGTTTCGTTAAGATATTTACACATTTTCCCATAGCCAAATAAATGTTCTTTTAAAAGTTCATCTTTAGTTAAAATATAGAATCTATCGCGATAATATTTATGAGCTAATTGCTCAAAAGTTTCCTTGTCCTTAACAAAAAAACCTGCAAAAGCTGATTCAAAAACAAAATATGGACGAGAAAGTGTTTCAAAAAAATCTTGATGTTCACGAATAGAAATTTCTTCAACATCTTGGAAACCATGATCAGCGACTAGTAAAAATAAAGTGTCTGGATTGTCTTCAACGAGTTTTTTAAGTTTGACTTCTAAGTAGAGTAATGTTTCTTTAATGGTGTTGTTAAAACAACCATAGTCGTGAAGATTATGATCTGGCATTGAAGAATAAACATAAACAAAATCATGAGTTTTAATTAATTCATCAGCATGCATAAAGAAGTATTCAAAATCGTCCTCTTTAAGAGGAGTTTTCTTTTCATAGCTCGAAATAGAAACCGCATTAAATTTTTGAGTTTTATTAATGAGCTCCCATAGATAAGTTGGTTTTAAGATATTTTGTTGAACACTAGGGTAAAACTTTGATGGTTCAAACTTATCATTAGATGGGAAAACATTAATGACAGCTTTATGTTTTTTAAAGTATTGATTCCATCCTATATGTCCATTTTCTAAAGGATATAAACCAGTAGTTAAAGCGGTAGTTGCAGCTACAGTAGTTGGTGGATAGACACTAAAAAACTCAAACTTCTTATGAGAATAGATAAAAGGAATGTGTTCTTTATAGTAGTCAGCAATAACTTTGCCAAATCCATCAAAAAGAACTAAAGCAATCTTCTTTTTATTACTCTTTTTAATAATTTCATCTGCTTCTTTTAATGTTTCATGAAATGGAGTAACTCCAAAATAATTAAGAATTGAATTTCCTAAGTTAACTAATGTTTTACTTTTACTTAAATTTAAATTTTCCATAGCCCTATAATTTAGCACATATTTAGACTTATAGAAATAAAAAAACCCGGCCAGGAGGGGGTCGCGGCCGGGAATTTTGCTACATTTAGTTTTATAACTAGATAATTCTGTTATAGTATTCAACAATTAATGCTTCGTTGATTTCTTTTGATAATTCGCTTCTTTCTGGAAGTCTTAAGAATTTACCAGATTTCTTTTCTTTATCAACTTCAACGTAAGGGACTGTGACAGCGGTGTTATCTAATGAAGTTTTAATGACTGCTAAATCTTTGCTATTTTCTTTAACGGCGATAACGTCATTAACGTGGCAAAGATAAGATGGGATATCGATTGTTTTACCATTAACAACGATATGTTTATGATTAACGAGTTGTCTAGCAGCTCTTCTGGTTGGAGCAAAACCTAATCTGTAAACTAAGTTATCAAGTCTTGACTCTAAGATTGTCATAAAAGCAGTACCAGTGACTTCTTTTGATTTACGAGCCATTAAGAATAATCTTCTAAATTGTCTTTCATTGACTCCGTATAAATCTCTTAATTTTTGTTTTTCATTTAATTGCTTTCCGTATTCAGAAAGTTTTTTCTTTTCTGCACCATGTTGTCCTGGAGCATAATCTCTTTTGTCACCTTTTTTAAGTGTGTGACCGTTGAATTCTTCACCTGTTCCGAGTAATGAGAAGCCAAGTCTTCTTGCTCTTCTCCATTTTGGTCCTGTGTATCTCATAATTTTTCTCCTCTCTTTAACAATGTAAAGCTAAGGTCATTAACTCCCAACTCCTACGGTGAACAAATGGGGATTTCAGATATGTAGCGAATCTTACTTTCGTAATCTACTTGATCTTTGTTCAACTAGACGAGTGATGCTAATGATGCTCACAATTGCTTTAAAAGCATATAACAAATTAGTCTGGCTTGCAAGTATAAATTATTCGCTTCTCTATATAGAAAAAACGGCTTCTCTAGTATAAAATACTAGAGAGGAAGAAAGTCATGTATATAAATATTTTAGATGGTTTAAGCACAGAACTTATTATTGGAGTAGTTGTATCCTGTGTTTTTGCTTTATTTTTATTAATTCTTGTTGGTTATCTAGCTTTAAGTAAGTTTTATTTAAATAAAAAGAAATGTCGAAAGCAACTTGATATCTATCAATCCAAGTATGAATATCTTCATGCCTTGCTTACTGGACAAGATAATTCTTATATTCAAAGACTTGAAATTATTAGCCGTACTAATCTTTTATATAGTGATATACATGCAAGTTACTTTAAAAGAAGTAAAGAAATTAGAGATACTACTGATCAAAAGTATCAAGATATTCTTTTTCAACTTCAAAACTACCTTGAAGAAAATAAGACTCGTGAGTTTAAGTACTATTTAAAAGAAAATTTACCAATTTTAAAACAATACGAAGATGCAGTTAACTCTTTAAATAATGATTTAGTTAATGTTATTCGACCTGAAGAAGAAGCTCGTCAAATGAGCTTAAATGAAAAAGAGAAATTAAGAGATGTTAAATCTAAATTTAATTTTAACGAAAACGATTTAATCTTTGTAGCCTCTTCCTTCCAACAAGTATTTGCTAAAATCGACCGTAAGTTTAACGATTTTGATGATTTAGTAGAAAATGCAAACTATGATGATGCTAAAAGCATTATTCCTGAAGTTGATAAGGTTTTAAATTTACTTGATAAATTAATTGATGAAATTCCACCTCTTGTTAAAGAAGTAAATGAGAATATCCCTTCTAAAGTCAAAAAACTTAGTGAAGAATATGAACGCATTATGAAAGAAGGTAAGCCTTTAACTCATTTACAAGTTGAAGTGCTTGTCAGTCAAATTGATGAAGCTCTTGATACTGAAAGAAGTAATATTAAGAATTTAGCGGTTTCGCATATTAAAGAAGAAACTGAAGAGATTAATCGAGTAATTGATGAACTATTTGAAAAATTTAAAAAAGAAGAAGATGCTTTTATTGAATTTAACGAAAAGAAAGACCCTGTCATTAATGAGTTCTTAAATTATGATAAAGAACTTGTAAAGATTAATAACAATATAACTAGATTTAAAAAGATTTATATAATTGATGAAGAACACACTAATGAATTAACTAATATTCGTAATAAAGTTGAAGAAGTTAGTAAGGATAAACGTCGTTTAGATCAATATATGCGTAATATTGAACCATATCCTTATAGTGAACTTTTAGATAAATTAAGATTATTAGAAAACGGAACAAGAGAAATTAGTGGAAGAATTAATTCTTATAATGAATATTTAATTTCACTAAAAACTGATAGTGAAACTGCTTTTAAAAATATTCGTACAAAATACGATTTATTAAAAGAACACGAAAAGATTATTCGTGATTTTAAAGTTGATAAATATGTTGATTACTTTAAAGATCGTTTTGATGATTGTTATGCTTTGATTGATGATATTTCTAAGATTTTAGCGAAAGTTCCAATTGACGTCAATCAAGTTAACCAATATCAAAGAGAATTAAACGATAAAACAAATAATCTTGTAAAAGAGATTCAAGATTTAGATAATTATAAACGTTTAGCAAGCGAAGATATTCTTCTTGTTAATCGTGATCGTATGAAGTTTGCAGAAATTAATAATTTAATCTCACAAGCTGAAACATTATATTTAAGTGGAGACTTTAAGAGTGCTTATGATATTAGTGAACAAGCACTCGAAAAATTAAATTTTAGGGACAAACAATGATCTATTTTGATAATGCTAGTTCAACAAGACCAATTGATAAATGTCTTGATGCTTTTTTAATAGCCGCAAAAGAAAGCTATTATAATCCAAGTTCAATTCATGCTCCAGGCATGAAACTTTTTAATGATATTAATCGAATTAAAGAGAACTTTCTTAAAAAGCTTAAACTTGACAATAACTATGAAGTAATTTTTACAAGTGGTGCTAGTGAATCAAACAATTTAGCGCTTGTTGGTTATGCCTTAAAAAATAAGGGTCGTGGTCGAAAATTAATTACTACTAAAATTGAACATGAATCAGTTTTAGAAGTTTTTAAATATTTAGAGACTCAAGGCTTTCAAGTTACCTATTTAAATATCAATAGCGAAGGAAAAATCGATATTGATGAATTTAAAAAAAACATTGATAACCAAACTATATTAGTTTCAATAATGGGCGTTAATAATGAGCTTGGTAATGTTTTAAATATTAAAGAGATAAAAGAAGTTATTAAAGACTACCCAAAATGTGTTTTACATTCCGACCTTGCTCAAACTCTTGGAAAAGAAAAGTTTGATTATGCACTTCCTGATATGTTTACAATTAGTGCTCATAAAATTTATGGACTTAAAGGAATTGGAGCATTAGTTAAAAAGAAAAAGATTATGCTTACTCCTTTAATTCATGGAGGCGGACAAGAAAATGGATTAAGAAGTGGAACTTATGATTATCCTTCAATTGTTTCCTTTAACGCTTCGCTAAATTTTATTTTTGAACACTTTGATGAATTTTATAAAAAGAGTAAAGAGATGCAGGCTTTTTTAATTGAAAACCTACAAAAATTTGAAGAAGTAACAATTAATAATTACCCTAATAATTCTTCGCCCTTTATTGTTAATTTTTCTTTAAAAACGAAAAAAGCTAGTGTCGTAGTTGAAGCATTATCTAATAAAGAAATTTATGTTTCTAGTGTTTCAGCTTGTAACTCTAAAAAAGAAGGAGCTTCATATGTTTTACTAGTGGCTAATAAATCAATGCATGAAGCTAGTAATTCAATTCGTCTTTCTTTAGGGAAAGATAACACAATTGAAGAATGTAAAATCTTTATTGAAGTATTAAAAAACATTTTAAGAACAGTTAGGGGATAGATATGCAATATAACACAATCATTGTTCGCTTTGGTGAGATGTCAACCAAAGGCAAAAATAAAAGAGACTTTATTAACTCATTAGCTCGATCAATTAGACATAGTTTAAAAGATAATGAAAATGATTATGAAATGATTATTCGTCATGATCATATTTATTTAAACTTAAAAAATGAAATAGATGATCTTGTAAATAAACTTAAAGATATATCAGGAATGTATTCCTTTTCTTTAGCGTTAAAAATTGATCAAGATTTAGATAATATTTTAAATGTTTCTTTAGATATTCTTAAAAAAGAAAACGGAAAAACTTTTAAAATAAGAACTAAACGAATTGATAAATCCTATCCTTATATTAGTGATGAAATTAATCGAAAAGTCGCTACAGTAATCTTAAAAAATACTGATAAAAAAGTTGATGTCCATCATCCAGATACTTTACTTGATATTGAAATTAGAGAAGATGGTGCTTATTTATTTACTGAAACTATTAAAGGGATGGGTGGCTATCCAAGCGGAACTATTGGTAAATCTTTAGTTATGTTAAGTGGAGGAATTGATTCTCCTGTTGCTGCTTATCTTCTTTTAAAAAGAGGAGTTGATATAACTTGTATTCACTATGCTTCTCCTCCATATACTAATAGTGGTGTTATCGATAAACTTGAAGATATTTTACATAAACTTACTAAATATCAAACTCGAATCAGATTATATGTAATTCCTTTTACCAAGATTCAAGAAAAGATTTATGAAATTTCTCCAGAAGGATATCCAATTACCATCATGAGAAGAATGATGTATCGTTTAGCAAGTCGTCTTGCTAAACGTTTAAAGATTAATTGTTTAGCAAATGGAGAAAGTATAGGGCAAGTTGCTTCGCAAACTATTGACTCTTTAAACGTCATTAATGAAGTCACTAATATGCCGGTTTTAAGACCACTTTGCACTTATGATAAAGTTGATATTATTAAAATAAGTGAAGCGATTGGAACTTATGATATTTCAATTCGACCTTATGAAGATTGTTGTACAATCTTTGCTCCAGTAAGACCTAAAACTTCTCCAAAACTTGAAGAGTGTTATGAAATTGAAAAGAAGTTTGATTTTGAACCTCTTTTAGAAGAAGCATTAAATAATGCTGAGTTAAAAATTATCAAAGATTAATATATCAAATATAAAAAAATAGGAGTTTTGCAGAGTTTTTCTTGTAAACTCCTATTTTTTAAATACGTGAAGCACTTTATTTTTGTTGTGTGATTCTAGATAAATAACAGCAATCGATAATCCAATTATTGCTAAAACGAATAAATCAAAGAAGAAAGTTCCGCTTTGAAATGTGTTGACTGAACTACTAGAACCACTTAGTCTACACATAGCTTCAATATAAAGAAAGAAGGTAAAAATAAATGTAGCAGAAGATGTTACTAGTAAAGCTATATTTAATTTTTTGCTAGCTTTAGTTACAAATAATGAAACTATAGGTAAAATAAAGTTTGCTAAAGAAGTAATGATTATAAAAAATGGACAAATCATTGTTTGATTTACAATCATTGAGATAGATTCAATACAATTATATTGAACATAAATTGTCCCTATGCCATGTTGAGATATAGATCCTGCAACAAATGGAGCAAATTGTAAAAAGAAAACTATGAAAGAAAGTAAAACAATAATCATTAATAAAAGTCTATTTATAGTTAAGACAAAACATCTTTCCTTTTTTACTTCACTCTCTTGACTTGTCACATTTTGACTAATTACTTGCTCTTGAACTGAGTTAATCTCTGATTTAATTTCTTTAGCTTGAGGCTCTTCAATCTTATCATTTAATAAGTAATCAATTGAGCAATCAAAGATTTGACTAATTCGAATAATTTTATCAGTTTCAGGATACGTAATATTGCTTTCCCACTTTGAAACAGATTGACGAGATACTTTAAGTAAACTAGCTAATTGATCTTGAGTTAAATTATTTTGTTTTCTTAATTTTGCTATTTTATCTCCAGTTTTCATATTAAGCTCCTTCAGATAACAACATAATTTTAGTTTGAAAGAGGACGATAAACAATGTAGTTTGACGTTATAAATGTAAATTTTAGGTTGCAAAAGTTATATTTCAGGTTGATTTTGCTGATTTTATTAGTTTTATCTTTTATCGCAAAATAAAATCACCACAAGCAGTGGTGATGATATTTAATTTTCTAATTTAAGTTTATCTTCTTGCGCCGAGTTTTTCACTTAATTCATAAACGCCTTTAGAATCAACAGCGAATAATTCAAATTCTTTAAGTAAATCAGCGGCAGTTTTTTCTTCTTCGGCTTGTTCAGTAATAAACCAATTTAAGAAATTAACTGAGCGATAATCCTTAGCTTCAATAGCGGCAGCATAGATATCATTAATTAAAGATGTAACATATTTTTCATGGCTTAATTGAAGAGTTAGTGGTTCTTTGAAATCTTTAAAACTTGCTTTATAAGCTTCAATTGTTTCAAGAGCTACTTTTTCATCATTATCATGAAGATATTCCATGAATTTATCAGCATGTTCACTTTCTTCTGCGGCTTGTTTTTTAAACCAAGAAGCAAAACCATCTAATCCTTCTTCAGCATAATAATTAGCAATTGCTAGATATAAATAAGAAGAGTACAACTCTTTATTAACTTGATTAACCATCAACTTGGCAACTTTTTTATTTAACATATTTTTTTATCTCCTTTGTTATTAATTCTTACATGTTTATGAATTAATTTCCACTTACATGCATTTTTATTTTAAAGGTAGTTAAAGCATTAAAATTAATGGTAGAGAAATAAATCTAGCGTGCTAAAAATTATAGGCGAAAAATTGAAGATTGATTTATTAAGGCTGATTTATGGTAAATGAGAAAAAGGAAAGTTTTCTAGATAAACTCAAAAAAATATTCACGTTTCAAGATTTAACAAAAGGAAGACCATTTAAAGTTATTTTACTTTTTGCTCTTCCAATTCTAATTTCAAATATTCTTGGTTCAAGTATTGGATTAATTAATACTTTAGTTTTAAAAACAACAGTTGGTTCAACAAGTGTTGTTGCAATGAATCAAACAAATTCAATCAATACTCTTTTATTTCAACTTGGTTTTGGCGCATCAAGTGGCTTTGCAATAATTGGTTCACAAAAGTATGGCGCAAAAGATGATGAGGGATTAAAAAGAGCTTTTAATATTTCAATTTTTCTTTGTGTTATTTTATCAATTCTTATTAGTCTAGTTGGTTTAATCTTTCTTGATCCGCTTTTAAATTTTTTAAATGTAGATGTTCTTTTTTATGATCGAGCAAAAGTTTATTTAATAATGCTTCTTGTTGGTTTTATCTTTAATCTTTTAAATAACTTACTAGCAAATTATTTAAGAGCATTAGGTAATTCTTCTTTTCCTTTGATGGTTTCTTTATTAACGGCTTTATTAAATATTATCTTTGTTTATTTATTAACCTCGCAAAACCTAGCTAATTTAGATACTTTAGGGTGTGGGATTTCTAATATTTTAATTAACATTCTTTCAATATTATTTAACTATATTTATTTAATTAAAAAGCATCCATTTACGAAATTTAGCTTTACCTCATTAAAAGGAAGTAAAGATACTTATCTAGATTTATTAAAACTGGGTCTACCTTTAGGCTTTCAATGGTCAATTCTTTTTATTGGCTCTTTTGTCCAAAATAGTCAAATAAATACTTATGGACCTGATGCAAGTAGTGCCATGACTTGCTACTCACAATTTGAAAGTTATCTCACCATTGTTTTTAGTGTCTTAGCTAGTGCTTTATTAACTTTTGTTGGTCAAAATTATGGCGCTAGAAAATATTGTCGAGTTAGAAAAGGAATATTAGAGTGTGCTTTACTAGCAATTGTGTTTTATATTCTTTTACTTGTTGTCGGTTTTGCTTCAGCTAGATATGTTCCTTATATTTTCTTAAATCCACAAGATGTAAACGAAAAAGTAATTTATTATACTTCAACATATTTATATGTTTTAACGCCTTCTTTAATCCTACAAGGTCTATTGATGATATCACGTAGTTCTTTACAAGGTGTTAAAAGACCTTTAATTCCTTTAATAAGTGGTATTGGGGAGTTACTTGCTAGAATATTAGTAAGTTTAACTTTGCCTTATTTAATTGATAATAATTATCAAATTACCCATTCTAATAGTAGTTTTATTGGTTTATGTTTTTCTAATACTTCAGCTTGGATTGTTAGCTTTCTTTTAATGGGAAGTGCAACTCTTATATTAATAATATTTAATAAAGAATATAAAAGTGATCCAATTGGAGAAGAGTTAGTTAGACAATAAAATAAAAGTCGCTGATTATTAATAAGCGACTTTAAAAAGAGCAGTTAGTTTAATGATTAATTGAATCTATCTATTAAGTTAAAGAATTTATCTTTAATATTTTTAACAAGGCTTTTTACAACTTCATCGAACAAAGATGGACATTAAAGGGGGGAGAATCCATTTTTGTCATAGTCTTGACTTGCTAGTCACAAAACTGACGAAAGAGATAATTAAATATCTTATTTGTAAAAAGCTCTTAAACAATAGCAAATATCTGCTCGTATGTCGAGAATTTATTCGCATTTAATCGTAAAAAAATAAATTTGTTATTATTGATCAGTTGTGGTTTTAAAACCTTATATTAGTTATGACTTTATTTATGTTTTGCTAGATAAGTATATCGAATTTTGACATAGATGCGCTGACGAGAATTATTTTTTAAACATAGATAAAACATGCATTTTTAAGTATAATTAAATTACTTTAAGAAAGTTGGTGTTTTGCGGTGAAATTTCAAGAAACAGAGTCTGTCGAACTAAAGAGAATTTTAAACAAAGACTTTGCAAAAGAAGTTGTTGCTTTTTTAAACACGCGTAATGGAACTATTTATATTGGTGTAGATGATAAAGGAAACGTTATTGGTGTTGATAACGTTGACAAGACGATGAGAGAAGTAAGGCAAATTATTAGAGACCAAATTCTCCCATCAACAGAAGGATTATGTGAAATTGAATCTTTTTTTGAGAATGAAAAGATAATAATTATTATCAAAATAAAAAAAGGCTCAAAACTTTATTACATAAAAAAAGAGGGAAGGAGCGCTACAGGTTGCTTTTATCGTGATGGAACGTCTTCTGTTCCAATGAGTGAAGAGGAAATTGAAAGGCAATTTATGTCTTCTTTAAGTTATAAGCGTGTTTTATTAAGTGAAATTCCAGTTAATAAAAATGATTTAAAATTTGACACATTAAGAGATAAATTGCGTTCCAACAATGTTCATATTAATGATAGTACTTTTTTGAGCAACTTTAATCTTGTTACAAAAGATGGAAATTTCAATTTATTAGGAGAAATTTTATCCGACGAAAACAGGATTTCTATAGCCGTTTGCGTTTTTAAAGGCAAAGATAAGACTGAATATCTTATGAGAAATGAATATGGCAATAAGTCTCTTATTCAATCTTATATAGATGTAATAAATTACTGCGAGGCAATTAATCCGACATATATTGATGTTAGTTCAAGACCTCGAAAAGAAAAAAGAATGTTTGATAATAAAGCATTTGAAGAAGCATGGATTAACGCTTGCGTGCATAATTTATGGGAATCTCATATTTCCCCTCAAATTTATATTTTTGAAGATCGTATGGAAATTGAATCTCAGGGAGGTCTTCCTTATGGTCTTTCCAAGGATGAATTTTTATCTGGTATTTCTAAACCGGTTAATCCTGATTTAATGGATATTTTTAAATCTTGCCGAATTGTCGAACGTTCTGGACATGGTGTACCTGAAGTTGTGAAAGTGTATGGTGAAAGTGCCTATAAATTTTCCGCAAATACAATTACTGTTGTTATACCTTTCGACAAAAAAGGTTTTAAAAAAGATGCTACGATAAAAAAGAATGCAAATGGCACTGTAAATGGCACTGTAAATGGCACTGTAAATG
>UMAC01057068.1_pt1 | contig 11643 bp, 18 predicted proteins | sample 1963591 | NCBI WGS metagenome assembly UMAC01 (sample SAMEA4835904, study PRJEB28245) | human gut metagenome | biome: gut microbiome; material: fecal sample | place: Denmark | collected 2008
GTGCGGCAGGCGCTAGAAAAGAAGGGGTGTGGGACCCGATGAGCGTGCGGTATGAAGACCTTCTGGGCGGGTTCTCCATGGACATGGATAAGGGAAAACAGCTGGAATACAGCGCCAGCTCCGCTACCCATGCCATGCTTCTCACCGGCGTCCATCTGGACGAAAAAGGAAATCCGGACCGCTGGAAAATCGAGAATTCCTGGGGCAAGGATGTAGGGGACAACGGGTACTTTGTGTGCTCAGAAGCCTATTTCCAGAAATTTGTGTATGAAGCAGTGATTCTGAAAAAGCATTTCACTGAAGACCAGAAGAAAATGATGGAACTGGAACCGGTATATATCAACGCCTGGGACGAAGATTATTGAAATCAAAAGGGGCTGTGAAGAAATGATTTACAGGAAGCCCCTTTTTGTACGTGAAATATAAGGCTTGCAAAGAGCCTGCCCCTGGGCTTGGGGAGGCTCTCTTCAAAGGCACAAACCTGAGGGAGCCTTTTCCTTGTGCCAAAGGAAAAGGCTCCCTCAGGTTTACTGTTATGCCACAGGCTGAAAAGAAAAAATAAAAATTTTTCCCAAAAAGTCCATTGACAGATTGCAGGTCTGCTGGTATAATCAATTACGTTGTCGGGGCATAGCGCAGTTTGGTAGCGCACTTGGTTCGGGACCAAGGGGTCGCAGGTTCAAATCCTGCTGCTCCGACCATTTATGCGGGTGTAGCTCAATGGTAGAGCGCCAGCCTTCCAAGCTGGTTACGAGGGTTCGATTCCCTTCACCCGCTCCATTTTTTATCCGCTTCTGGCGGATTTTTTATTTGCCCATCAGGGAGAGGGAAAATAGAGTTTGACAAATACAGGGGCGTCCTGTAATATATATATGTTCATGCCGGTATAGCTCAGCTGGTAGAGCGGCGCATTCGTAATGCGTAGGTCGCAGGTTCAAATCCTGTTGCCGGCTCCATGAATAAAAGCCTAGAATTTATCGATAATTTCGGTTCATTCTAGGCTTTTTTGTTGCTGTATTTAGCTTCTTCTGCTTTTGCATATGTGTCTGAAAATGGTCATTAACCAGATTGCTAACCTAACTAATATACCTTATCAGCTTAGTTTATTTTTTCTTATTGAATATTTTCTTCAATTCAAGTGCTCCGATAGCACTTACCAGGTCGTAGATTGGCCGCTGGGGATTTTCGGTTATGATTTTATCCAGGTTTTCATAATATTCTTTGTGTTTTCCCAGTGTGAGCATGATTTTGTTATTCATGCTCTTTAGCCTTTTATTGTTTTCATATCCGATTTTCTGATCTCGAATTATGTAATTTTGCAGGAGAATCAGATTGAATTGATTTTCTATTGTTAGCCTGTCTATAGAGTGATAGTAGTCTTCCAAGGTGACAATAACATCAGGATAGATAGTTCCTTCTTTTATCATCTTGATTACTTTTTTCTTTATTTGTACCAGGGCTATTTCTATTGTGAGGGAGTTATATGGTCTGTCTGAATATCCCATAAGCCAATCTACAGAAACACCGTAAAGGGCCTGGATTTTAACCATGGTATCGTAAGAAGGTTTAGTCTTTCCGGATTCCATGGCAGTGATGTTTCCACCGCTTTTCAGGCCTAATAATTCTGCTTCTTCTTTGAGCGTCAAATCATAGAGCAGTCGAAGCATTCTCACTCTTTCGCTGAAGCTGTTTTGTAGTATTTCATCAATTTTTCCCAGATTCATTTGAATTTCCTCTTTTAGTTTTTATATAAAAGCATTTATTTTGCTAAAATAAAATGATATAATAAAGTTAGATAAACAAGCTGTACAATAGCTTGAAAATATAGCGCTAGTTGTGCTATTTAATTTGTTAGCTTTCTTATCATTATATCATTTCTAAAGGGGGATGTGTATTATGGCTGGTAAATCTGTGGATCGTAAATCTGTTGCTAACCTGAAAGCTGTTCGGGCTTGGTGGACGCTTGAAGATGTGATTCATGTAGTCTTTGCGGATCAGCTTTCAAAAACGACTTTATATAATTTAGTTCGTTCTGGTAAAGTTCCATCTACTAGATTTGGACATCGTTGGTTTATTCCTAATAGCTGGGTTCAGTACCAGATCCGGCAGGGAAATGCAATTTCTTTTACTGATCCGGAAATGTATGAGTTCATGAACGGAAATGAGTAACTATGATGCGCAGAGGAAATCATGAGGGTAGCTTTAGCTTTGTCCCACAGCTGAATGTTTACCGGTATCGTGAATCTTATATCGATTCATCTGGAAATCATAAGGTTAAGCAGCTTTATTCAAAGGAGCTAAAGACCTTACGATTCAAAGTCAGGGAGTGGAGAAGGGAACGTGAAAATGGGCTTGATTTTGATACTTCTTTGACAGTGGGAGCCTGGATTGAAAAGTGGCTGGCCCTTGTTAAACCGACTATCCGTCTGCGTACTTATGATGATTATTGCCGGGTTTTGAATTCCAAGGTAGTCCCCGTTATTGGTAAAAAACGGCTGATGTATTTATCCGTGATGGATTGTCAGGAATTGTTTAATAGTTATATTGGCCAGCTTTCGCCGGTTACCATTAATGATATACGGCGGCGGCTGAAGGTGGTCATTGGTGCGGCTGTGGAGCAGGGGCTTATTCGTAAGAATGTTGCTTCTCTTACGCGACCTATTCATGAGCCTAAAAAGGAAGTCATTGCGCTTTCTGAAGAAGAGGTGGAATCTCTTCTTCAGGCCCTTGATGAAGGGCTTTATGTTTTTCCGGATAAGGATAAACCATATAAGGAAAACATTTCGCAAGTCTACAATAAATCGATTGCTCGTGTCCTTGTTCATTTGGCATTAGATACAGGGTGCCGGATTGGTGAACTTTTAGGCCTTACATGGTCTTGTATAGGTTTAAAGGGACGGTCCAAGGGACAGATCAAAATCATTCATTCTCTGTCTTCTACCTCTGAAGGTGTGAAGCTGGAAGATGTAAAGACGAAAAGTAGTTGTCGTGTGGTTAAGGTTCCGGATTCAACGGTGCAGCTTCTTCAGGAGTGGAAGAATGAGCAGGACAGGTATAAAGACGTTCTGCAAAACCTTTATGATACGACCTATGATTTTGTATTCACCAATGCTTTTGGCCGTCCGGTTTCCCTCACTAATTTTTATCGGCGTTACTGGAAGAAATTGATTCATTATGTTGGTTTACCGGATAAATACACCTTTCATTGTCTGCGCCGTACTCATGCCACCCTTCTGCTGAAACATGGGGTGAATATCAAAGTGGTCAGTGAACGCTTGGGGCATAGTTCTACCAGTGTTACGGCCAATGTTTATGCCGGCCTTTTGCCGGATATGCAGAATCAGGCAGTAGATGCCTGGAATGCCATTTTTTCTTCTCGGAAATAACGATGTAAGTTTAAGGAGTTGTTACCATGGATCTTTCTAAAACGACTAAGAAGACACGTCAGCAGTCACAGTTGGATTATCTGTATCAGTTGAAGGCTGAAATTTTCAGCCGCAAACCGGAACCGTCTGAAATCGGGTTCATTCCTCGTTGGATGAGCCAGGTTTCTCTTCCGCTTCGCAACCAGAAGAATGCTATTGAATTTGTGCGGAAGAATGGGTCTGTAAAAATGGTGGTGCTTTCTCCTTCGTTCATCGGGCTTCCTTACGGTAACATTCCCCGGCTTCTTCTTCTTTATCTTGTTACTTCTGCTATTCGGACGAAAAAGCAGGATATTCTTTTAGGATCTTCGGTTTCAGAATTCTTGTCTAAGCTTGGTATTGGACATACTGGCGGTTCTCGTGGCGATGTTACCCGGTATAAGCAACAGGCTATACGTTTGTTCAGTTCTTCTTTTTCTGTGTTCTGGGATTCGCACTTTTCTGTTTTTTCTGGGACGGATAAGGTAAAGTCCATTGATATTAGCAATTTTAAATCACTGCCCCTGGCTGATTCTTATCAGCTTTTTAGATCTATAGTTCCGGGGGAAGCTCGTTCTTATGGTCTTGGTCTTACGGTTCATATTTCGGATTATTTTTGGAATGATTTGAAGCAGCATAAGCCGATTCCGGTCGATCTTCGGATTGTATCCGGTTTGAAGCATTCGGCGTTTGCGCTGGATATTTACTTTTGGCTTGTTTATCGTTTTTATAATCATGCGGCAGATGGAATTTTCATTCCTTCGCAGAATCTTCAAAATCAGTTTGGTACAGCTGGTGCAGATGTTCATTCTTTTATGCGTCACTTCGCCGCACAGCTTCAAATGATTTCAATTTTTATGGATGATGATTTCTCCTATGAGATTAATGATAAAGGGATTCGCATTAAACACATTGCATTTTCAAAACTTAATTCTAAATTCGAATCTGTGAATAAGTCACATAAAGAATAACAATTCACATGTGCACAACTAGGTGAAGCGGAAAAGTTATTCACGCTGAAGTAGGCCAAGATTTGCGCTGAAGTAGGCCAAGATTTGCGCTGAAGTAGGCCAAAATCTGCGCTGAAGTAGGCCAAAGATAGAAAAAAATCAATCCTTGCAGCCCCGATAAATACTGGCTAAATCGCTTCATCGAAATTCTTCTCCAGTAATATACAGAAATAACAGTAATATACAGTAGTAGGGAAAAGATTTTTGTGAATTCCTTTTGCGAAAGCTTTTGCGCATAAGTAGGCCAAACGGAAAGGAGATAGTTTTATGGAAATTATTTCAGGAAATTTAAAAGAAATAGGAATTCTTTATCTGGATCGTTCATCCCAGCGTTTAGCTTTGAATGGTGATGAATTTCATTGTGGAGATAGTTTGGAAATTTACTTTCATGGGCAGTGGAGAAAAATCAGCCTGGAATACTTTAAGGAATGGTATGCATTTCTTGATGGAAAGAGGGTAGGGGAGAAAGAATTGATTGGCATTCAGGCCCGTTGTTAAGATATCAATTTCATTTTGACCTTTTCTTCTTTGCGCATAAGTAGGCCAAAAATAAAATATTTGGATAACAAAAGCCGCCGTAAATCAGAACTTCTGACTTACGGCGGCTTTTCTTTTTATGGTTACTTCCATCCTCTTGCATTGGATAATTCTTCAAATTTGGAAGTATGGGGCTGATTCTCTGTTTTTTCTTTATACGCCTGTAATTTGTCTCTTTCTGCTGACCAGACATTATAATCAAGAGTTTTCTGATCCGGAACCGGGTCTTTTGTCTTTTTGTATTCACCGGTAAGAATGGAGACAACTGTATCATCTTTGGTAATGGTCATTTTGTTATCTTTGAACTGACCATATTTCACTTTGCTTCCGTTTAGCGGATTCAGCGTGTAGATAGTTCCATCTTTGGGATTTACTAAAAATTCGCTGGCCGAATAAATCACGTTGTCATTGTACTTCTTGTTAGTGTCGGCATAGAAATGATACTGGTAGCCTTTTTCTTTATTGTCCAGTTCTACATCCGTATCATACTTGGCTACATATGTCCTTTCTCCATTGGAGTAAACACCGTTGATGTTTTCCGGCTTCAGTGTGGTTTCTCCGCATCCGGCCAGCGTAGTGACGGCCAGTCCGAAAAGGGCGGCAGCGATCAGCATTTTGATTTTCTTCATTTCATTCGCTCCTCTTTATAGCTATTTCAGGCCCCTCTGTTTTGCCAGATCTTCAAAGGAAACATGAGGTTTTTCCTTGTGATCTTTAGCCTGGTCTGCAGCTGCTTTAAAGCCGTTATAGCTTAGTACGGAATCTTTAGGAATAGGATCTTTGGTTTTAGGGTATTCGCCAACTTTAATGGCTACAATCGGATCATCTTTGGTGACAATCATTTTGTTATCTTTAAACTGGCCCATTTTTTCTTTATTTCCGTTTAAGAAGTTGACATCATAGATTGTCCCTTCTTTGGAATCTACCAGCCATTCGGAACGCATATAGATTTTATTGTCCTTGTAAGCATGACCGGAATCAGTATAAATCTGGCATTTGTAGGCTTTTTCCTTATTGGGCAGTTCCACTTCTGTATCATACTTGCAGACATAAGTATGGCTTCCGTCACTGTATACACCATTGATATTTTCCGGTTTCAGGCTTCCGCATCCGGCCAGCGTAGTGACGGCCAGTCCGCAAAGGGCGGCAGTAATCAGCATTTTGATTTTTCTCATTTCATTCGCTCCCTTTCAAAAACTTCTTTCTCTTCCGGTTACTTCTCTTTGTCTCCTCAATCTTCTGCATCGGTTCCTATAATCTACCACTTTGCCTGTCAGGTTATTGATATCCTGTCTGCTCCTTATTTTCGACAGGGAACCGCTCAAATTGGCGTATACGGATTCCAGCTGCTTCGACTGGTGATATTCCTCATGAATTTCTTCCAACGTGTCTATGGCCCATTTTAAGCGATTTTGAAGCATTTCTATATAAGTCTCTCTGTCACCTTTTCCCTCTTCAGCGGCGATTTCCCGTGCTAGTTCATAAATGGCTTCATCCGTCATAGTGCTCCTTTCTGAAAATGGTCCAGAACAGGTCTATTTTGGCTTCTGTGACGTTGGGCCGTTTTCTTTGATTATTTCCTCATACCTGATTATTTAAGCGCCTGTATAGCCCTTTCAACGCAATTTTTGAAAATCACCTTGACCAATCGCTTCTTGATTTCATTCTTTTGTCATGCAGGATGCTTTGATTTTGATAGTCCGTTTTGCGATCACGGAGTAAGAGTAATGTTCTTTTATCTCTGCAGCTGTCAATCGTGTCCATAAGGGAATTAAAGCTTTCTTCCAGCTTTTGATTCTGCCTGTATTTTTTATGGATATTCTGAATTTCCTCTGCCAAGGTTTCCAGCTCTTTTTGATTTGCAGGGGACAGTTCTTCAGAATGCTGAAAAATTTCCATTCGTTCTTTTTCTTTGGCCTGGATTTCTTCTGCCATTTTAAGCAGGGCAGGGATATTTTTGTCATTCAGCGCCCGGATATAATCGTCTCGCTGTTCCTTCTCTATGACAATGGGCACAATGTGATTTCCCAGGCATGACCATATCATTAGCGCCCTTCCGGTTCTTCCGTTACCATCTGCAAAAGGGTGGATATGTTCAAATCGTAAGTGCTGATCCATAATGGCCAGCGTTTTTTCTTTCTCGCTGTGAGTGTTTTCCATGCGCCACTGCAGATCATCCACCCATTTTTTCAATTCTTCCAGTACCTTGTAAGGCGGGGTAGGGATAAAGTCAGCACCAAGTACTATGTTGGGAATGACTTTAAAGCGGCCGCCCCTGGAATCAATATCACGAAGAAGGATCTTGTTTATTTCCTGGATATCTGAAATTTCAATCGGGCTGTCTACTTTTTTTTCAAGAAAAATCTGCAGATCCTTGTAATTTCGGACTTCATAAAATTCTCTCATATCCATGGCATGGGGAATCCGGTTTGATATTATGATTGTCCTGGTATCGCCTAGAGTTAATGAGTTACCTTCAATAGCCGTACTGTGGTGGGCCATTCGGACTAGCAAATCTTCCAGGTATTCCGGGGTTAATTCCCATTTCATAATGATCACCTCATGCTTCACCAAAGGATTTTTTGTTTTTGAAAATCCGGTTCATCCCGGCTCTTGTTACAATCCATTCCCCATTTTCCATTTTCTTGTGTTCATGCGGCCCGAAACGTTTTCTTGTGATGGCCGTCCGGATGGTGGAAACCGGGACATTAAATACCTTGGATGCTTCATTAGTGGTCATAGGTTCATCTACCCATTCGCCTTTGGCTTCTTCAGCGTCTTTCGTATGACGCTGGATAAATTCAAAAATGGCCTGGCGGATAAAGCTGCTCCGGGTTCTCCTGATCCCGACTGTCAGCATGGAATCAATGAAATTATCCATGATTTCAGCTTCTTCCGGTGTTAGCTTGAAAGCAATCATAGGATTTCTTTTCTTTTCGGTTAAAGGGGCAGACTTGATGTAATCATGTTCTGCCTGTTTTTCCTGTTTTTCTTTTGTATTGGTGATTTTCATTTCAATCCTCCGATTATTTCTTTAATTTCTTCAGCAAGGGATCTGATTTCCTTAGCGGCGGCACTGCTCCGATTATATTCAGTGACGGATTTTCCTTCAGAGAAGGCCTTCTTGTAATCTTTCCGGCTTCCCAGTCGGGCTTTAAGAATTTTATAATCAGGAATGGCCTGGTGAATGAACTCCGACAGATCTTCCGCATCCTTCAGGTCATAGTGACTGATCTTGTTCAGCAGAATATAAGGGTTAATGTTCGGGTTATTTGACAATGCAACTTCAATGTTTTCTGAATTGAACTTTAACAGTCCGTCAATTTCCGTCTGACTGACGGTGATTGGTGTGATGATGAGATTTGAATTGAGAATAATTTCACGGCTAACGTCTGAATCGTAACCGCCGCTGTCAATGACAATGTTCTTATTCGGATTGTCTTTGTATGTCCGGATAATGTTCTTTAAAAGGCTTCTGTCTTTGATGAAATGAGTAGCTCTTTCAACTGGTGTTATCAGAGAAAAGTTATAGCTTGAGTTCTGATTATCCAGGTCAAAAAGGTCTGCTTTCAGCTCAATAGCCAGGTTTACTGCAATGGTTGTTTTTCCGACACCGCCCTTGGTGTGTGCTACGTTGATTATCATTTTGCCCTCTCTTTCAACCGAAGCAGAATTATAACCTTTTAGAAAAAAGTTATACAAAATTATAACCTTTTCATTTTTGATTATACTCTTCTGCGTCAATTCATTTCAATAACTTTTTATAAAAAAGTATAACTATGGTATAATTTTTGAAATTTTTATTTTCGGTTCATTTTTTATGTTCGGACGGCTATGCCGTCCGCCGATTTTTTCAGCCCATTACATTAAAATAAAATTAAATGGGCAGATCCTAACATCTGCCCATTGGTTTTAGAAATCTATTTCCTCAGTTTCAGCCGTTTTGGGGAAAGGTTCTTTTTCTTCCATGGGCTTCTGGTTTTCCGTCCTTTTTTCACCGCATAACTCAAAGTCACTGACTATGACTTTCAGCACCGTTCTTGTTTCATCGTCCTTCAAATAATTCTGCCATTCGCATTTTCCAGAAACGGCGACGGTGTCACCCTTCTTTGCATAATTACAGAGGATTTCAGCGCCTTTTCCAAAGAGTACGCAATTATAAAACTGTTTCACGCCCGTTTTCTTGGCGGTTTTGTTGTCTGCCATGCCGAAATTAAGGATAGGCACACCGCCCTTGGAAAAACGGCTGTCCATGTTGGTGATTTTTCCTACAAGATAAATAGTGTTCATACAGATACTTCCTTTCTTAAAAAAATGGGGCAGGGAGCCGGAAAAGGGCTTTCCGGCTTTCTGCTTATATTTTACTTCTTTAGCGGATTGTCAATTTGGATTCTACAGAAAAAATATCAAGATTGTAGTCCCCTTTATGGTCTTCTTCAATGTCCCCAGCTTCTTCACCGATGCGCATATAAGAATAGTCCTGAAGGGTTTTGATGTAGTCCATCAAGAAATCTACTTCCGGCATATCGTCGAACATATACCATTTAATTGAATCCCAGTGAAGGACTACATACTTGCCGGCGTATTCCTTCAAATCAGAGTAGGGGTCAATCTGCTTGGCACAGGAAAGCAGGTTTTTCACATATTTCTTTAAGGCAATTTCTTCTTCCGGCAGGGCCGCAATTTTCCTCTTCAACTCTTCATAACCGGCCTTTTTCATTGCGATTCCAATTTCACTGTAATATCCCATGTTTTGTCTCCTTTCATTACGCACGTTCAAGCCATTTAATGGCTTTTTTCTTGCTTTTGAATGCTTCCGTCCAACAGTCCCCGGTCGTGTTATCTACGGCTACAAAGCATTTCTTGTGAACTTTAGCCAGTAGGCAGATACAGGGGGGTTCCTTTTTGCACTCGCACCATTTATCAATGAATGTTCTTATTTCTTGTCTGCTTACTTCTTTAATTTCAGTCATTTTTATTTCTCCAACGGCTTCAGCACTTCATAATTTCCACCATTCAGCCGGATTAAATAGGGAAGGACTTCCCCTGTTTCCCGGTTTACGATTACATCATAATTGTTTACGTCTTTGATAATTTCCCAGGCGTTTGATTCATAAAAATCCCGGATTTTTTCTATAATGTCATATTCCCTAATACTTTTGAATTTGATTTGTGCTTTCATGACAGGCCCCCCGGCCTTTGGCCGGGCCGGGGATTTTACCCCGGCCATTTAATTAAGCGGTGATTTTTCTATTATCCTCATCGTCCTTCTTAAATTTGGTGCTTCCGTACTTCATGCGGATTTCATCCATGGACTTTTTGCCCCGGTATCTGTTTTTGTGTTCTTCCGGTGGGCACCAGTACCATTTTTTCTTTTTTGGTGCCCAGCGGCAACCCCACGATTTCAAAGCGTCTTTGTGAATCTTGGTATTGCCGTCAATCCACAGCCAGGAGCCGCAAAGCTCAACATTTATGCCGTCAAGATTTAAGAGCTTATCAATGATTTCCTTAAATTTGGCCGCTTCAGCGGTTTCCTTTTCTACAGTTTCTTCTTTAATGGTGTCACCGTCTTTATTGGTGGCGGTCTTGAGTTTTCTGTGGTATTCCTCGGCCATAGCTCGGAAATCTTCATCCGTGCCGCCCCGGTCGGGGTGGAGCTTCATGGCCCATTTTTTATATGCTTTTTTCAGTTCGTCAATTTTGGTGATGTTGTCAAAGTACATTTTTGATTCCCCCTTATGCAAACCGGCTTTTCATGATTCCGTGGTGGTAGGCCTTCAGCAGCTTTTCCCTTGATTCATGTACCTATTTATCCAAAACCTTTAAATCAAGGATATTCAAGCTGAAAAGCGGCTTTTCATTGGTCAGATGGTTAGTAATGATAATGGAATTGCAGAGATAATCGCCGCTTTCGTTCAGCGGCCCTAACCACAGGATAGCGGCAGGGGTGGCCTTGATTTTGGCGTCTTCATCAAACCAGATATCATATTTCTTGTTGTTAATGTTTACTACAACACGGTTTACATAGTCGCAATTAAGGATTTTATAAAAGTCCTTTAAAAGGTTGCGGCCCGTCCGGATAATGGCGGTGCCTACTTCATATTCTTTTTTTGCGTTCGGGGTGATGGTGTAAATTCGTGCGGTGTTCATCTTGCTACTCCTTTCATGTGGTGAATGATGGGGTTATGCGCTTATTTTCTTTAAACGGTCTTCAAGCGTCCTTGCGGTGATGTTTTCAAATACATAATGAACCTTGTTATCTACAAACAGGAAACGAATGATATAGAATCGGGCCGTGGGAAACTGATGAATTATTGCTCTTTTGTATCTGACTTCTTCAGTGCTTTTAGAAACTACACTCTGAAGAAATGTGCCATTCTCTCGAACTACCCAGAAGAAAATGGATTCCTTGCCGCTTTTGGCGGTCGTGTCATTAATCTTCCCGATTTCCTTTACATCATATTTGTAGAAATCGGATTTCCATGCTTTTACATAGGTTTCAATCTCATTGGCCATATACTTTTTCAACGCTTCAAGATTTTCAAAAAATAATCTCATGGTGGTTACTCCTTTCTGACTGATAAACCTTTGAAAAGTCCTGTATTTATCGTGCTTTTCTTATCTATTATTATACAGTATTTTCCCGATTTTGTCAATTCATTTTTATAACTTTATAAAACTGATTTATAAAA
>UMAC01055924.1_pt1 | contig 11616 bp, 7 predicted proteins | sample 1963591 | NCBI WGS metagenome assembly UMAC01 (sample SAMEA4835904, study PRJEB28245) | human gut metagenome | biome: gut microbiome; material: fecal sample | place: Denmark | collected 2008
CCCTGGCGGCGGTCATTGCGCTCGAAAGCAATCCTGGCGGCACCGTTGTCACCGATTCCGTAACGTCTGCGGGGCTTACCGAGTTTATAGAAAAAACGCTGGGCGGACATCATCTGCGCTTTAAGCGCGGCTATAAGAACGTCATTGACGAGGCGATAAGACTTGAGGAAAACGGTATAAACGCTCCGCTTGCCATAGAGACTTCGGGTCACGCGGCGTTCAGGGAGAATTATTATCTTGACGACGGCGCATATCTCATAACGAAAATAATTATAAAGGCCGCCGATATGAAAAAGCAGGGTAAAAAGCTTTACGACCTAATATCAGAGCTTAAATATCCGGCGGAGGAAAAGGAAATCCGCCTTAAAATAACCGAGGAGGACTTCAGAGCCGTCGGCGACAGGCTTTTAGAGGAGCTCGCAGATTTTGCCGCAAAGCGCGAGGACTGGCAAATTGCACCCGACAGCCACGAGGGAATCAAAATAATTTTCCCCAAAACCGAGAGCTTCTTTATTTTAAGGCAGAGCGTCCATGACCCGGTAATACCGATAAATTTCGAGAGTGCCCAAAACGGCGGAGTGAAAAAAGCCGCAAACTCGCTCTATGAATTCATAAAAGATTTCGACGGAGTGGACATTTCTCCGCTCAAACAGATTTTATAACCGCGTCAAATATGTACGGAGGTGCTTGTTTACGGTATACGATACTATATGTGAAATTTTGAGCGAGCAGCTTGAAATACCGCTCGACGAAATAACCGCCGAGTCAAAGCTGCGCGATGATTTGTCGGCAGACAGCCTTGACCTTATCGACCTCGCTATGACTTTGGAGGACGAATTCAGAAAAGAGGTGCCGGACGAGGCGCTTGAAAAGATGAAAACGGTGGGAGACGTAGTAGCATTCATAGAGGAAGAGTAAGCGGTATATTTTCGGGAGATGTAAAAGACTAACTTTTTGCGTTCCGGACATTTTTACCCTTTTTTTCGGGGGATAGGAAAAAATGCTCGGAGCGGATTAACCGAACCTTAAGCGGCGCGGCTGCGGCGGTTAAGGCTTGCCCGAAGGCGTACGAATGTACTCCGAGGGTGAGGTTGATTCGGAGCAAATGGTAAGCTCTGACGAATAAAAACACCTGTTTATACAAAGATTTGTTTCGATTTGTCTTTTGTTTTTTTTGCGTTCCGGACATTTTTAACATCCCCAGTTGACATTCCGAGGCAAAGAATTTATAATCTGTTTATGTATAAAACGGAGGATTTCAAATGGATAAAAAAATAATCGCAGTTATCTGCGCTTCCTTAATCGTAATATCGGCGGTTTTTGCCTCATGCGGAAAAAAGAAGCCGACTATAAACGCCAAGGACGCCACATACGAGGTTGTTACCGACGAAGAGGGCAACACTGTTCTCAATGAGAACGGCGAGATTGAAATATATGTCACCGACGAGGACGGCAAAAAGGTCACGGACGAAAACGGCGAAATTAAAACGGGTGCCGTTCCGTTCCCCAATCAGATAACCGACGGCGTATTTCACGAGACAAAGTATTTTAAAATGGTTTATCCCAACGGCTGGACCGTGGGCAATTCCGGCATAGCCACCTCAAAGAAATACAAGGGGCTCGACGCGCAGGTTATGTATTCCGGCGCGGCGACTGATGACAGCGCAGCGGAAAATGAGGCAAATAACGCCGTTTCGCAGTGGAATCAGATTTTGTCGCAGGCAGGCGACGCGGTAACGGGCGTAACCGTTGAGCAGCGTACCGTAACTCTCGAAAAATGCGGAGCCACCGCATACGTAGTCGAGGTCAAAAAGGCGGACGACAAAAACCCGAAAACATATTCCGTATATCAGCTCACCATGGATTTTGTCTGCAACGGCGGGCTTTACCACGTGCAGTGTTTTACCGAGGACGGCAACACCTTTGACGGCAGCCTTGATTTGGCGGCAATGTACGGCGCAAATCTCACAATAAAATAAGAGTTCAAATAAAGAACATTACAATTTGCAAAGCGGTTCACGGGGTATTTGCCTCGGGAACCGCTTTTTGCCTCCCTTGAAAAGGGAGGTGGGTTGCCGCAAGGCAAGCCGGAGGGATTTTCTCAAAAAAATAGATTTTAAAAAGAAAGTGCTTCGCTGTTTAATCCCTCAGTCTGTTCGCGTTGCTCACAGCCAGCTCCCTTTTCAAGGGAGCCTATATAAATCCCTCACTCATCTTCGCCATTGCCTCCCTTGTAAAGGGAGGTGGGTTGCCGTAAGGCAACTCGGAGGGATTTTATATGGACTATATGCAATTCAAATAGAATGAGCGTGACCTTTAATCCGCTTTTTGCCTCCCTTTACAAGGGAGCCTGAACAATCCCTCAGTCACCTGCGGTGACAGCTCCCTTTACAAGGGAGCCTTTTTTTGTCGCTCCGCGACATTTCCACACACCGTGGGAATCGCCCTTTACAAGGGAGCCTGAACAATCCCTCAGTCACCTGCGGTGACAGCTCCCTTTTCAAGGGAGCCTTTTTTGTCGCTCCGCGACATTTCCCCACACCGTGGGGAATCACCCTATTTGAGGGAGCCTAAAAGCCCTCTGTTTTTACCCGAAAATACCGTAAAAATGTTCAAAACCGTGTTCAATACTTGTCAAAAAGTTCAAAACTCGAAAACGTTAACAATTTGTTCATAATTTTACAACAACATTGCCAATTTTGTTTGCCACTTTTGCCCAAAAATAACAATTCTATTTGTTCAATACAGAAAATCAACAAATTTGTGTGAACAATTTATTGACTTTTTTCGTTTAAAACCCTATACTTTAACTAACCATAGGAATGGTGTAATAGGGCGAAGTGTCCCCTTTTTTAAGGGAGCGCTGCCGCACGGCTGATTTACCGTGCAGTTTCCATCCCGTTTTGATACACATCCTACGGTAATATGCTCGGGTGTGTATCATCAGTTTTCCACCGATTCATTTTTACGGAAGTGGAAACGGTGGAAACCGACCGAGTTAACGTGCCGAAATCGGTTTGCTTTCTTGTAAATCAAAGAGCGGTCAGAAGTACAGCGGATTTTGTGCGAGGAATTGTTGCGGGGAGTGCCGCCCGCAGAAAAAATCGGGTACGCATACATGGTTTTAATGTAAATCTTTTTAGGAGGAAAAAACACGTATGAAAAAATCTACCAAATTGTTAAGTGTCATCTTGGCAGTTGTCATGATTTTCTCAACTATGTCCGTAATGGCGTTTGCTGCTAAGATCAATTATCGTAGCGGCGAAGAGCTTACCGCTCTTGACGCATACAGCCCGGACGGCGCGGTAACAAGGCTCTCTACCGAAGAGAGAATGTCGGTTGTATTCGACTTCCTTGATGTTACCCTCGCTGCCGCGAACATAAACATGGGCGAGGTTTTTAGCGTCGGCTCCCTTAAGCTCAACATCGACCTTCGCTCGGTTAATGCTCTTTGCGGAACCATCGACAACGTTAAGTCTCTTCTTAACAGCGGAGCTGTTAAGCTTCTCAGCGGCTTGCTCGGCATAGTTAAAGACGCTAACCTTAAAAACTGGAAGTCGGGCATGACAAGAGAAAAGAACGCTCAGCTTGACATAGTCAACGGCATTGCAACTCTTCTTAACGACAACGCAGGTCTCGTTAAAAAGGTTATCAACGACGGCACACTCTACGGCGTGCGGTATCGGCAACTTTGTTGATATCTCCGGCGTTAATAAGTACCTCTCGGATCTTCCGGGTATGTTAAAAGGCCTCGTTTATCCGATGTTCGCAAGAGTTGACGATGACATGGAGCTCATCAACACTTATTCAACAACAACCGAAAATCCCGACACTCTTATCAAGAATGTCCTCATCAACGCTATGTCTAAGCCGCAGAGCTATACTTCTTATAAAGAAGACGCTTCCGGCAACTGCATAAGCAATCACATTGCTCTTCCGAAAAGCGCTGAAGCAGGCCTTCGTGATTATTATGTTAAGGGCTCAGACTCTAAGGGTGCTTACATCGAGGTATTCGAATATGATACCGACAAGAAGATATATGTAGCTCAGGAAGAGAAGTATTATAAGACCGAAGAAACCGATATGGAAGGCACCGGCACAGGCGTTTATGTTTACACTAACGCTACCGGCGAAAACGTAAAATATTACGTTAAGGACAGCTACTTCCTTCCCTCACTTGCCACAAGCGGTAAGGTTTCGGAAATCTTCAAACTTGACAGCAATACTCTTGTTTCGGCTCTCTATCAGATAGCTCCCTATGTATTTAAGGATCTTGCTCCCGTTGTTCTCAACGGTTCGGTTAAGATGCTTCTTGCACAGTGGTTCGGCGCTGAAAAGACCGAGCTCTTCGGCGGCAAGGCTTCAGAGGCCACCGCTGTTCTCGCTAAGCTTCCGTCAGATGTAAAGGCATTCTATTCTAAGGCTGCCGGCACATACAACTGGGAGTGGTCGGACTTCACAATAGGCTCCGACGACAATGGCTATTATCGCCTTGTCAGCAAAGACGGTCTCACAGAGACCTGGCTCAAGTTTGATATGTCCACCGCTAATTCGTTCGCTAAGCTCATTAACTGGAACTACACCATCTCCGGTGATTTCGTTGACGAGTTTATGCCCACAGCTGCAAACAACGGCTCCGTTACTGCTTCGGCAGCGGGTTATACCACCGTTCTTGCGGCACTCAACGATTTTGTCGGCAAGGCAATCGACACAATGCTTTCGGATACTGCAAAGGCTGCAATCAATTGGACAAAGGGCGATAATACAAAGCTCATTCCCAATCTTCGCAAGGCTCTTCAGTATGTAGCAGCTTATAACCCCGAGTATCTCTTCGGTACCGGCTATGAGACTGTTTATGCAGGCTACTATGACACAGTTGTAGATAAGTCCGCTTCCAATCAGGATGTTGTTACCGCTCTCGGCGCAATCGGCGTTAAGGCTCTTATGCCTCAGATAATTCTCCCGTCGGCTGCCGAGCTCAAGGGACAGAACGTAACCGCTCTTCTCGCTTGCGTAATTCGTGAGCTTGCAACTCAGTTCGTTCCGACTTACAACTATGACGCACTTATTTATGCCGATTACAACTCGAAGACCCTCGTAAAGGGTAAGGACAGCGGCTATTGGCTCGATGTTATCTTTACCATGGGCACCGACATCGGTATGAAGTATCTCTCCAAGCTTGCCGACCTCGGCTCCGATAAGGCTGGCGGCTACCAATTTGAAGCCTCCAAGACTTATAAGCTTGCAGACTTCGAAAAGAACACACGCGCTTGGGAAAAGACCATTGACTGGATAATCGACTGGGCTCTCACCTCTGACAACGAGTGGTGCTGGAAGTTCCAGAAGCTCATCAACACCGGCGACCTTGACCTCGACCTTGCTACCGCACAGGATCCGTGGGTTAAGCTCGACAAGATTATCCGCGACGTTCTTCCTGTTGAGAAGATAATCAACGAAACCGCTGCTGACGGTAAGACCTTCCTTGAGACTGTTCTCAGAGAAGACATTATTGACAGACTTCTCAACCTTGACGTAAGCAAGCTCCTCGGTACAAACAGCGTTACGGGCATATTCAATATTCCTGCTAACAGCACTCTCAGAACCGAGGCTATGTATCCCGCAGTATTCAGAATCGTAAGAGAACTCCTTAACAAGGTTCTCGGTAAGGTATGCGGCAACACCGCTCTTATCGCCGATTCTTACAATTCACTTGACGCTATTCTTCAGAAGAGCGCTATTGCAGACCTCGCAGAGAAATTGATTTCAGGTATTGCCTATGCCGTTCAAAAAGGCGGTCTTCTTGACGTAGCTCTTCCGTTCGTAAACTTCTTCCTCGGCTGGACTACTAACGCTCAGTCCTATGCTGAGCCTAAGCTTACAATAGATAAGGGTACACTTAACTATGTACAGCTTACAAACGGCCAGATGAATACTACTCTTAAGGTAACAAACGCATCTGCAGGTATGATCTTAAAGCACGGCGATACATATGATCATCCTTATATGCTCACTCTTAAGTCTGTTACCGTTAACGGCACCGAAATGCTCACAAGCGGCGAAAAGACTCTTTCACCGTATGAGAGCACCGATGTTGCTCTTAACACGGCAGTTCACACAGACAGCCTTGTAAAGGTAACCGCTGTTTACAGCTTCACCTTCAAGGACGGTACTGCTTACGACGGCGACATTACTTCCACTACCTTTGAGTATGCAACCAACGATACAGCCGAGACAGTCGGCTCCCCTTGGTCTAAGGAAGACAGCAAGAAGTCTGGAACCTATGTTCTTGTTCATATGAAAGGTGAAACCACCACAGATTACCTTGTAACAAATGCATCGGCTCTTGCTTCTGCTATTTCAAACATTGCCGTAACCTGGACTAACATGAGAGATACGAATTGTAAATTCACAGCGGGTTCGGTATCCGGTCTTGACGCAAATTACTTTGAGTCATCGGGTCAGGCAGAGGCTCTCGTCGGTCAGACATTTATGACAGGCGATCCCAACGGTATTGTTACCATTAACCCGATCAGACTTAAATCCGATGTTGACGCAGAGACGGTTCCCTCGGGTGCCACATATGCTCTCGGTAACAACTCCATAACTGTTTACGGTGAGTATAAACCCCTGCTGGTCAGCTTGAAGAAAGGCTCACTTTCCATGTCTGCCCCTCTCGGCACACTCTATTATTACAACAGCACCAATATTAAGAAGGCCGTTGACAGCGAGTTCAAGGCTAACCGTGATTCTTCTAAGTATCCGGCAGAGGCTTGGAACACTTACTGGACAGCTCTTACCGCTGCCGCTAAGCTTGCTTACGGCCCGTTCAAGAAGGCTAACATCGGCAATTACAGTGACGACAATCTCACTGCAGCCATAACCGCTCTTGAAACCGCCGCTAAGGCTCTTGATACAGCAAGCTCAACACCTACAAGCGGTTCAGCAACCGTTACACCGGCTCCCATTGAGGCTGCTCTTAAGGCTGCCGGCGACATCAACTATCAGAACTTCGACCTCTATGCTTATTGGGCTTACGAAAAGGCAATGAAAGCCGGCAACGCTATCATTGACGCTTACAAGGGTCCCGTAGCTCCCGAAAAGTACATTGACGGCAGCTCACTTTCAGAGGCTGAAATTACTGCTATTGCCAACAAGGCAAACGCTACATATAAGAGTGCTATCGTAGCTTCCATGAAGGCTCCTTCAACCGAAGCTCAGAACGCTTATATGGATGCCGTAAAGGCTTACAAGGCTCCTGATTATTCGGAGCTTGAAGTCCTTAACAGCGCTAAGAACATTGATTGGTATGCAAGCTTCCTGAAGAGCGCTGCGGTTACAACTCAGAAGCAGTTCCTTGATAAGGAAATCAAAGCCGCTAAGGCTCAGGGCTACAAAGAGGCTGATTACACAGCAGGCTCTTATGCAAGATACACCAAGGCTCTTGCAGCTGCCGAGGCATTAAATGCCAACGCTAAGGCTCTTCAGTCCGAGGTATTCGATGTTAAGTATGAGCTTGAAATCGCTCAGCGCGCTCTTATGCCGAAATCAGCTTCTGCTCTCGAGGCAGGTGCTTACACCGAGCTTGAGGCAGTTATAGCTCAGGCTAAGTCAATATTCACTGACAACAGTGCATATACATTTGACGCTTCTAAGGCTGACGGCCTCACAGAGACCGAAGCTTATGCTAAGCTCGTTTCCGTACTCGGCTATGAGTACACCGATGAGAAGGGCAACACAGCAAACCTTTACAGCGGCTCCGCTGAAAACTATGCTGCAAATGACCGCTTCTATTCAAATGTTGTAGCAGCTCAGATTGACGCTGTTATCACAAACCTCAAGAATGCTATGGCTCCGTTCGTATGCAAGTACGTAGCAGTTCCCACCACAGCGGGTTCAAATGAGGGCGTTTCCGTAACAGAGAGCGCTTCTCTCATCACCGGCGTAACACCCGGTTCGCTTGCTACTGCCGACGACGTACTCGCAAGAGTAACGGCTAAGGATTCTTCGGCTACAACTCTTAATGTTGCCGCTAACGCTGCAGGCCTTTATGGTACAGGCGCTACCGCAACACTCAGCCTTAAGTCGAGCGGTGCTCCGGTTGCTATCTACACAGTCGTTATCTACGGCGATGTAAACGGCGACGGTGTTGTTGACGGATTCGATGCTTCCTCCATGGACCTCGCAATCAACAACAAAGCTGCTCTCACAGGCGCTTATAAGACTGCAGGCGGCCTTGCTACCGGTAAGGTTGACCTCGCTAACTACGGCCTTGTAGTTGACGCTGCTTACGGCGGAGCTGCAATCGCTCAGAAGTAATTTCCTTTAATTACTTAAGTTAAAACCCGGTGGGGGAGTTTTCTCCCCCACAAGGGCGTATGTAATGGGATATTCTTAAAAAGATTAGAGCATATACTTTAAAAGTGCGGCGGAATAGTTTTGTGAAAAAACGGTACAAAGCTTGTAAGCTCGCGAGGAAATAACTTTATTTGTGATAGCGTAAGGGATATTTTCTTTCGGTGTGCCATTTTTATTCACAAATTATTGACATTGTGCTCTCAAAAGTGTATATTTAATATTGATTAAGAATAGAAGGAGGCAAAAAATGACCAAGGCAAAAAAGGCTATTAGCCTTATTGTATCTGTAGTTATGCTCCTTGGCGTGCTTGCAGTCGGCGTTTTCGCAAATGATAATACCGGTGTCGCAGAAAACGGCACTATCGCTTTATCGTTTGACAAGGCGTCTTATAACGCAGGCGATACGGTCAAGGTTACCGTAAAATTAACTACAGATTATTATGCTGCAACGGTTTCTGTTCCTGTTCAGTATGACAGTAGTGCTGTTAAGTTTGTAAGCGGCACAACCGCTTCAACGCTGTTCGGTGCAGGCGATGCAACAAAGACGGTCGTAAATGATGCTGCTGCGGGCGGCAAGACTTATGTCTATGTCGGCGTATTACCGCAGGCTGCCGGCGGAGCTGTTGCTCAGAAGGCAAACGGCGTCGTACTTTCGACCCTCACCTTTACCGCTTCTAAGGCCATTTCCGATACTGCGGCCGCTTTCGGTGTGCTTAACGATCAGAAAACAATGACCAATCTCGGCGGTAAACTCTATGTAGGTTCCTACAAGACCTCTGATGTAGCCTCAACGGTTTATACCACAGGTCAGAAACTTACTTTCCCGGTAATGAAGGCTGCTGCTGCAGCTGATCCGGAACTTCAGCTCTCTGAAACAGGAAAAGCTAAAGGTGTTATAATCGACAGAGTTTCAACTTGTGCCAATGGCAACGGTTTCGTTTACGGTGTCGCAACCGATAACGGTGATTCCATTGCTGACGCTTTGCAGACTCCCGCCGGTTCAATTCAGGTAACTGAAAACGAACAGGGCCAGATGAGCACAGGCGCAAAAATCGAGCTTCTTAACGATAGCGGCGAAGTTGTTGAAACATACTATTTCATCTTCCTCGGTGATGTTAACGGCGACGGATTTATAGATGCTACCGACGTTACACTTGCTGAAGGTATTGCTAGTTATTCCGATTTCGACTTTTCAGCTGATGATGGCTCGGTAACCGGTATGGCTGCTGACATCAACGGTGACGGCTTTATAGATGCTACTGATGTAACTTATTTAGAGGGCGTTGCGAGTTACTCCGATTTCCCGACTCAGGCAGAGACAGCTGCTGCAGTTGCTGCTGCAAAGGGAATATAAGTTTATAATTCATTTTATAGGAGGTAAATCAGATGCGCAGAAAAGTGCTTTCTGTTATTATGGCTGTTGTCATGATGATTTCCTGCTTTGCGCTTATGGCGAGTGCTTACACTTATAGCCCCTCGTTAACAACCGGTGAGGTTAAAATAAGTGCAACTGCTGATAAAACAACAGTCAGCTCCGGAGATATAGTTACATTTAAGATGACTATCGATCCGGGTTCAAAAACTGATTGGGCTGCATTTGGTAACACAATCGTTTATAACGGTGATCAGCTTACTCCCGTTGGTTCCACAATTACGGAATTCAGAACCTGGGAAGGCGATTGTGCAGAATCATTTGCTAACCCCAATGCTGCTGGTAATATGAACTTCAATACTGCTCAGCTGCTTAAAGCTCAGATGACAGCAGATGAACTTGCTTATTTTAACAAGGGCATAATGATACTTGGCTCTGCTACTTCATCTGCAAAAAGATGGGCTCCTAAAGCTGGAGAAGCTTATCTCTCATTTAAGATGACAGTTTCTGATTCGGTTAAACCCGGTGACGAGATTTGGATTGGTGCCCATAACGCAACATTTGTTAGAGGCACTACTTACTTTGCTTTAGGCTCTAAGCGTATGGCAAACACCGAGTATGATTTGACCAATTCAATGGTCAAATTGACAGTTGCAGGTGCAGAGCCGTCTTATGCTGTAGCTAAGTATAAGACTCAGGTTAAGTTCACAGGCGATAAGACAACTGCTCCGGATGATCTCTTCCAGTTCAGACTTACTTCGGTTATCACAGCTGCTGACTTCGCTGCTATGAACTCAAACGGCAATACAATTAAGAGCGTTGGCTTCATTGCTGCCAACACAGGCGCTGCCGATGCAGCTGATGCTAAGGCAGCAGTTGAAAAAGGCACCGCACTTCCGTCAGCTTGGAAGGCTGCTTCTACCGACTATGTAAGTCAGGCAAACGCTTCTTCCGATGCATACTTCGGCGCAATCGTCAAGAATATCTCTCATGCTTCTCAGGCAACTGATATTGACTGCATCGCTTATGTATGCTACAATGATGGTGCTGCCGATCATTATGTTTGGTATTCCGCAGCTGTAACTGCTAAAGTTGCTTCAGGATATGATGCTGCTGTTGCTGCTTGGAAAGCTCAGTAATTGAATTTTACCAAGAAACCACAGCGAAACTTTACTATCGGTTCGGCTGTTCAAAACTGAATATTCCGTTCCGACATTAAATTTTATTATTATATCTTGAAAGGAGATTAAATCTCAATGAAACAGGTTTATCAAACACCGGATTTCGATGTTTCTGCATACGAGCTTGATGATATCATCACAATCTCCATAGGCACCGGCCCCGTAGAGGGCGGCGACTCGGGTTGGGTTGAGATCTGACGCTCACGTAGCAATCGATCCGATTTATTAACAATCATAAGCAGAGCAAGGTTCGCCTTGCTCTGTTTTTTTGTGCCCTGTTTTGCATTTTGTGCACCATTCCGTTTCTGTACACCATTCTGATATCGTGTGCCTATTCTGTTTTTGTACTTAATTTAGGTGCTGTATGCCTATTCTTTTTTTGTGTGTCATATGAGGAGCTTTCCACACACCCCTGCCCGCCCTTTTCACTATTCGTTTTCCACTTCCGTTTTCGTCTTTTTACTTTTCAGCCTCCCTTGCAGAGAGAAAGCCTCGCCAAAGCAGTTTGAAAGCTTTTTGCCTCCCTTGAAAAGGGAGGTGGGTTGCCGAAGGCAAGCCGGAGGGATTCTGCGGAGTTATATGGAATTTAAATAGAAAGCAAATTACTTTTTAATCCCTCAGTCTATTCACTTCGTTCGTAGCCAGCTCCTGACGGGAGCCCGTCCCCTTTGTCGCTCCGCGACATTTCCCCACACCGTGGGGAATCAC
>UMAC01045728.1_pt1 | contig 11607 bp, 10 predicted proteins | sample 1963591 | NCBI WGS metagenome assembly UMAC01 (sample SAMEA4835904, study PRJEB28245) | human gut metagenome | biome: gut microbiome; material: fecal sample | place: Denmark | collected 2008
TTCAAAGAACTATTTGCGATTTTTAGTGGACAGTAATGATAATAAATATTTCCTTACTCACCTTCTTCCGTGCCGGTTTGGCAGAATATGGTAAGCTTATTGCGTAATCTGCAAAATCCGTACCAGACAGAAAGCGTAACTTTGCAAAGTCAAAACAAGGATAACACCATTTTTGTTCCGTCCGCATTCACAAACAGGCCTTTATGCAGCCTGCGGACCGGAAATTCCCGAAAGCGGGAAAACAGGTTTTCGATTCAATAGAGATTAGTATGCAGAGACAAACAGGTATGAGATTATCAGTTGTAAATTGTATTGTTCTTTTATTTTCAAGTTTGCCGGCCCAGCCCCTTACGCTAAGCCTGGACGAAATGTTCCGACTGGCTGACCAACACAGCAAGAGCATTCGCCTGCATGACCTGGCGATCAGGGAGGCTGAGCAGGGAGTCAGAATCGCAAAGAATGACCGGCTTCCGTCCATCCAGGCACAGCTGGATCTGAATTACATCGGCGACGGGGTCATGACCGACCGCAACTTCTCAAACGGCATACATGCGGATATGCCGCACTTCGGAAATACATTCGTGCTGAAAGCCTCACAAGTGATTTATGCCGGAGGGGCCATCAACCGGAATATCAACCGCAGCAAACTGCAACAGAAGGAAGCGGAACTGGAGTATGTCCGGAACCGGCAGGATATCCGTTTCATGCTGACCGGATATTATCTGGATCTTTTCCAGCTGAACAACCAGAAACGGGTGTATGAGAATAACATCGCACAGACTCAGCTGCTCGTCAAGGATATGCGGGCATCCTACCGTCAGGGTACAGCTCTGAAGAGTGACATTACCCGCTACGAGCTCCAGTTGCAGAGTCTGGAGCTGCAACTGACTTCTGTCAAAGACAAGATCGACGTGCTGAGTCACCGCCTGGCTACTACGATCGGGCTGGAACCGGATGTAGCCATCCAGCCTGATACAACGGAGCTTTTCCGGCTGACAGTAGAGAAGCGGGATGAAGCTGAATGGATCCGGGAGATACCGCTGACGCCATCAGTCAGACTAGCCGACGTAAAGATTGAGCAGGAAAAGAACCGGATTGAACTTCTCCGTGCCGAGAAACGGCCACGCATCAGCCTGCACGCCGCCAATGATCTCAACGGACCGATCCTGATCGAAGTTCCTCCTTTGAACAACAACTTCAGCTACTGGTATGCAGGAGTAGGCATTTCCTATAATCTGGATGCGCTGTTCAAGAACGGAAAGAAACTGAAACAGGCACGGTTGTCTGCCCTGAAAATGGAAGAGGCACGCAAACTGGCCGTGGAAGAAACCGGCAACTCCATCCATGAAGCTTACGTCAATTTGAATGAAGCGTATATCCGTCTGCGCACACAGAAAAAAAGTGTACAGCTGGCTCACGAAAACTTTAACATTGTCCGGCAGCGATATGTAAACGGACTCGCACTGATTACGGATATGCTGGATGCCAGCAATACGCAGCTGGACATGGAACTGCAACTGGCCAATTACCAGATCGGAATCCTGTATCAGTATTACCTGCTCAAGAAGCTGACCGGAAACCTCTGATTTTTCAAACAAGAACTAAACAAACGATAAGTCTATGATAAAAAACAAGAAAAGAGCCATCCCGAACTTTTTCATCGCACTGATTCTGGTTGGAGGAATCAGCTGGGTATGTGGAAAATTCATTCATCTGGGAAATGTGGAATACACAGACAATGCGCAAGTGAAACAACACCTGAGTCCCATCAATACCCGCGTACAGGGATTTATCAAGAAGATCTATTTCGAAGAATACCAGTCTGTCAAGAAAGGAGATACTCTGGTAGTCATTGAGAATACGGAATATCTGCTGAAAGTTGCCCAGGCAGAAGCGGACTATCAGAATGCACTGGCCGGCAAGAGTGCCATGCACACCACCATCAATACCACCCAGAACAATATCTTCGTGACAGAAGCTGCCATCGAAGAGCAGCGGATCCGTCTGGAAAATGCAGAAACCGACTACAAACGTTACGAGGGACTGATGAAAGAAGAAGCGGTGACACCCCAGCAATTCGACCGGGTGCAGACGGAATATGCAGCAGCCAAGGCCCGCTATGAACAGTTGCTCCGGCAGAAACAGTCGTCAGAACTGGTCAAACAGGAGCAGACCCAGCGTCTGGAACAGAATGAATCGGACATCAAACTGGCAGAGGCTGCACTGAATCTGGCCAAGCTGAACCTTTCATACACTGTCATCTGTGCCACAGCCGACGGAGTAACCGGCCGGAAGAATATCCACGAAGGAGAACTGGTGCAGTCGGGACAGACACTGGTCACTCTGGTAGACGGTACGGAAAAATGGGTGATTGCCAATTATAAGGAAACACAGACCACCGACATGAAACAGGGACAGCTGGTAGAAATGAAAGTGGACGCCATTCCCAATGTCGTTTATGAAGGACGGATTGTTTCCATCTCCGATGCCACAGGATCTTTCTATTCACTGATTCCTCAGGACAATTCAGCCGGAAACTTCGTCAAGGTAGAACAGCGTATCCCTGTCCGCATCGAATTTACCGGCAACAACGAACAGAAAAATCTGAACCGTCTGCGGGCCGGTATGAATGTAGAGTGTTACGTCAAGCTATAATATATAAATAAAGTATGTCTGAACAACGTCCGAGAATTTTATATTTCAAGGAATTCATCCCGACCCCGGTCTGTATCCTCCTGTCCCTGTTCTTCGCCATGGTGTTCCAGTTCAATGGAGGAGTATTCCTGCCCACTTCCACCCAGATGTCAAGTGGTTTGGGATGTCTGAGAGAAGACGTCATGATGGCGGGATATGCTTCATTCATCGGCATGACGGTCATCTTCCCCATCCTGTTCCGGCTCAAGTTCCGCTTCACGACACGGCGCATCTTTCTGACGGTCTGCCCGGTTCTGATTGTCTGCAACCTGATCACCATGCAGTCGCAGAACATTGCCGTCCTGATAGCCACCTGTTTTGTTTCGGGATTTTTCCGCATGTGGGGCACATTTGAATGTTTTTCAAACATCCGTCTGAGCGTAACTCCTTCGGGAAACTTCTCCGTATTCTATCCGGTGATCTACATCATCGTACTCGAAAGCATCCAGCTCTCGGGACTGGTAGCCACTCATCTGAGTGACTGGGCCAACTGGCAGTACATGCACTGGCTGGTCATCGGTCTGCTGATTGTGGTCTGGTTCTGCGTGTTCTTCCTGACACGCCCCTTCCGCATGGCCAAGAAAATGCCCCTGTACGGAATAGACTGGACCGGTGCCCTGCTGTGGACACTCGTTCTGTTCGCCATTGTCTTTGTCTGCATTTACGGAGAATACTACGACTGGCTGGACAGCCCGCTGATCCGCGGATGCCTGGTAACTGCCGTCGTGGCCACACTGATCAACATCAACCGGATGTGTACATTGTGCCACCCGTATATTGATCCGCAGGTACTGACCTACCGTCATTTCCCGACTATCCTGTTCCTGTTTCTGATGCTGTGTCTTTTTCTCACCACCTCATCCGTCCTGCAGGAAACTTTCATGCGCTCCATTCTGAGATACGACATGCTGAACGCCGTTTCACTGAACTGGTGTGTCTTTGCAGGAATTCTGGCGGGTGCAGGCATTGTCTTCTATCGCCAGGCCGTTCTGCACAAAGGATATTAACTGCTGATCACGGTAGGATTTATTCTGATCGTGTTTTATCAGTATTACATGTATTTCCTGATTCATCCCAACCTGAACATCGAAAGTCTGTATTTCCCTAATTTTCTAAAGGGTATCGGACACGGAGTGCTGTACATTTCACTGACTATCTATATAGCCAAGACAGTTCCGTTCAAGCATTTCTTTCAGGGACTCTGCGTGTTGAGCTTCATCCGTACCAGCATTGCAACGCCGTTGGGTACTGCCATCCTGAACCGGTGGCTGAAATACATGGAACAGGAAAACATCGGTCTGTTAAGCCAGAACATGGACCAGGTGAAAGAATGGGCTCCTGATGTTTCCCTCCGGCAGCTCTACGATACAGTAAGCCAGCAGACTTTGCTGACCAGTCTGAAAGAACTTTTCGGCGCGGTCTGTATCGTTGGAACCATCTTCCTGATCTTTCTGCTCAGTCAGAAATTCTGGCGGAAACTGCACTCACATGTCCGTCGGACTCCAAGGGCACTCAAGCGACTGAAACCTCTGCAACATGCCAAACTGCGAATGTCTCATCATCGGACTTCCCTCTTCTGACAGGGAAGTTCCTGCAACTCTCTCCCCTTTATCCAGTCAATGAATCTGTTTCATGCGGAATAAACAAAAGTTCCACCAGCATGAAACAGAAGTTTCTTCCAGTCGAAACTGTTGTTTCTTCCAGACAATACTGCAAAATAGTCTGGAGAGCGCTGATAAATTATCCTTTCAATGTGAAACTTTTTTAAGTTCTTTATGGCTAAAAGGTTTAATACTTTTTCTTTCGACAATGCCAAAGTTTATAATAGAGCTATTTTTTTCTTCTATATCTGACAGATAATGAAATATTCTCATTAAATTTACGGCAGAATATTACTAATCATAGAAGATTTGAAAATAGCAAAATCAGAACAAAACAAAATCAAGAGATATATTCGATTGGATCAGTTATTACGTGACGCTGACGGATTTACTCTTAATGAGATTCTTGCAGATAGTCAAATGGACAATATCGGCAAGCGCTCTCTGCATGATAATCTCAAAGAATTTGAAGATGTCTTTGGGGCTGAATTTGATTTATGTGCATATCGTGGTAGGGAAAGATTGTGGAAGTATAAAGATAGTACATTCACTATTTTCAAACAAGTTAATCTTGATGTTGAAATGATCAGAGAAGCAATAGAAAAGCTAAAATCATTTCAGGGAGATCCACGTTATGACTGGTTGAGGTTCTATTTGTCAAGTCTGGAAGGTGGAGTTGAGAATTCCATCAATGTCATGTCTTTTGACACTAACATGGATTATACCGGCCTCAATTTTATGGAATCGCTAGCACAGGCCATTATACACAAATATCCTGTAAAACTCACATACAAGCCTTTTGGCTCAGAAGCTTTCGTAACCAATATGCACCCCTATCATCTTCGTCAATATAATTGTAGATGGTTTGTCTTCGGATATTCAGAAGAGAACAAAGAAATCCGTAATTATCCTTTAGACAGAATTGACTCTGTAGAACATCTCAGCAAACCATATATTGAAACAGATATAGACTTTGATGAATTCTTTGATGAAATCATAGGAGTCTCAAACTACAGAGAATCCTCTGTAGAAAAGATAATCCTAAAAGTAGCCAAGAAAAGTATAAATTATATCCGGACAAAACCTTTGCACTGGACTCAAATAGAACTTAAAGACAAAGAAACAGAAAATCATTGCTATTTGCAGCTGAAGGTCAAAATAAATACAGAGCTGAAAATGCTTTTATTCTCATACAGTGATGCCATAGAAGTGATAGAACCCTTATATCTAAGAGATTTCTTCAGAAAAAGAATAGATTCGATGAGAACTATGTATGAAGTATGAAGCAAATCTGCACAGTATTCATAATATAAAAAACTAAATTTGCATATTCAAACAAAATGAACTTTTGTTGTTTGATGCCAAAGTCACCTATGGGTAAAAAAGACGGTGCTAATCCATGCAATTCACAACAAATGAAATTCTTTAATAAAATAATAGGATTAGAAGAAACAAAAAAGAAAATTGAAGAACTTAAGGCCATCTGTCGCAGGTATGAAATGTGCCAGAACAGATTGAAAGAACTGGCTGGTGAACTATATGGTAAACGTAAGGTATATCTGAAGGAAATTATATTTATAAAAGAGTATCTACACAATTTTAGGAATCTTCCCCAATGGTGTTTAGATGACATAGATTCTTCAATAGAATTAATAAAGGATTTCCGGATAGCAGTTGAGAACGAAAATAATCCAAAGAAATTTGCAGAATATACAGATGAAACAGGAAGGACTGCTGCTTTTATTGGCACAGGAACTGCTGCTGGAGCCGCTATAGCAACCCTTGGTCCATCTGTTGCCATGTCAATAGCAACAGTCTTAGGCACAGCATCAACTGGTACAGCCATCAGTGCATTATCTGGTGTTGCCGCCACCAATGCAGCTTTGGCATGGCTTGGAGGTGGTGCAATAGCTGCAGGCGGAAGTGGAGTTGCCGGCGGAACTTTACTTCTCGGCATGTTCGGGCCTGTGGGAGCAGCTATTAGTGCCGTCAGTGCCATCAGTGGCTTAATGCTCTTGAAATCCAAAAATCAGAAAAAACTGGCAGAGATTGAGGATAACATCGAAACCATCAAACATGATATCCAACTCATAGAGCCAAAACTAAACAGGTTGGCTGAGCTAATTGCACGAAGTGATTATCATCAGCGAACGCGCCTTCATCCTAAGATCGACTGGATGAATAAAATTTTTCCAAAAGATTATTCACAATGGGATGATGAAAACAAAAATTGCTTAGAGCAACTGGTTAATGCTGTTTCCAGTACCGTTCAATTAATTAATGAGAGAATCTAATGGAGAATAACAGTTACATATCTCATTTAAGATCTCAGATCAGAGAGCATAAGCATAATTATTCGGAAGATTTTGGGCTAATCGTAAGACTACCGGCCCAAAGGCTATTCCGAGAACTAATTACAAATCCAGATACATTCTCTGATGAAGAATGCAGATTGATAATAGATGCATATACTGCATCCACCAGAATTGTAGCTAAACAAGAACAGCTTGGATATACATTGGAAGAGCAATTAAATGAGCTCAAAACCAAATCAATACCTAAAATAAAAGATATTACGGAAACTTACACCCGAATCTTACAGAATCACCTGGAATTACCCAACCGTTCTCTTATATCTATTCTTCAGTCTGCCGTTCGAGACGCTGGAACACTTTGTGACAAGCTTCAAAAGATTGAAGATGAGGACTATGGAAAATCAGAACCTTTTCTGCTGAGAACCGCCATATTGCGGAAATTTCAAAAAGAAAACAATAGATATGGCGTAGAAGGATTACAATCTATGGAAATTGAAACTTCATTTACCGAATGCTACGATGCAAAAGCAGACATGAATGAAGACAGCTTTACCACCCATGTTATTGGCAATATTATTAAGAACCTGCATGAGCATGCATTTATGATAGAAATGGATCCTGTCATTGACAAAGAGACATATGACATAATTGCTGCCAGACAGAAAAAGTATCATAAGCTATTAGATATAATCTATAGAATTCCATTCTTTAACCGATTTTTCCGGAAGATTAATAATAAGCCCCCTAAAGATAAATCCAATATCAGAGATTTCACAGAAAACAAAGTAAGAATTGTCTTTAAAAAAGATGAAGAACACCATAACAGACTCGATATCTTTATTGAAAATAACGGTAAACCTTTCATAGGAGACTTCACCAAAGTTTTTGAATTAGGTGTCGGTGAAGGAGAAGGTGATCATATTGGATTATATTCTGCCAAAAAATTCCTTGAGTTCTATGGAGCATCCATATTAATGTACAAACCCGATTATGAAGATTATACCGTTGGTATAAAAATAAATTTAAAAATAGTATGAAAACAAAATTCAATGTTCTTTGGTTAGACGATAATCTTGAAAAAACATGGCAATTGGTTGCTGATGATGATTTATTACAGTTTGATACTGTTAAATTCATGGATGAATGCGAAAGAATACTCGAAGATAAAGCAGAAAAATATCACGCTGTAATCTTTGATGCTAAAGGTATTTCTACAGATATGGCAAACGAAGGGAAACCCAATCTGAAAGGTTTCCTAAGATTGGTTAGAAATACGCTTAACAAAAAAATTCCTGTTTATATATATTCAGGTGAATTGAGCAGTGAATGTGATGGAGATCAGGCTGATATAACACTTGATGAATTGTATGACTTAGGATTGAAGGACAATATTTTTTACAAGAGTGGTTCATGTGACGACCTTCTGGAAAAAATCAAGCGTGATCTAAACACAAAATATCAATTATACATAGGCTATGAGTATCTACTGACAATTTTCGCAAAAAAATGGATTCCAGATAAATTCCGCACAGAGAATCTTGATCCAATTATGGAACTTTACAAGAATAAGGATATAGATAAAGCTCATGGTAATCAAATGCGTAAACTAGTAGAGCAGATGCTTGAGAAAGTTAACAGCGTTCTAAAAATAACAGATACCAAAAGTGATAGAGTATCGCAAATTATAATAGGATTGAAAAATAAATATAAGAGGTTTGCACCATCCATGATAGGAGCTTTAACTCACATGGACGAAATGCCAAATGAAGAAAGTCATAATGCACTTGAACCTGAATTACGGCAACTATTCTTTGATTCAGACTTCTCAACATTCTTTTTGGTTACCCGTTGGTTCTACAATTTAATGCTTCAATTCGAAGCGGAAGGCTATCTGTTATCTACTGCTCAAGAAGAAACAAACAAACCCATAAGCGCTACAACTCAAATTTCCAGTGAGATAAAAACAAACCCACCACTTCCTGAATTACAACGGAATGGAATGTATGAAGAGCCATACAAAGAAAATGAGAATCATTACATTAATTTAAAAGTTAGAGTATTATACGGGAAAGGTATCAAAAATACAAATCTTGATGAAATATATGTTACAGGTATAAGGGTTAACAAATACAATGAAAATGAATGGTGTACCTATCCCATTGATACTCTAAAAGCTCAAAAAACTTCCTCAGATACCGTTACTTCGTCTTTTCCTTTAGCTGATCTATTAAAGAAAACCGATAAATAAACATTCTGTTCTTTAAGATGACTATGTAGTATGAAGAAATCCTGCATAGTCATCCTTTTTTTTGTTGATACCTTTGTACTGTCAATCAAGATAAGGCGCCAAGTTGGTTGATGCCAAATTCACTCATGGGCAATAAAGACGGTGGCAATTTTTTAACTAAAACTACTATGAAAGCAGACAAGGATCTCCAATTTCTCCAATATTGCAAAAATGATGACCTCGTAACCCTCTGTAACATCCTCACCAATGACAACAAAGGCGGCTATCGCTTCACAGAACAGTTAACAAGTACAGATAACTATATCAATTACTATCCGCAGGAGATGAATAAGATGTGGGCAGATATCGCCTGGGAGTTACAGTGCTACGGTGGAAATACTCTCCTCAATGTTTTCATGCGTCATGGCAAAGGCCCCGCTTATGAGGAAATTGTAAGTGATGTCTGTCGTAAGATAAAAGTATCCGTTCCCCGTCATGCCGATACAACCCAGATGGAAGCGCAACTCCTTGGGAAAGTAATCGATAAAGCTCTTTCCCAAATGTCTGAACAGGAGCTTCGTAACTTGTGTGATGAGTTGAACCTTTCATATGCAGATAAGCTGCCCAAGAGTGCTATTATGACAACATTAGCTTTAACTCATCAAATCAGTATCAAAATGTATATGTATCTTCTCCGCATCATTCTGACATTTGTCGAACGTTGTCTCATTAGCCGCGGCGTAATAATCTGCACAGGACTTGCATTGACCAGACCTTTAAGCTTGTTGCTCGGCCCTATCGGGGTAGCAATTTTGATAGGTATGACTGTTTGGGATATTATGGGACCTGCCTATCGAGTAACTATTCCCGCTGTCATTCAGGTAGCCCTGATGCGAATGGAGTATATGGCTTCACTCGAAAAAAAAGAGGCTATATAATTTTACGAACCCTTCAAAACCTTGGCTAAAGCATTTGAGTAACAACCTCAGACATGCTGCAGAGCTCACGAAGTACAAATATATAAACCTTATTCTTAAAATTAAAAACCCCAAAAATGTTTAATAACAAACTGAGAATCGCATGTTTCGTACCCTTCTACATGCTGATTGTGAAAATGCGATTCTCAGAAGGATTCAGGAGAACGGAAAGATATGGGGAGGCTCATTATGCTTTATTACAGTTCTTGTTTTCTTTCTTTTGCTTTTCTGCTGTTGGCTATAGGCCGTATTTGTTATCCTTCTGACCTCTTGGAAAAGTCTCTGTTGCTATTTCTTCCAGCTCCTTAAAATGCTTCAGAAAGCCATTTTTAGAAAACGAACAGTCATTTGTGCTTATCTGTTTCGGCGTTTTTACCATTTTGATTCGGTAAAAAGATTTTTTCTTTCCGTATTTTTTTGTTTTTATTCGTCTCGGAAGTGTATAATGCCGGAATAAAAGTACAGATATTGTGTATATGTATACACGAAAGCTGTATATTTTCTTCCAGACTGGCAGATGTAAAACAGAATGTCTGTTATGGTTTTGGTGAAATATTGTGCAGGATGAAAGTAAAATGAAAGAATCTCGAAATGATGACAGATAAGTAAAGTGTTAGCAGACTTTTGACAGGAGATTGTGCAGAGGCCTGCCTAGTCGACGTTACAGAGAGTATCCTTTTATTGTTTCATATATTTTTTCTATTTTTGTGCCTGCCATTTGCCGGATCTGTTAACACCCGGGTGGCTTGTAACAAGAGAAATGTAGAAAACAGAATGGAAAGCAATCATAAAAAACTTGTCAATTCCCGTTGGGTCTGCCTCATTCTTGCAGGTATGGTGGCCGTGCTTGAAGTTTGCTTCATGCTTGGCCAGCGCTATCTGATCATTCATGCTTGCAAGACTGCTTTTGGGGAGGCCATGACGGAAGAGAAAGATAAGTTCATCACATTGATTGTTTTTCAGTATGATTCCCGGAATACAGAAGATCCTGTACCTGTGACGGAATGCATGGAGTGGGGAAATCAGTATTATCTGACTCTGGAGGATTCCACCCGGTTCCGGCTGGACAGTATCTTTCAGGAAAAACTTTATCAGAAAGACATACCGGTTTTGACAGCTGTCGGTTGCAGGATGGGTGAGCAGTACATACAGGGTTCTTCGCTTCTGGCGCATCCGGATTATCTGGCGATCACTGAAAAGACCTGGAGAACCAGCCTTAAGGGGAAGCCGGATCTTACCTTGAAAGCATCAGTACATATTCCTGTTGTCTTGTTGTTACATCGCTGGTATACTTATCTTCTGTTGCTTTTGGGAGCTATCGGATGGCTGTATCTTGTCCGTCGGAAAACAGCGGACCTTCCGGTTCATCAGGATTTGACGGAGGAGATATCGGGAGAAGAAATCGTACCGGGATATTATTGGAATGACAGGCAGCGTAAACTTTTCCACGAAGGTCTTGCCATTGAATTGAAAGGAATGAGTCTTCTCTATTTCAGGGCTTTTATCCGAAACTCTGATTTCAGTCTGTCTTACGGGCAGATTGCGGAAATTCATCAGGCTGGCAAAGTGGAGAACAGTGTAGTCAAGACCCGGGCTTATCAGATCATTAAGCAGTTGAAGGTTTCTCTGAAAGAGTTGGATGTTGAAGTGAAGTCCATCCGTGAAGTCGGTTATCAGCTGCATTTTTCAGAGGCTTCTGTATCTTCTTCTAAATAAACAAGTTACATCGTGCCTTCGTTCGGGCTGAATCGTGCGGTCGTTGCGGTCTCATCGTGCGGTCGATTGGGCTGGAT
>UMAC01048588.1_pt1 | contig 11585 bp, 14 predicted proteins | sample 1963591 | NCBI WGS metagenome assembly UMAC01 (sample SAMEA4835904, study PRJEB28245) | human gut metagenome | biome: gut microbiome; material: fecal sample | place: Denmark | collected 2008
GAATTGTGTCTATTGACATAATCAACAACGTTAACTGGTTTATTCCTGCGGAAAATGTACAATGATACCAATTAACTGGTATTGCAAAAATTTACTATAATAGGTGTATTTATGGCAACAAAAGAAGCGCACAGCAGGGCAAATATAGAATATAATCGGCGCCAGGACAACATCATGATTCGACCCTCCAAGGAGATGGGGGCAATAATCCGCCAGTCTGCTGCAGCCGAAAACATGAGTGTGCAGGGGTATGTTTTGCAGACCCTCTACGCAAGAACCGGCGCAACAGGGGGCGGGGTGGTTAAAAATCCAGAGGCGGGCTCCCTTTCCTTAGAACAACGGAGTTGTCTTATCTCCCCAGACCGGGAAAAAATCTTGCGGGACATTCTGCAGGATATCGTGCTGAACACAGCTCCGGGCGAACGAACTACGCTTTCGGAGATGCTGGTGCAGATTATAAATGAGAGCGTAGAGCAAAATGCGGACAGCGTTTATCAGACGATGACGGATTCGTTGCTGTAAAATTGGCCTCTGTCTTTCACAGAAATGTGATCGGCAGGGGCCTTTTTAGCGCAAAAATAGCCTGACCCAGAGCAGGTGGTAGCTGCAGTGACGGGATGCAAGTTATACCTATATATAATAGGGGCAGCAGGGAAGAACATAAAAATTATGTAGTACTGTGCGATATGCCTCGTCAGAACTCCTGATCAATGTGACGGCATAAACCGGCTTTTCAGTGCGAGGGGCGCGTTCTATTTAACGGCTGTCATTACATCGGAGCGGCTATCACATCTGACTGCACTCTCCAGCGCCTTGGACAACTATATGACCACACATTTTGTCTAGCAGTGATTTCATCTGGAGTTTTCATGCGAAACTGGGCAATGTGCAAAAAAGTTCTGGCTGAATCGCATTTTTTTCTAAAACATGGATGGATACATTTCCTCGGATTTCTATTGATTCCCAGATATAACCATGATAGAATAGGAAAAGAATTCAGACGGCCACGTAGAAGAACTGGTATCTTCCGTTTTGAGATGGAAGGATACGCCTTGATTGCGGTAAGGAGGTGAATCCAGTGGGCTTATGTCTGTTTGCGAACAATCATGTGATAGATCATGAGGAAACCCGAATGATAGATCAAAATAAAAAGCCCACTGCTGTTTCCCTTGCTGGCGTGATGCGCAAAGGTGAAAATGAAGTGGGCTTGTTGAGGTTCTACAAAAATGTGAAATATTGCATACTGGAAGCAATACACATGCGGTGCTTGAGCTGTAGCATGACGTTCTGGTTTTTATTACGGCCACATTGCATTTGAAATGACCTTGGGCGAAGCTGTCATCCGAGGGCTTTTGCTTGCCCGGAGATCAGGAATAACGGTCTGCCGGTTTTAGGAAAAGAGGAACGGTTATCTAAAAGGAAGGTGCTTGCGGGAACAGTGTGAGTTAAAGGGATTGCTTTAAAGCGTATAACGATAAGAAACGTATAGATAAGAATTTGTGTGAGGAGATATTGAATGATTGTTGGAAATAAAACAACTGTAAACGGTTCTATGAACTATTATGTGCAAGAATCACCAAGTGTAAAACGGCGATGCTATGCGTTTGTGAAAAGAGCGTTTGATATTGTGGCCTCTGCTGCCGCTTTAATCATTTTGTCACCCATCATGTTGATCGCAGCAATTTTGGTTTATGTGGATGATCCGGGAAAGGTGTTCTACGGTCATGTCCGAATCGGCAAAAATGGAAAGCCGTTTAAGATGTGGAAATTCCGTAGTATGTACATGAATGCCGATAAAATGATCGATCTGCTTACACCGGAGCAGGCAAAGCAGTACTACACGGAATTCAAAATCGACAATGATCCACGCATAACTAAGATTGGAAACTTTTTACGGAAAACCAGTCTGGACGAATTGCCGCAGCTTTTCAATGTACTTTGCAATGATATGAGTCTGGTAGGCCCTCGTCCACTGATCGAGTCGGAAATTCAGACCTATTATGACGATACCCACGATGTACTGCTGGCTGTAAAGCCGGGTGTTACCGGGTATTGGCAAGCCTATGCGCGAAATAATGCGACCTATCAAAGTGGCGAACGGCAGAAAATGGAAATGTATTACGTTCGAAACGCTTCGCTGTGGCTGGATATCAAAATCCTGTTTAAAACCGTAGAGAGCGTCCTGAAGAAAAGTGGAGCACAGTAATAAAAGCATCAAGATCAAAGGGGATAGCATGACAGAACCTATAAGAGTTGCGCAGATGATGACCGATATGAACTACGGCGGTGTGGAAATGGTAGTTATGAACTACTACCGACACATTGACCGGACAAAGGTTCAGTTTGATTTCTTTGCACTGGAAGGCTCGGCAGTACCTCAGAGAGAAGAAATCGAGCGACTCGGTGGACGGGTTTATATTGTGCCGAAGTACACGCATCTTTCGGCATATGAGAAAGAAATCATTCGACTTTTTAGGCAAAACCAATATAAAATAGTTCACTCCCATATGAATACACTTAGTGTTTTTTCATTGTGGGGGGCCAAAAAAGCAGGCATTCCGAACAGGATTGCGCACAACCACTCGACAGCCGGTAAAGGAGAGACGAAGAAGAACATTATTAAATATGCACTCCGACCGTTTGCTAAAATCTATCCAACAAAGTTGTGCGCTTGCTCACAATATGCAGGTGAATGGCTTTATGGAAAAAACGCAGAGTTTCAGGTGTTCAACAACGCAATCGATTTGAGCCGTTATTCCTACGACCCGCAGAAAGCTGCAGCCGCGCGAAAAGAATTAGGTTTGGAAGACAAGCTCGTTGTTGGTCATATCGGTAGATTTTGTTACCAGAAAAATCATGACTTCCTGATCGACATTTTCAACGAAATCCACAAGCAACGGCAAGAGGCCATTCTACTTCTGATTGGAGAAGGTGAACTGGAACAGGACATCCGTAACAAAGTCAAAAAACTAGGTTTAACGGATAGTGTCCGTTTCATGGGCAAGCAAAAGGACACAAGTAAATTTTATCAAGCCATGAATTGCTTTGTTCTGCCTTCCCGATATGAAGGATTGGGTGTAGTGGCAATTGAAGCACAAGCTTGTTCTGTGCCAGTAATTTGCTCAACGGCGGTTCCTAAAGATGCAAAAATCACTTCTTCTGTAAAATTTATTGGATTAGATGAATCTTCTTCGAATTGGGCTGACTGTGTTTTGGATGTTATAAAGACGCAAGTGAAAAGAAATGAACGAGAAGAAGTCCGGAAAGCTGGTTACGACATTGAAGTTGAAGCACAAAAGCTGACTGACTTTTATGAGGAACTGTTAAAATGATTGGATCTGTTGTGGTTTTGTATAATCCGACAAAAGATGAAATAGAAAATATAAACACATATCTTTCAAGTGTCGACTATGCCGTCATCGTTGATAATTCAACACATAGCAATGAAAAATTAGTGGAGACACTTGTCTACGATAAAAATAAGATACAGTATGTTTCAAAGCAAGTAAATCTAGGACTATGCAAGGCATTAAATATTGGAGTAGACATTTTAAAAGAAAAAGGGTGCGAATGGGCGCTTTTATTTGATGCGGACAGCAAACTCGGCTCTGATATTGTAACCGTATATAAAAAAGCAATAGAAGACCATAAAGGAAAACCGGTAGCACTATTTGCACCGGTCCATTTGTTTGATCGATCGAATGCTGCTCCGTATCAAGGATATAAAAATATTGATTGGTCTATGACGTCAGGCTGGCTAATCAATATAGAGATATTTAAAAAGCAGAATGGTTTTTTTGAAGAACTCTTTGTTGACGGGCTGGATATGGATTACTGCTTTAAATCTCATGAAAATGGATATTTAGTTGTTGAATGCGGTGAAGCTGTTATCAACCATCACCCGGCGGAAACAAAAAGCTTCCTTGGGTTTAAATATGGAATAGCATCGCCATATCGATACTATATGCAGGCAAGGCAGTTGATTTGGTGCTGGAAGAGATATAAAAAGCCGAAAGCGTTTTGTATTTATTTGTATAAGTGGATAAAAATTCTACTTTTCTTTTCAACAAAGCGTGAATATATTTCTAACATGGTCAGGGGAACAAAAGAGGGAAATACTTTGTTAAGGAGCCATTACGCTAATGTCGAATAATATTTGTGCAGGGATTGTTCTTTATAATCCTGATATAACCCAATTGAAGAGAAACATAGCAGCAATTATAAAGCAGGTGCAAATTCTATATTTGCAAGATAACGGTTCGGCTAATATTTCAGACGTTGAAAAAATTATAGCTGATACTTCTTCGATTGTTTTATTACGAAATCCAGAAAATAAAGGTATTGCATGGGCATTAAATGCGTTGTGCAAAAGAGCAGAATCAGATAACTTTCAATGGATACTTACATTAGATCAAGATTCTGTCTGTCCTCAAAATATGATTGCATTGTATAAAGAGTATTTGCCGATGGCGGATATGCTTTGCCCAAAAATTGTAGATCGAAATTATGGCGTTCTGGATGGAAATAGTGAAAATGTTGAAACTGTAGATAAGTGCATCACCTCTGGTTGCCTATTAAGATTGTCCTCATGGAGAAAACTCAGAGGATTTGATGAGAAAATGTTCATCGACGGCGTTGATTTCGAATTCTGTTACCGGATGAAAAAAAGTGGCATGAATATTTTAAGAGTCAATGATGTTGTTTTAAGCCATGAAATCGGAAACATTACGGTTAGACATTTTCTTGGATTCAGGGTAATTGTGAAAAACCATTCGCCATTTCGGAAGTATTATATTGCTAAGAATATTATATATATGGCAAGAAAGCAAAACAATGTGTTTGTACTATTAAAAAGTGTTATGCAAGAAATCAAATTGCTCGGTATTGTTTTGTTGTATGAAGACAATAAAAGTCAAAAAGTATCAAGGATTATTAGCGGAATACAGTGTGGGTTAACAGAAAAAATTGCAGAGGTGGATTGATATATGAAAGCGGCATTTGTTATATCTGGATTTGCACGTCGTGCAAGTGGTGGACACAAAATAATATATGAATATGCAAATTATCTGGTAGAAAACGGATGCGATGTAAGCATTTATTTCTTAAATACAAATTCTTTGGCAAATGTCAGGATGCCAATGCGCCTGAAAGCTGCGCTCGCAACATTTGTGATAAAATATAGCAAGATTAAATGGTTTGATCTTAATCGCAATGTAAAAAGGCACCCCATCAGTGCTATTAATGATTCTAAGATATCAGATAATGATGTAATAGTTGCGTGTGATGTTAGGACGCCAATGGATGTTGCTAAATTGTCATCGCATAAAGGTAAAAAATTTTATTTAATTCAAGGTTTTGAAAATTGGTATGTTTCTGATGCATATGTATATGATACATACTCATTAGATATGAATAAAATCGTTATTTCTAGCTGGCTCAAAAAAATAGTTGATAAATATAGTCCGTCGCCTTCAGTAATAATTCCTGATGGAATAAATACCGAAATATTCAAATATAAAACGCCCTATTTTGACAGAAAAGCACATAGCATCTGTTTCCATTATAGAAGCGCTTCTATTAAGGGCTGTAAATATGCAATTGAAACGATTGAGTATTTAAAAGAGACATATCCGGATTTAATAGTAAAAGTTGTAAGCAATGAAAAAAAGCCGCAAGGGTTGCCGGCCTATTGTGATTTCTTTTACAACCTTTCATCAGAAGAAGTTGCGAAAATAAATAATTCTGTAAGAGTGTTCATGTGTACTAGCATAAATGAAGGATACGGGTTACCTGCGCTAGAAGCAATGGCTTGTGGCTGTAGCGTTGTTTCTAGTGCGTATTTGGGAATAAAAGAGTATGGAATAGACGGCTATAATGTCTTGTTTTCACCTGAAAGAGATTCTGTCGCAATGGCATCAAATGTAAAAAGAATTTTTGAAAATGATTGTATGGCTGAAAAGTTATCCAACAACGGAATACAAACCGGACAAAATTTTTCGAACAAATGTTCTTGTAAGAAATTCTATGCGGTCATTAGGGGAGATTGAAGAAATGAGTTTTACGAGAAATATTTGCAAAAATATGTCTTTATCTTTCTACGGGATATTTATAATTGTTAATTTCATTTCTTATTTGGAAGAGCCTGCTTTTGACTTTCGAAATTTATATGCAGTTGTTTTTTTTCTGATTCTTTGTTCCATGAATTTTATTTTAAGTAGAAGGAAACACATTCAATATAATACACGAAAGATTTTATATGGATATCTAATCGTTTTTTTGATCGCTTTGGTTCACGCACAATTTGTTTCCTATGCTTCATACATATATTTGGAAATACTTAGTTGTTTGTTTTTTGTTCTGGATTTATTTCTGCTTTTAAGAGTAATAATAATAACTAATTGCTTTAAAGAGTTTATTTCCATGACTGCTTTGATATTTAATGCATTCATGATGATACTGTTTGCTGTTTTTTTTGATGGAATGGGAGCATCTTCGCTCCTTTTAAATGCTTTTTCTGGTTTGGATAGATATCGAAATACCTATGGTCTCTATCATGCCAATCAAACGGGAAATCTCGTGCTATTTACTATGCTCATTAATTTGTACTTTTTAATAGTAGTTTTAAAAAAAAAGGTATTTTTGAGATTGGGAGTGGCGACGATTTCTCTAGTAGAGTTATATATGCTGCTTACAACAGCATCACGAAATGCAATTCTATCTTTAGCGTTTTTTTTGATCACATTCTCTATTCTATATTATTATGATAAATTTGAGAGCAAATCAAAGATTTTTGTTTTTATAAACATTGTAGTGATTGCAATGTTTGTTTTACTCAATGTGGACATGAAGTATTTGATTGGGTTGAGTTTGAGAGGCGAAAACTTTGCAGGAAATATTCCAAACTTGAAAACGGTGTGGGATTGGATATTCGGGTTAGGATTAGTCGGTTCTGGATATTTTAAATTAGGATTTTCGTCTTATTATAGGACAACATTCATTGACAATTATCTATTATATGTTTTGATGACTTCGGGGTTAATCGGTTGCATTTTGATTTTTGTGCCCTATTATAAAATTATAAAATTACTGTTTGCCAAAGAATTTTCCGAAAAAAACTTGAAACATTTTCTTTGCTCTATGTCAATTATGATTTTGTTTAGTGCGATGTTTGAGACCAATTTACTTTATCCGCAATTTGTCTCTTCATTTGTATATTGGTTGGTGATTTTTTATCATTCGCAAGTTTCTGCGATTTCACAGTGAAGAGTAGAATAAGCCTATGCTTAAATTGTAGAGTGTCAATAATATATAAAGATTGCAACACATTGCAAAGGCATCGATTTATCTAGGAGATTCAACATGTGCCTATACTACATGATTTAATGGGTTTCGTGAGCATGCCCTTTAATTTTTTAACGTCAGCGTATGCCATAAAATCTTAATTTATCTGTATCACTGTGCAAATGATAAATGTTTCAGGAAAAGGATAGTATACAGGCAGAACCTGCTAATGTAAAACCATGAAAATCTATGATAAAGATATCGTGACGTCTTTATGAAGTTTAATCGAGCGGTTTTGCTTGCGCTTCCGAAAGATTTTTCGATCACATGCACGCTTTTGGCTCCTGGGCGGGGGAGTGACATATCAAATCCGTGTGAGTGATTTATGTTTAATAAAAGATATTGGCATAGATGATAGTTTGGATTAAAAAATAGAAAGGAAGTGTATAAAGAAGAATGAAGAAGATGCCATTGATATCAGTCATTGTACCTGCATATAACGTGTCAAATTCTATTGCAATGACACTTGATCAGTTGCAAAGACAAACTTATGATCAGTTGGAGATAATTTGTATTAATGACGGTTCTACTGATTCTACTCCGGATATTATTAATGAATTAAAACAAAAGGACTCAAGAATTGTACTAATAAATAAGGAAAATGGAGGTGTCTCTTCGGCAAGAAATATGGGCTTAAATAATGCGCACGGAGAATACGTGTGTTTTTTTGACCCTGGAGATGAAGCTGATTCTGAGTTTGTTATGTATTTATACAAGTTGTTATTGAGTGAAAACGCAGATTTGGCAATTTGTTCATACAATTTTAAAATGGAAAATGGACAAATACTTGACAGACATCGATTCTATGAAGTTGTAGAGAAAAATACAATTTTTAATCAAGAAGAAGCGCTAACAGAGATTATAAAGGCATATGGTAAATTTTGTGGCCATGTATGGGATAAGTTGTTTGATAAGAATAAAATTGGAAACATTCGCTTTGATGAAAACGTCCACAATTGTGAAGACACATTGTTTAATGTGCAATACATCAAAAACTGTCAAAAAATTATACTTGGACCAGAAGTGCATTATAATTATATACAAAGTGACTCTAGCGTGACGCATAGTAAATACTCGTACAAGCTTCATTCAGGACTTTGTGCATGGCGTAGAATAATGGCAGAGCTTAATGGTTATGTTGATCGAGAGATATTAAATAGAAGCATGAGTGCATTGGTGACGATGTACTCACGAATGGCATGGAAAAGTTTGAATAGAGAAGAACAAAGAAAATATAAAAAGGACTTTATAAAGCTGATGAATCAGTATCGTTCTTTTTCGTCATTAAAGCAGATGATAAAAAGGATGATATGTAAAATATACTGGATGGCAATTTAAAAGGACGATTTCATAGCATAGTATATTAGTGGTGATTTATATGATGAAAACTGTGGAAGGAGTTGAGAAAGAATGAAAAGTCAAAGATCTATTGGTTTCAATGCGGGACTCAACATGATTAGAACGGCATGTCAGGTGATTTTTCCGTTAATTACATTTCCGTATGTATCGCGAGTTCTTCATGTTGATAATATAGGAATTTACAATTTCTGTCAATCAGTTATTTCTTACTTTTCATTGCTGGCAGGCCTAGGAGTTAGCACTTATGCTATCCGAGAGGGAGCAAGATACCGAGATAATGAAGAAAAGATGGCATTATTTGCGTCTGAAGTATTTTCAATTAATTTCTTGTCGACAATTTTTTCATATCTAATTTTAGGAGCCTGCGTCTTTTTGATTCCAAGAGTTAATCAATATGGTCAAATAATGGCGGTGCTAAGTATAAGTATAATGTTCACTCTGGTTGGAAGCGAATGGATATTTCAAATTTATGAGGATTATAAATATATCACAATTCGAGGTATTCTGTTTCAATGTATTTCGTTAATGCTTATGTTTGCATTCGTTAAGAATAGTAGTGATTTGTTTGCTTATGTATGGATTACAGTTATATCAAGTAGCGGTGCCAATATACTTAATGCCATTTCTAGAAGAAAATATTGCAAGATAAGACTTGTTGTTAATGCCAAAGTTCTAACGCATTTATCTCCAATACTAGTTTTGTTTGCAACAACAGTAGCAACAACAATATATACAAATGCGGATACTACAATGCTTGGCTTCCTTTCAGGAAACAAATCAGTTGGATTGTATTCTGTTTCCACCAAAATCTATACCATTGTAAAACAAATGTTGGCTGCAATTATTATTGTTTCAATTCCGAGATTGTCTGCTTATCTAGGAGAGAAAAAAATAGACGATTTTAATGAAACTGCAAACCAAATTTTGAATGCACTTGTTGTTATTGTTGTTCCGGCAATGGTTGGAATGGTTGCATTAAGTAGAAACATAATTTTTATTATCGCTGGACAAGAATATGTTGATGCAAACATCTCGCTCAGGATTCTTTCCGTTGCATTGTTTTTTAGCATTTTTAGCTGGTTTTATACATCGTGCATTTTAATACCGTACAGATGCGAAAATAAGGTTTTAATGGCAACGATTGTTGCAGCGCTTGTTAATATCGGATTAAATTTTATTCTTATTCGAACATTCCAGCAGAATGCTGCAGCATTTACTACGGTTATTGCAGAGTTATTGTCAATGGTTATAACATGGTGGTATGGAAGAAAATATTTTAAGGTCAGTTTTCTAAAAAAGGATATTGGCTCTGTTGCTATAGGTTGCATGGCAATATTGATTATATGTTCTATGTCCGAGAATATATTAGTTCGGTAATAATTTCTACAACTTTTTCAATAATTACTTCTGTTGTTGCTTATATGTTTGTACTTTTAATAATGAAAAATCAGATGATAAAAATGGTTATAGAGATACTTCATATCAAAAACTGATTTCGGTTTTTATCACACAAAATGTAATTTTAAATTATATCTTTTGGGTGAGCATTAAGATGTTGCAATTATTGCTACGGCTTGGTACGTTCAAACTGTCGGATATATTCTACAGCATAGGCGGGGAAGTACTAGGTGATGTGTGCTACTGGGGGATAATGAGGATAAGAAAACGCCTGTAAAAAGAAATGAAACTGTGATATACTGGGATCAAGATAGCTCCCTATGCTACTCTGATAATTGTATACTTTTTCGTAGTGAGCAACTGGCCACACAGCGCTATACTTAAACCACTATAACACAAAAAAGAGGTTGACTACTATGCCCCGTCCCAAAGGCAGCAAGAACAAGTCCAAGATCGTAAAAGCAACCGTTGACTTTACTGCGCAGTTTTCTGAAAAGCAGGCTGCAAAGGAAGCTGTCACTGCCGAGATCGCACCCATTACTGCGAACATCGATGCGCTAAAAGCTGACCTAAAAACCAAGAAGGCATCGCTGAAAGCTATCGACAAGGAAATCGCCAGAATCGAAGTCAAAAAGGTCAAAGCTGAAACCAAAGTAGCAGAATCTGCAAAGAAAGCTGAAGCAGAGGACGTGCTGAAAAAGCTGCTGGCCAGCGGCATGAGTGCAGACGAGATTCTCGCAAAACTGAAATAACACCATTGCCGTGTGGACAAACTGAGACTCAGCAGTTCACACGATATTTTTGAAGTAGACTATATAGTTTATAACGTAAATAAGAATGGGAATTTCTGTGGGAGAAACACGCAAGCCTGACGGTGGCCGGAAAAAGTCAAAGCCGGAGTACGATGCTGGGAAAAATCTAAAAGAGCAGATGAATGCGGCGGTGTCCCTCTATAAAAACAACTCTCTCCAAGCCATCGCGGACGCACTGTCCATTAATCCTATCAAGGCTCGCAAGCTGCTCATCACAGCCGGGGTCTGTGAGTCGGATATAGCGGAAAAGGTACAGGATACTTTTGAAGAATACCGAGAAGCGCAGAGCTATAAAGAGGCTATTCTTTCCACCGCATCAGAGCTCAAGCTGTCCAAAGCCTCCGTCACCTCATATCTGCCATATGAAAAGGGTGTGTATTTCCCAAGCACAACTTCCACAGAAAAGATCAGTGTAGGAGCAGAGCGGCAGCGGAGATACCGAGCAACGCAACGAAGAAACTGCGAGCAGCGCCGACAGAGGAGCGTCTGTGGGATGTGGTTTTACTCTATCAAAAAGTGCGTTTTAAAACCTATTCCGGCCTGCCGTTCACCTATGAAATTCGAAAGGGCAGAAGCGGCGAATACACAAAGGAGTTCTGGATCGACCGCCGGGAAAATAGCAAAAGTCTGGCGTGGAGCTCGGTGCTGCTGGCGCTGGGCAATGTAAAAGAGGTT
>UMAC01050441.1_pt1 | contig 11527 bp, 10 predicted proteins | sample 1963591 | NCBI WGS metagenome assembly UMAC01 (sample SAMEA4835904, study PRJEB28245) | human gut metagenome | biome: gut microbiome; material: fecal sample | place: Denmark | collected 2008
AGTCGAGAAACGACCGCAGGGCGGTTGCCGACGGGGGAAGCGTCGATTGGACTTTGTAATACGGCAACGCCATGGCAGTGACGCTCCATGAGCGCAAATGAACGTCGATTCCGATGTAAATTCTTTGTCCTTTGAAATCAATTCCTTTATTTTGCATTTGTTTCATCGGGTGTGGATTTTGGATGTTATACAATGGTTATTACTATCGAACTTTTTAATATTCAAATCTACACCTTTTCCCTTTTTGAAACAAACATACTATCTTTGTCAATCCAAAGGTTTGTGTGTATGGTAAAAAATACGGAAGAGAAGCAGATCAAGGTTTTAGGTTTTGCTGTATTGTTGCTTGCAGCACTACTTACTTTGCCTTTTATCGGATTGGGACATTTTTACACGCGTGGCGAGCCTCGCGAGGCTTTGGTGGCAGTGTCGATGTTGGAGCAGGGTAATTTCATATTGCCGATGTTTCAAGGTGAATTTGCGTTTAAGCCACCCATGCTTCATTGGCTGGTAGCGTTGTTTTCGTTGCCGCAGGGGTATGTTTCGGAATTTACGGCACGCCTTCCGTCGACGCTTGCTTTTATTTCCATGAGCGTTGGATTTTTCTTTTTCTTTGCCCGCCGTTATGACGTTTTGAAGGTATTTTTGGCTGTCATCATTATGATGACGACGTTTGAGGTGCATCGGTCGGCAATGACTTGCCGTGTCGATATGGTTTTGACGGCGTTCATGGTAGGCGGGTTCATGGGGCTTTATCGTTGGGCGGAGCGTGACTGTCGGGGATTTCCATGGATAGGCGCATTGCTGATTTCCGGCGCAATACTGACGAAAGGACCTGTGGGCGCAATACTCCCATGTTTTGCATTGACTGTGTTTTTGCTGATTCGCGGCAGTCGTGTGTTGCCAATTCTTGTAGCATTGTTGAAAGTTGCATTATTGTCGTCGATTTTGCCGTTGTGTTGGTATGTGGCTGCTTATCAATCCGGAGGCGAACGTTTCTTGGATTTGGTCTTGGAAGAAAATTTTGGTCGCTTTTTAGGAAAAATGAGTTATGAGAGCCACGAACATGGCGCTCTTTACAACATACCGATGTTATTGTCCGGAATGCTTCCTTGGTCGCTTCTTGCAGTGCTTGGATTGTTGATTGCGGATTGGCGCCGTTTGCGTTTTTCGCAATGGCGCGAAGCGTGGGCACGTTTCCGCAAAGGCGATCGTGTGGTTGTATGGGCGATGGTGGTGACGGTATGCGTGTTTGTGTTTTATTGCATTCCAAAAAGCAAGCGCAGTGTTTATTTGTTGCCATTGTATCCATTTATCAGTTTGTTGCTCGCTGATTATTTCATTTATTTATTGCACAATCGCAAGAAGATTTTTCGTGGATATGCACTGTTTGTCACGTGGGCGGGCATATTGTTCAGCATATTGCTCTTGCTTGTTCATTTCGTAGATTTGAATTTCTTGGGCAATTCGCGCGGAGCGCGTCGATTGATTATGCAGTTGACAGAATTACAACAAATGCCATTGAATGCAGCGTATGTGTTTATGGCATTGTTGCCGGCAATAACGGCGGGCATCGTATGGTGGAAACGTCGAACGGTCAATGCGGCGTTGTTCTTGTCGGTCGGCGTATGGATGGCATCGTTGCTGTCGCTTGATGGCTTGTTGAATCCGGCAATTAAAAACAGCGTGCCTGATTATCGTTTTGCGCAAGGAGTGCGTGTTTTCCAGCCGGAAGGCAGTGTTTATTTTTATCGTCCGGCAGGAACGGCGGAAGAGACGGTGTATGCCGTGACTTATTATTTGAACAATGATGTCGACACATGGCGAGGCGAGTCGGAATTGCCACAGAAAGGCTATATCATGCTCAGAGAGGCGAATAAAGCAAATTTTGAACAAGTGGCATCGGAAAATTATCGCATACGGCAGGTGCTTTCAACGACAAGCGAGTTTACATCGTTTCGCGGCAATTTGTTGTTATATGAATTTGAAAAATTATGAACAACGGCGAATTGAAAAATATATTGGTTATTCGTTATCGCCGAGTGGGAGATTCTATATTGGCGATGGCTTTGTGCCGGACGTTGAAAATGAATTTTCCGGAAGCGCGAATCGACTTGGTGCTTGATGCAAATATCGCGCCATTGTTTGAGAACCATCCGGATGTGGATCGCGTCATTGCTTTCACTAACGAAGAAAAACATAGATTTTTTCATTATTTGGCAAAGGTGCGCCAAGTTGTGCGATCGACACGCTACGATGCGATTATTGACATGCGTTCAACCATACAGACGCTTTGGTTCAGTTTGTTTTCGATTCGAACCAAATATCGCATAGGCAGAAAGAAAAGTTATAATTGGCTTGTTTCGAATTATCGTCCGAAAATATCGAAAAATATTGACATGGTGGTGCAGGATTTGATGCTTGCACGGCCGCTACAAAAAATTAAGCCGATTCACGAATGCCGAGAATTCTCAATGCCCGTTTCGGAAACTGAGAAGATGGCGTTTCGCTCTTATATGGAACGAAATGGCGTGGATTTCAATCGACCGGTAGTGTTTTGCGCGGTGGCTACGCGGATTCCATGGAAAGTATGGGACAAAGAGCGCATGAAAGCCGTGTTGCGTTTGATAATCGAGCGTTACGATGCCTGCTTGATATTCAACTATGGCGGCGATGAAGAGCGTCGGTATGTGGAAATGCTTTATAATGAAATGGATTGTGATTCCCATATCGCATTCGGAGTGGAGGCCAAAGGATTGCCACAGTTGAAAGCAATGCTTGCCAATTGCGATTTCTTTTTTGGCAATGAAGGCGGTCCCCGCCATTTGGCACAAGCATTGGGAGTGCCGTCGTTTGCCATTTATCCGCCGCATATAAGCAAAACAGTATGGCTTCCATCCAATGGCGGCATGCATCAAGGCATAGAAGTTGCCGATATTGAATCCTCTCGATTGCTTGACAAAAAAGCCGATTATGCAGAGCGATTTGCACTTGTCACAGTGGAAGAAGTGTGGAACAGATTGGCTCCTCATGCCGATCATTATCTCAAGAAACAATGAGTGCAACAGGATTGTCAGAATTAAAGGAAATTACGGTGTTTTGCGAACAAGGAGATTCTTCTCAAATTCGCACGTGGTCGAATGTGCCTTATTTTTTTACGCGAGCATTGGAAGCCCATGGCGTAAAGGTGAACCGCGTGAATTTGCATCCGTCATCAAATCTGGCGCATAAGCTGTTCTATAAATTGTGGAATGTATTTGCCAAAGGCATATTCCGCAATAAATTTTATACATATCGGCGAACAGGTGTTTATTTTTGGATTATTGAGCGGCGTATTAGAAAAGAACTCAAAACATATCCGAATAGCGACATTAATTTATTTTTGTGCTATAATTTCACGACTAAGAGATGGTCTAAAAAGCCGGTTGTGCTGTTTTCGGATTGGACAATAGATTACGAAACGCGTATTTTTAAAGGAGCAGACATTAATTCGTTGTCTTGGCATGAACGAAAATACATAGATCGTCAGCGTCGTTGCATCGAATCGGCCGATTGTGTGGTATGTTTGTTTCCGGGCATAGCCGCAGACATGCGCAATGTGTATCAGAATCCAAATATATTTTATATTGGCAATGTTGTCAACGCGTTGGAAGAGCCGGATAGGGCAATGGCGTTGCAACGGAAAAAAGAAGGAAAAGAAATTCTTTTTGTTGGGAAGAAACATTATTTGCGGGGCGCAGAAGAATTGTTGCATGCATTTGCACGGCTTCGACAAGATATGCCGGAAGCGCGATTGCACATAATTGGAATGAAATCCGGCAAATTTAAGAATCTGCCCGACAATGTCGTTTGCCACGGTTATTTGGATAAAGGAAATCCCCAAGCAAAGCAAGTTTATTATGATTTGTTGAAACGGTGCAGATTGTTTATAAATACGACACCAAAATGGGGCGCGTTTTCGGCAAGCGTGGAAGCAATGTATTTTTATACTCCGGTTATAGTAGAGCCGTATGGCGAATTTGTCAATACCTTTGGCGCAGATTTGCCATTTGGCATGTACCATGATTCGGAAGACGGGATCGAATTATTGGAAGAGAAAATTCGAGCAATGTTGACTTCTTCTGATTTTGAGAAGCAGGCAGATGCTGCCCATGCGGCAGTTGCTGAAATGACATGGAATAATTTTGTGGAGCGTTTTTTGGAGTTATTAAAAAAGTAGCATTAATATGTTGTCGATTATTATATGTTCAGTAGACAAGCAGCGATTGTCGAATATTCAGAGAAATGTAGCCGAAACGATAGGCGACGGTGTGAAATATGAAATTATAGCAATCGACAATTCAGAGAGAAAAGGTTCGATTACTTCGATTTACAATGAAGGGGCACGTCGAGCAAAGTATCCTTGTCTGCTCTTTGTTCATGAGGATGTAGAATTTCAAACGCAGGACTGGTTTGAAAGAATACTTCCTTGTATCAGCCAACCGGATTGTGGCGTAATAGGATTTGCCGGAAGCAGGGCAAAGGTGCGGACACCTTCCGGATGGGTGCAAGACAAGTCGTGGAACGTGGAATATTATAGCCAAATGAACAAAAATGGCGTGATCTCGCACCATCGGCGGAACCTGCCGCATGACGTTGATTTTCGACAAGTGGTCGTGCTTGATGGTTTTGCCTTGTTTATGCGGCGTGAGGTATGGGAAGAATTTCCATTTGACGAGAAACTGTTGACAGGATTCCATTGTTACGACATCGACATATCGCTTTCTGTCGGGCAGAAATATAAGAATTATGTTTGTGGCAACATAAAGGTGCTGCATTACTCATCGGGCAATTTTGGAGAAGCATGGCTGCGTGATACGCTGAAATTGCATTATGAGAAGTGGGAGCCATATTTGCCTGTATGGGTGGAAGAACCGTCCGATCCCATCTCGGCAGCGGAATTGCGCCGTGTGGACGAGCATGTGGCATTTCGCCTTATAAAGTATATTAAAACCATCGACGATATTGCTCGCATACCTTATGTATACCGATTTCTAAAATATCGGTTGACTTTGAACCATCTCGGACATATTATCCGCGCAATTATTTGACAATTCATCGATTAGACAGGGTCGACATCGTAGTAAACGATTGCACTTTTCATGCGAGGATCGGAGAGCGATTGCTCGTAGATTGTGCGTAGAATCTGCTTCACTTTCGGCATGGATGCCGATGTTTCCATTTTTAATACAATTTGGCGGATATAAAGCCGTTGAATACGGGCAACGACCGGAGTTTCCGGACCGAGGACCCGCCGTCCAAACACCTCGCGGAGCATGTTGCTGAAACGCACGGACATTTCTGTCAATGAATTGTCGTCGCGATGCTTGATATAAATGTTGATAATGCGCGTGAACGGGGGATAACCGAAGTGGCGGCGTTCTTCCAATTCGTTTTTGATAAAACCTAAATAATCGTGTGCCACGGCATATTGGATGATGGGATGCCGAGGCTCAGATGTTTGAATGCATACGATGCCTTGTTTGTGCTTCCGGCCGGCACGTCCGGCAACTTGTTCGATCATGTCGAAAGCTCTTTCATGGGCGCGAAAGTCAGGGAAGTTAATCATATTGTCGGCATTGACGATGCCGACAACGCTAACGCCGTCAAAGTCCAAACCTTTGGTTACCATTTGAGTGCCGACAAGTATTTGCGTGCGCCGATTTGAAAAATCGTCGATGATTTTTTCATGGCTGTCCTTTCCGCGAGTAGTGTCAAGGTCCATTCGAGCGATTTTGGCGGAAGGGAAGAAATGCTCGATATCGTCTTCGATTCGTTCTGTCCCGTAGCCGACAACTTCTATCGACGGCTGTCCGCACGCAGGACAAACGACGGGAAGCGGCATCGTGAAGCCGCAATAATGGCAAGAAAGTAAATTTTGCCGTTTGTGGTAGGTCAGCGAAACATCACAATTTTCGCATTTAGGGACCCATGCGCATTCTTTGCAACGGACAATAGGCGCGAACCCTCTGCGATTTTGAAATATGATTGCTTGCTCGCCACGATTGAGAGCTTCGTGGCATTCATCGAGCAGGCTTGTGGAAAAAGAGCCTTGCATTTCACGCCTTTTTCGAGCGAGCGTGGTGTCGATAACTTTCACTTGCGGCAATTCGATGCCTTCGTGCCTGACGGCAAGCGTCACAAGCCCATATTTGCCAGTCATGGCATTATGGTAGGACTCGATGGAAGGTGTCGCAGAGCCTAAAAGCGTTTTTGCGTTATGCATGGAAGCAAGCATCAGTGCTGCATTGCGAGCATTGTAGCGAGGCGCGGGATCTTGTTGCTTGTAGCTGCTTTCATGCTCTTCGTCAATGATGATTAGTCCAAGATTGTTAAATGGAAGAAACACCGAAGAACGCACGCCGATGATTACGCATGGCTCGTCGGTGTCGAGCAGTTTTTTCCAAATGTCGACACGCTCGTTGTCGGAAAATTTTGAATGGTATATTAGCAATTTTTCTCCGAAAATGTTTTGCAACCGATGTGTCAATTGGGTGGTAAGTGCAATTTCGGGTACTAAATAAAGCGCTTGCTTGCCGGCCTTTAATGCGTCGGATATTAAATGTGTGTATATTTCCGTTTTGCCGCTCGATGTAACTCCATGCAGCAGAACCGTATCTTTTTCTTCAAATGCAGCGGCAATGGCTTGGTATGCATCTTTTTGGACATCGGATAAGGCGTTGAGCGACAAGGAGGCGTTTGCATCGAGTTGGAATCGATTGATTTCTTTTTTATAAAACCGGAAAATTCCTTGCTTCACCATTTCATTTAAGATAGTGCCGGATGCTCCCGATTTTTCTTTTAAGTCGGTTCTTGTCACTTCTTTTGATTCGCCGCGAAGCCATTTCGACAATTCCAGATATGCCAACAGCGCCGCTTCCCTGCGTTTTGCGTGTTTGACTTTTTCAAAAAACAGCTTGACGGAATCATTATCGCCTTGTTCGGCTTGCAATTTTACGTAGACTTCTGTTCTGGGACGATAATTGTCGATTATTTTTTCAGTTACAAATATCGCTTCTTGCTCGATTAATGATGCGACAATTGCTTCAACGTTCTTGTATCCGGTGGCTTTTGCGATGTCGGCCGGCGTGAGTTTGTCTTTTGTGGAAAGAAGGTCGTAGACAACAATTTCCCGCTCTTTCATTTGCCCGTTGGCGTCGATGAAATCGGGATTGGCAGAAATAAAAGTTTCGCTGCTCACTTTCATGCCTGCCGGCACGGCGGCTTTATAGACGTCGCCAATGGAGCAAAGATAGTATTCTGATATCCATTTCCAAAAAGCTAATTGGGGATGGCGAAGAATTGATCGGGAGTCAAGGACGGAAACAATGTCTTTTGTCTCATATTCTTTTGGCCGGCAATTGTGGAAAGAAGTGATGATTCCCGTATAGAATTTCTTTCTGCCAAATGGCACTAATACGCGAAATCCGACACCTACTTGATTGGCTAAATCGTCGGGCAACCGATAGGTGAACGTGCCATAAATGGGCAATGGGAGTAGGACTTCTGCATATTTCATTTAAACGTGGCAGACAAATCTAAATTGGCGCTCTAATTCTATTTGAAGAAATAGGTCAGGGCGATATGCCATGTGCGGTTGTGGGAGTTGAAATTATCCAACTTCACAGCTCTTGCCGTGCCGGTCACGTCCCAATTAAAACTTCCGGAAAGTTGGAAATCACGGTAAATTTCTACGCCGATGCCCACTTCGATGCCTAATTGCACCGATTTGTAGTTGAATGCGTTTAAGTCGTTGTGGGCCAATAGAATGCTCATGTTCGGGCCGGCAAATGCGAATGGTGCAAGTTTGCGCTCGAATCCATTGAGGTTCATGTATTTGAAGCGCAAGTGGAAAGGCACGTCTAAATAATGCAGGTAGGCTCGTTCGCGCCCGAAGCCGTCGTCGGCCCAAACTGCAAAGTCTCCGAGATTCATTGAAGAGCCACGTTGCACGTATTGCAATCCGATATCGATGCCAAACCCGATGCCCGGAATTTCGTATTCGCCGATAATTCCGCCGGCATATCCGAGCGATTTGTCGGAATCGAATGGCTCTTGCCGGAATTGGTCTTGACTCCATTTTTGGTTGGTGACAGTCAAACCGGCGGTAACGCCCCATCTCATTTCTTGGGCAGAAACGCTTTTCGTTCCCAAAAGCGTGGCAAACAATATTGCAGCAAAAAGTATTTTTTTCATAAATGGAATTCTTGATTTTCTGCTTGCAAAGCTAATCAAATATTCAGCCGGAAACAAAAAAAATCGGCATTTACAGCCGAATAGAGGCTTAAATGCCGTAAAATGCCGATTTTATATTTTTCTGAGGTTAGAACAAATAGGCTGCTGTGATAGTCCAATATTTGTTTTTGCCTTCGATGGGAGTGCCATCAGCAACATTAATTTTTTCCAACGCATTTGTCAATCCCAAGCCATAGCTTGCGCCCACTTGCAGGTGGCTGAAAAATTCAAGTCCCACTCCGAAGTTCCACGAGATGTCGCATTTCTTTTGATCGATAAATTCCTTGAAATCGTTTTTGCTAACCAAGAAAGCGAAAGCCGGACCGGTTGCGATGTACGGTTTGAGGATTGACGATACGACGGGGAGGTTGATTTTCCATTTGAGGTTGATGGGAATGTCGATATAGTCGCGAGAGCCGTCGAAGTCTTTAATGTCCTCAAAAAATCCTTTGTCCACCGAACGATGTACGTACATTACCGAAGCGTCAAGTCCGACACCGACAACAGGAACCGTGAATTCAAGCATGGCACCGCCCGTGAATCCGGCGCGGTTGTCGGCTTTTACAATATCTTTGTCGAATTTCAAATTGTTGACAGCTACACCGGCTTTCAAACCGAATTTAAGTTGCGCCGACGCAGGGACTGTTGCCGCGAAGCCGACAACTGCTGCAATGATTACGCATGCTAATTTTTTCATAATCGTGATGATTTGTGAGTTAATAAATAGCATTATGCCGCACCGCTTTTGAAGCGGTCGATTCAATCGCAATCTGTGCAATGCGACATAATTTCCGACAAATATACGAATTAATCGTATCTGTATTAAAATCGGCAAGAAAAAATTAGTCACATTTGTTGAGTTTCATTAGCAAAAGTTGGAAGGATTAGAATGAATTTTTTGCAGGAATGCAGAACGAGGAATGGTTATGATTCTTTCAATACCTTATTTATCGCTTTTTTCATGTCGGTATCAGTGATTAGCTTGTTTATCCCTAATTTCTCTGATTTCACGAGAACTGTTGCATTTCCGTTGCTTTCAATTGCAAATGATTCCTATAAAATTCGCCTGATAACGCCTATTTCTTTGATATGGAAAGAGGTGTTATTGGCAGCGATTTTTTGTAATAACATCTTAGCCCCACGTTTTCTCGAAGAGCCATAGTTCTTGTATTTGTCGATTTTTGAATTTGCTCAAGAATCAGGGATGAGCCTCTCTCTGAAAGATGCGGGAAAATTCGTACCTTTGCACCCAAATTTCAAAACAGCGATTTTTAAGTATGATAGCGGTCAATAATTTAGGGATGCAGTTTGGCAAGCGGGTGCTTTTCCAAGATGTCAATTTGAAGTTTACGGCAGGCAACTGTTATGGGATCATTGGCGCGAATGGCGCAGGCAAAAGCACGTTGATGCGTATTTTGTCGGGGCAGCTTTCTCCGACGCATGGAACAGTGCAACAAGGCGCGGGAGAACGCATGTCGGTTTTGAGCCAAGATCACTTTGAATTTGACGAATGCACGGTGATGGATACCGTGCTTCAAGGGCATACGATTTTGTGGAATATCATGAAAGAAAAAGATGCCCTTTATGCCAAACCGGATTTTTCGGATGCCGACGGACTGAGGGCGTCGGAATTGGAAGAAAAATTTGCGGAGCTTGACGGCTGGAACGCTGAGAGCGATGCGGCAGCATTGTTGAGCGGACTTGGAATAAAAGAAGAAAAGCACTATATGCTGATGAAAGATCTCAGCGGAAAAGAGAAGGTGCGCGTGCTGTTGGCTAAAGCCTTGTTTGGCAATCCTGACAATTTGCTGTTGGACGAGCCGACCAATGACCTTGATTTGGAAACGGTGGCTTGGCTTGAAAATTATTTGTCGAACTGCGAAAACACAGTGCTTGTCGTGAGCCACGACCGCCACTTCTTGGATGCTGTTTCTACGCATACATTGGATATCGACTATAACAAGATAACGCTGTTTGCCGGAAATTACAGTTTCTGGTATCAATCGAGCCAACTCGCCTTGCGCCAGCAACAGCAAGCCAATAAGAAAGCCGAAGAGAAGCGGAAAGAATTGTTGGAGTTTATCCAGCGTTTCAGCGCGAACGTAGCGAAATCGAAACAGACCACAAGCCGGAAGAAGATGCTTGAAAAATTGAACATAGAAGAAATTCAGCCCTCTTCGCGGCGTTATCCGGGCATCATTTTTACGCCAAATCGCGAGCCCGGCAATAAAATCTTGGAAGTGAAAGGTCTTACGGCTTCGGTCGATGGAGATTTGTTGTTTTCCGACGTTAATTTCCAAATTGAGAAGAACGACAAAGTTGTTTTTCTCAGCCGAGATCCGCGCGCAATGACAGCATTGTTCGAAATAATCAATGGCAATCGCAAGGCGGATGCAGGAAACTATGAATGGGGGCAGACAATCACTACGGCTTATTTGCCGTTGGACAACACGGCGTTTTTCAATACCGATTTGAATCTTGTGGATTGGCTGTGCCAATACAGCAATGATTCCAGCGAGATTTATTTGAAAGGATTTCTCGGGAAAATGTTGTTTTCAGGCGAGGAGGTTCTAAAAAAAGCGTCGGTCCTTTCCGGAGGCGAAAAAATGCGTTGCATGATCGCAAAAATGATGATGACGGATGCCAATACCTTGGTGCTCGATTCTCCGACGAATCATTTGGATCTTGAATCGATACAAGCATTCAACAATACGTTGCAAGCGTTCAAAGGCATTGTGTTGATGTCGTCCCACGACCATGAGTTCATCCAAACGGTTTGCAATCGCGTGATAGAACTTACCCCGAATGGCATAATCGACAAGATTATGGATTTCGACGACTACTTGACTGACGAAAAGGTGCTTGCTGCTCGCGCAAGATTGTATGGCAATCAATAATAAACAATAGAATTATGGTAAAGCATATTGTAGCATTCAAATTGAAAGGAACAGCGGAAGCGCGTTTGGCTGCCGCGAAAAGATTTAAAGCTGCGTTGGAGGCGTTGCCCGAACAAATCGATGTGTTGAAGTCGATAGAAGTGGGGTTGAACGAGAATCCTGCGGAAAGTTGGGACGTCGTGCTTACGGCAGTGGTCGACAAAATGGAGGATGTCGAAGTTTACGCAAAGCATCCCGCACATGTGGCTGCCGCAGCGTTGTTGGCGGAATGCAAAGAAAGTCGCGCCTGTGTAGACTATAATTTTTAAGGATCGGGCACGTCATTGCGGACGCCGTATCGGCTTCCTTGCGTTGGG
>UMAC01006547.1_pt1 | contig 11289 bp, 10 predicted proteins | sample 1963591 | NCBI WGS metagenome assembly UMAC01 (sample SAMEA4835904, study PRJEB28245) | human gut metagenome | biome: gut microbiome; material: fecal sample | place: Denmark | collected 2008
CGCCATTGCTAGAAAATCCATACCCCACTACTTCACATAATATATTTGCTCCACGAGCCAATGCATGATCATAATCTTCAAGAACCAAAGCCGCTGCACCTCCACTAGGAATCAAGCCATCACGATCGCGATCAAATGGACGAGAAGCTTCCGTAGGACTATCCATCCGCACTGAGAAAGCAGACAAAGCGTCAAAAGAAGCCATTGAATAATAATTCGTTTCTTGTGCGCCTCCACACAACACCATATCTTGAAGTCCTTGCTTTATCAGCATATATCCCAAACCTATAGAATGACTTCCACTAGCACATGCTGCACTTATTGTAAAATTCACACCGCGAAGATGAAATATTGTACTCAAATTCATATTAACGGTAGAATTCATGGATTGAAAAATCAACCCATAGCCTAACATTGCGGTATCATGTTTTTCCTCCATGATTTTAGCCGACTCAACAACAGGCTTTGCAGAAGAATCGTTTCCAAAAATACAACCAACTTCATTATTCAATAAATATTGGTCATCGATGCCTGCCTGCTTAAAAGCCTGGCGACTTGCCATAAAGGCGTATTCTGCTTCTTCGGACAATCCCGCACGTATATGTCTATCCAAATCTTTCTTTGTCAAAACAGGCTTCTCAACAATCCCTTTCAGACCAGACCGATAACCATATTCCAATCTTTGAGGATCCAGACCAATCCCTGATTTTCCTTGATATAAAGATTCTTTTACTGCTTCAATACTTGTTCCTATGCATGACCAAATGCCCATGCCAGTAATAACTACTCTTCTTGACATATGTATTAATTATGTATATAGTCCTCCATTTATTGAAATCACCTCGCCTGTAATATAACTGGCCTCTTCCGAACAAATAAAACCTACGAGAGCAGCAACTTCTGCCGGTTTACCAAAACGTTTCATGGGCACAAGATCTTTCAACTGCTCTTGAGGGAGATCTTTTGTCATATCTGTTTCAATAAATCCCGGTGCCACAGCATTCACTGTTACATTTCTTGAAGCGACTTCTTGTGCTAAAGCTTTTGTTGCACCAATTAAAGCAGCCTTAGCCGCACTATAATTAGTTTGCCCAGGCATTCCCTTTATACCGGAAAGAGAAGCCATATTCACAATGCGACCACCATGTTTACGCATCATCATTTTAGGCAACAATTTACGCGTAACGTAATAAAAGCCGTTCAAAGAGGTATTTATTACATCGTGCCAATCTTGCTCAGGCATCATAAACAATACGTTGTCTCGACGAATACCGGCATTGTTGACAAGGTACGCAATATAGTCATCAGGATGAGCCTGTTCCCATGCATCAAGAGCCCTGCTCACCTCTTCTTCATTACCAACATTGAATTGTAACAAATCAGCCTCTCCTCCACAAGCAATAATCGAATCACGAACTTCTTCAGCTGCTTGCTGATTCGTTTGATAATTGATAAGCACTGGAATATTCCTTTGCGCAAACATCTGACAAATTGCGCGTCCCAATCCTCTGGAGCCACCTGTTACTAAAGCATATTTCTTCATAAATCCACTTTATATTTTATTATATCCATGAATGAAATCCTCGGCAATTTTAAATCGAGCGGACTATCCTTTAATTAGAATTACTGTACGTCAATCTTATAACATCTTGCCAAAATTCCTTCGCATCATTTACAAGCACCACACTTTGCTTCCAAACCAATAATCGATATATATACCATATTTATACATCATCTACACTTTTAGAAGCATTTTCACCAGCAATAGAAAATTTTAATTATATCAAATTTCAACCAACAAAAAGCCACAAATACAAACTTTCTATTCTTCAAAACACTATCCACACCTTAATAGCAAAAACTGAATAAGCACTTTTTTTATCCATCTAATATATCTTATTCTACTTTTAAGCCATATTATCATCATATCTTTATTATCAAAATTCAATGTAACAACTAGTAAAAAATAGATATATTTACATCAAACAATCAATAATATTTCATTGGCAAAGATACAATATTTTTTGAGAATATTGAATATATGCAAAAAATAATTATACCAAATCAGAATCATCATATTTATAATTTTTTCATACTACTAAAATGAGGATTTACCAAACGCCAATAGGCACTTTACACTCACAAAGTGGCACTTTACGAGCATAAAGAGGCACTTTACGGGCATAAAGAGGGACTTTACGAGAAGTCACATTATTTTTCCACGAAATAAAAGATGAAAGGCATTAACAAAGAAACAGAAAGAAATCAAGGTATCACAGATAGGCATTTCAGAACAGACATTACACGACAAATTTGCCTAAAGAAATATTTTAAAAAAACAAACAACGACAAAAGCTGAAAGAATATAAAAAAATCAGCATTTCCTATGAATCAGCATAGAAGTTTGCAACCATTTAATAAACCAGATGAAAGGCATAAAAAAAGAGAGTGCACTACAGAGTACACTCTCTTTTTTATTTATATAATAATGAATAAGACAAAACCTTATTACACGAACCAACGCACATAGCAGAAGTCCTGACGATGAGGCAAGTCAGAATTCTTGGGAAACATACGGTAGGAAACTTTAAAGCTACCGGCATTTTCCAGCTTGTGCTTAGCCTGGAAAGTATAAAGATTACCCTCTTTCTTCACTACTTCGAACGGCTCGACAGAGTAAACATGCTGCTTACCGTCGGCAGAAGTGTAAGTAGTCACCAGTTCGAGTCCGATGGCATCGTTCAGACCTTTCTCGTCGATAACGTAAGTAATGGTATATTCCTTACCGCTCTCGATAGAACCCTTAACAAGCTCTTCGGTCTTCTCGCAGGATACAATTTCGATACTATCCCACTTTTCAACTACCTGTTCCTTCCAAGCGGCAATTTCTTTGGCCTTGGCGTAGTTGTTGGCAGCCAACAGATGGAAACGCTTGGCTTCCTTGTTGTAGAACTTCTCGAAGTAGTCGTCGAGCTGACGCTTCATCGTATAGTGAGGAGCAATCTGGGCGATAGAATTCTTGATCGTCTTGATCCAGCCTTCGGAATAGCCCTTCTTGTTGCGTGCATAGTAGAGCGGCAGGATTTCGGTCTCGAGGATGCTATAGATAGTAGCAGCATCAAGCTGATCCTGATGTTCCTGATTCTGGTAAGTACGTTTCTCAGTCAAAGCCCAACCGGCACCTTCACGGTAACCTTCGAGCCACCAGCCGTCGAGTACGGAGAAGTTGACAACACCGTTCATCAAAGCTTTTTCACCAGACGTACCGGAAGCTTCGAGCGGACGGGTCGGCGTATTCAACCAGATATCTACACCGGAAACAAGACGGCGCGCGAGCTGCATGTCGTAATTCTCGAGGAAGATAATCTTGCCGAGGAACTCGGGACGACGTGAGATCTCAATGATCTTCTTGATAAGTCCCTGACCGGCACCATCGTGCGGGTGAGCTTTACCGGTGAAGAGGAACTGTACCGGATAATCGGGGTTGTTCACGATCTTGGACAGACGATCAAGGTCAGTGAACAGCAGGTGGGCACGCTTGTAAGTAGCAAAACGACGACCGAAACCAATAAGCAGTGCATTAGGATTGATCTTGTCGAGCAAAGACACAATGCGAGAAGGATCACCCTGATTCTTCAACCAAGTCTCACGATACTGCTTGCGTACATAGTCGATAAGTTTGTTCTTCAACGCCATGCGAGTCTTCCAAATCACTTCATCGGGCACATCGTAGATAGCCTTCCAAATCTTCTCGTTTGACTGGTCATACCAGAAGTTTTCATCGAAATACTGAGCATAAAGCTGCTTCCACTCGGTAGCGCTCCAAGTAGGGAAGTGTACACCATTGGTAACGTAGCCTACGTGGTTTTCTTCAGGGAAATAACCCTTCCAAATACTGGAGAACATTTCCTGAGATACTTTACCGTGCAACCAGCTTACACCGTTGACTTCCTGGGAAGTGTTGCAAGCAAACACTGACATACAGAAGCGTTCGCCCTTGTCACCCGGATTGTTACGACCCAAGTCCATCAAGTCATCCCAGGAAATACCCATACGAGAAGGATAACCGCCCATGTATTTACCGAAAAGACCTTCGTCGAAGTAGTCGTGACCAGCAGGTACAGGAGTGTGTACAGTATAAAGTGAAGAGGCACGAACCAGTTCAATGGCCTGATCGTAAGTAAGGCCTTCAGCTACGTAATCACAGATACGCTGTACGTTGATGAGGGCTGCGTGTCCTTCATTGCAGTGATAAACATCTTTCTTGATGCCCAGTTTCTTCAGAGTCAACATACCACCGATACCGAGCAGAATTTCCTGTTTCAGACGGTTTTCCCAGTCACCACCATAAAGAACATGAGTAATAGAACGGTCAAATTCGCTGTTCAGCTCATTATCCGTATCGAGCAAATAGAGAGAGATACGGCCTACATTGACTCTCCATATATAAGCATGTACATAGTAGTCCAGATAGGGAACATCCACGATCACCTGATTGCCATTCTCGTCGAGTACACGGTCGATAGGCAACTGGCCGAAGTTCTGAGCTTCGTAGTTGGCAATCTGCTGACCATCCATCGACAGGGTTTGCGTGAAGTAACCGTAACGATAGAGGAAACCTACCGCACACAAGTCAACATTGCTGTCCGAAGCTTCCTTCAGATAATCGCCGGCCAATACGCCCAGACCACCAGAATATATTTTCAGAACGTGATTCAAACCATATTCCATACTGAAATAGGCCACGGAGGGACGCTTCTTGTCGGGCTCCACATCCATATATGTACGGAACTTAGAGTATACATCATCCATTCTGCGCAGGATAACCTTATCATTCGCAAGCGCTTCAAGTTTAGCATAGCTCATACGTTCCAACAAAAGCACGGGATTCTGTCCTACCTCTTTCCACAAAGCAGGGTCAAGGTCTCTGAACAGTTCGGTAGCCTCATAATTCCAAGACCACCAGATGTTGCGTGCCAATTCAGACAATTTCTCCAACTCAGCCGGAATGTGCGACTTTACATTCACATCTTTCCAGTTCGGAGTGTTTACATTACTAACTTTAATCTTCATTGTATATGATAAGTTTGATTAATAATTTCTATTCAATTCAGTTTACAGGTTCAACAGACGCTCTTTTGCACTACGCAAAGCAAAATCGTAGGCTTCGTAATAGTGCGTGATAAAATGCTTCCACAATGCCAGTTCGGATACGGCAGCAGCCCGCTTGCGGATCTCACGAACTTCGGCAGGAGTCTTGGCCGAGAAAGCTGTGATAGTATCCTTGATGCCGTCAGCCACTTCAGAATAGTTGTAGTCCGAACGGTGAAGCACTTCCACACCATCGTCGATGCCATGGACATTCTTCAGACTCTTGATCCAGAGGCCAAAGCCGGCCAAATCTGTCGTAATAGTTGGTACATGGAAAGCGATGCTCTCCAACGGAGTATATCCCCAAGGTTCGTAATAGGAAGGATAGACACTAAGGTCGCTACCCAACACGAGATCGTAGTAGAGCTTGTTAAGGATGCCATCCTTACCATCCAAGTAACAAGGAACGAAGATGACCTTCACCTTATCCTCGGGGCGGTTGCCCATACCCAGATATTTCAGCATGTCGAGTACCTGGTCGTGAGTCATATTATGAAGCCAGTGGGTAATGAAAGGACATTGCAAAGGCGTATCGAAAGTTTCCTTACTTTTCATTCGCTGCTGCAATTCCTCACGGGGCTCTCCCACCCAACTGGGTACATTGACAAAAGCCAGCACTTTTTTCTTCAGGTTCTTATCGCGGTTCAAACGGTTCAGGGCCTCCAAAAAGACATTGATACCCTTGTTTTTAAACTCGTAGCGACCACTGGTAGAAATGATAAGCGTATCTTCGTCAGAAAAAGTCTCGCCGACCAAGCAACTGGCCAAGCGGAGCTTCAAAGCACGAGCACGCTTACGCTTACCTGTATACGTGGATCCTTTCGGAACGAATCCATCCTCAAAGCCATTGACCAAAATGACATCGGCAGGTTTGTCGAGTAATTCCTTACATTCATTATTGGTAATTTCACTCACCGTTGTGAAGCAGTCTACATAGTGAGCAGTCTGCTTTTCGATGGAATGCTTGGACTGCATATTCAATTCCTGAGCCATCTGATCTCCATTGTATGCAAAAAGATAGTCGTACAAAGGTTTCCCATTACCGGCAATGGAACGTCCAATCGACGTGGCATGTGTGGTGAAAATAGTTGCGATTTCGGGTACAGCTGCCTGCAAATAAAGAGCTCCCATGCCCGTCATCCATTCGTGTGCCTGAAAAACGACCTTGTCCGTATCTGTCAGATTGTAGCGATAGAAACTTTCAACCACTTTTCCAGCAGCAAAAGCAAACATGGAAGCTTCATCGTAGTCGCCGTAAGCGTGCAACGAATCAACCTGATAACGGTTCCACATTTCTGTATAAATGTCGTTCTTCTGTGCGAAGAAAGGCTGAAAATCAACCAGGATGACAATCGGTTCACCCGGAACATTCCAACGGCCTACTCTGACAGACAAATTATCGTGTGAAGCAGCATATTCCTTCCACGCTGCACAAAGGTTATCGTATTCTGTGAAAAGAGGATTTTCTTTCCCCTTCCAGAAATCCGGTCCTATAAAGAATATTCTATCACGGAATTGCTCCTGCAATGTTTTGGCCCGTGTAGATAACACCGTGTATATGCCCCCCACTTTATTACAAACTTCCCAACTTGCTTCGAAAATATAGTCAGGGGTCAACAATTCTTTACTCATATCTCTAATATTATTCTGATAGCGTACAGCCTCCCTGTAATAAACAAATCGACTGACGCAACTCCAGTAACATAATTACGTTGCTCTCAAAAACGGATGCAAAAGTACATATTATTCTTTGAAAAATAACCTTTTTAACCGAAAAAAATGAAGAAAAGGAAACAAGCAAACGTATGCAAAAAGACAACCCCCGCCTCCATGCTGTCCTAAGAAGACAACAGAGGCAGGGGTAGCCTGTTTTTTGAAAAAAACGTCGATTATACCATCAAAGCAGCTACCAAAGCAAGAATTGCATAGAATTCAGGCAAAGCCGCATAAATCATGGTATTGGTTTGCACGTCATGACCCTGGGAAATACCCACGATACCATTGGCACAAATCTGTCCCTGGCGGATGGCAGAGAACAAACATACCAGACCGACACCCAAACCGATACCCAGCATCAAAGGACCTTCTGTCGTAAAATCACGCCCCATAGACATCAAAAATGCCACGAAACCATACAAACCCTGCGTGGCAGGAAGAGCTGACAAAATCATGTAGCTGGCAGACTTGGAAGGATCTTTCTTCAATGCACCTTCTGCCGCATTTCCTGCGATTGTCGTACCAAAGCAACTACCAATACCTGCCAGGGCCAACATCAGGCCCAAACCGAGATAACCTAAAATTTCATTCATAATGTTTTTGTTTTTATTTGTTTCTAATTTTATTTGTTTTCAACCGTAGTAAAAGGAGCATATTCCTCTCCTTTTCCATTGTAACCGGAATTTTTGAAATATTCGACGAATGTCAGACGGAGTGGGTGAACAAACGCACTCAAACAGGACATCGCAATGTTCAGTGTATGACCGAACACCAGAATGAGACCACAGAACAACCATCCTAAAGCAGGTCCGGCTGCATCGTTGACCATAAAGGCAAGCTGGTTGAACACACCACCCAGCATACCACCGGCCAATCCAAGAGCATACAAACGAATATAGGAAAGTATATCACCCATAAGACCTGTAGCCATATTGTACGTATCCCAGATGCCAGCACCGATGTTGACCAGCACATTGCGATGCAGATTGTTCAACAGATAAATACCTATGGCCGATACACCACCGATAATGATGAATGCCCAAGTAGATACGTGCTCCGAAATGACTTCGAAGAACGAAAGGCTACCGACGCATACACCACCGACAACCAACAGCAGCCAGCCCCACGAGCTGAGCGACTCCTTGAAACCGTAACGGACAGTTTCGCCTATAGCCTTCACCGTCATAGCAATACTGATATGTACCACACCGATGATGAGAGCAAGCAACATCTGCTTATCGTAAGTGGTTTCACCTATCTTACCGACAATCATAAATTGCTTGATAAACTCAGGCAGTTCGAGGTCGAACAGACTAACGCCGAAACAAGTACCAAGAATCGTACCGATGACTGTCGTAAAGACACCCAACGTAATGACCAAATTCATCATACCGCTCAGCGACTTGGAAAGTTTCTTCTTCAGAATAAAACCCAAAATAATCAACACAACTCCATAACCTGCATCACCCATACAAAAGGCGAAAAACAGAGAGAAGAAGGGAGCCAAAATGGGAGTCGGATCGAACTCAGCATAGTCGGGCATACCGTACATCTTGGTAAGCACCTCGTACATGCGAGCAAAAGCGTTGTTACGCAGCTTGATGGGCGCATTGTCTTCTTTCGTAGCATTCCGGATCTCATAATAGACACCACTGTTGTCCAGCAGCTGCTTTACTTCGGGTTCATTATCGACAGGAATCCATCCTTCCAGCAGGACAACAGCACCATCAGCCATGTGTTCGCTGTTGAGTTTTACCTTCAGCAGGTCTATATCCCCTTGAAGCAATAGGTTGCCATGCTCGAGCGTCTTGCAGTTGGCCTGACAAAATGCTTTCAAATCAGCTTGTGCCTGTTCTATCTGCAACTCTGTATCGGCTTTCCGAGCTAATAACTCAGACAAGCTGGCAGATGGCAGACGGAGGGGTTCCATATCCAGTCCTTCCAACGGACCAGGCGTAACGGTCACAAAATAAATGTGCCCACCCTGCTCCTGAATACGGACGGCGTTATAATCGGACTCCCAAGCTTCGTCATATTCTTTCTCTGTACAGGAATAAAACTGAACGTACCAGCCAGCATCACGAAGTTTACGAACAGCGGTCCAGTCGAAATCACCCCAAACCTGCATCTGTGCAATATCCTTGTCAAGCTGGGGAAGTTTCTGACCCAGTTCCTGAATATGGGACTGTAAATCTTCATATGCGCTGACCACTTCATCGGCAGAAACACCTGTACGCACCGTTGCAGACAGGTCTTTACCGGCCAGATTATTCATGGCATTCAGCGTATTCTTGTACAACGCACGCTTCTGCATGAAACGCTGCAACCGATCGTCCATTTCGCCACATTGCTTCTCTACAATGTGTACGACTCCCAACTCACGGATCTGCTCAAGGAACTGTTCATACTCCTTATGATAAATAAGGAATGTGAGCTTCTTCATTTTTGTAATCATGCCTCTGCCTCCTTCCTTTTTTCCTGATGGGACTTCATGATCTTCTGCGAAGACTTGGACAAGTTCTCTTCATCTTCCATGAACCGTTTGATCTTACGCAGGGCATCCTGATAGCCGGGAATTTGTACTTTTTCGAAAAGGTTCACTTTCTGTGTAGTCTTCTTACGGGCATGTTCGAGCAAGTTCAGCTTGGCAACCGTGAACTCACGCTCAATAGCAGTATGAGCCAGCTCTTTCAGCAGATTCAGACCGTCAGCATACCATTTGGGGGCATTGAACAGGCTATACGGGCGGATATCAAAATCGATATTCTCCAACTGGGGCACCCGTACACCAGCAATCTTGCGAACTCCCAAATGTACATCACTGACCTTAATCAGCGAGCTGTCGAACTCATTCCATAGAGCGAACATGGCTTCGTAAGCTTGTATTTCCTTTTCCAACCGTTGTTCCAGTACCTGAGCGTCGGTCTTGCAACGCTTCACCTCCATGCGCAGTGCACTCTCCTTATTCTTAATAATAGGAAGGGTACGCACCCGCACTTTCAGTTGCTTTTCAAGCTGCTGGAGCGAGGTCTTGTTATATTGAAACTTAATAGCCATTCTTTATGATTCTTTAATTTGCCTTGCCGGCCGGCCAATACTGATCGACCAGTTCCTTCTTTATGTTCACTTCTTCCGGCTTGAAATACTTGCCGAACAAGCTCCAGGCCACATCAAGCATCTCGGTCGTATCGAGATTGACATCGATGGCCAGCAACTGGTTGGAGTAATCCTTGGCGAAAGCAAGCGTACGCTCATCATAGTTTGTCAGGTCGAAACCATTCTCCAACTTGGTCTTGGCGTTGGCAGCATCGGCATACAGACGGACGGCAGCATTCATCACTTGCGGATGGTCCTTACGAGTCTTCTTACCGGTAACCAATTGTTTCAGACGAGACAAAGAACGGAAGGGGTCTACGATAACCTTACCAATATCACTGTCACGGCGCAGGAAAAGCTGACCTTCAGTGATATAACCGGTATTATCGGGCACAGCGTGCGTAATGTCGCCTCCCGAAAGGGTGGTCACTGCAATAATCGTGATGGAACCTCCACTGGGGAACTGTACGGCCTTCTCATAGATCTTGGCTAAGTCAGAATACAGCGAACCCGGCATAGAATCCTTCGACGGAATCTGGTCCATACGATTGGACACAATGGCCAACGCGTCGGAATAAGAAGTCATATCAGTCAGAAGTACCAACACCTTCTCGTTGTGCTGCACAGCAAAATATTCGGCAGCTGTCAGAGCCATATCAGGAACAAGCAGACGTTCTACCGGTGGATTTTCTGTCGTATTCACAAAGCTGACAATTCGGCTAAGAGCACCAGCATTGGAGAATACATTTTTAAAATAAAGGTAGTCATCGTTCGTCATACCCATACCGCCCAAGATAATCTTATCGGTCTCAGCACGGAGGGCCACATTGGCCATTACCTGATTGAAAGGCTGGTCGGGGTCGGCAAAGAAAGGAATCTTCTGACCGGATACCAGCGTATTATTCAAGTCGATACCGGCAATACCGGTCGCAATCAATTCAGACGGTTGCTTACGACGGACGGGATTTACCGACGGACCGCCGATTTCCACTTCCTGTCCTTCAATTTCCGGTCCTCCGTCAATGGGATCACCGAAAGCGTTAAAGAAACGTCCGGCAAGCTGCTCGCTCACCTTCAACGTAGGTGCCTTACCCAAGAATACCACTTCGGCATTGGTGGGAATACCTTCGGTACCTTCGAATACCTGCAAGGTCACTTCATCCCCGGCAATCTTCACCACCTGTGCAAGCTTGCCGTTTACGGTTGCCAACTCGTCATACCCTACTCCCGTAGCTTTCAACGAACAGGTAGCCTTCGTAATCTGAGTTATTTTGGTATATATTTTTTGAAATGCTTTTGTTGCCATTGTTCAAATACTTAGCAATT
>UMAC01005868.1_pt1 | contig 11277 bp, 11 predicted proteins | sample 1963591 | NCBI WGS metagenome assembly UMAC01 (sample SAMEA4835904, study PRJEB28245) | human gut metagenome | biome: gut microbiome; material: fecal sample | place: Denmark | collected 2008
AAAAAGTTATATTTGTAATAGTGTTGCGGAATTAAGGTTTATAATTAAAATAATTTATCCAGTCCAGGAATTTTTTTTGCTAAGTTGATAGCAATTTCTCCTAGAGCTTTGATTTTAGAGACAAGTTCTGCTTGTTTCAAATTTTTGCAACTTGCATCATCGACAATTGCTGCCAATTGACGATAGATTTCTATGTCTGATGTATTTGCCATCGCCTTTTCTATTTCGGATTGGGTTAGGCCTTTCAGCTGCTCTAATTGTTCAGAGAACTGATTGTCGAATTTTTCATCGGCTTTTGCAAAAGAGTCTGTAAATCTGTTCATTTTGTTATATTATTCGTAATATCTTTAATTTTAGCAATTATCTCGTCTATTTTTTGTTGAGCCTCGTCACTTTTTGTATCAATCGTGTTGCCAACCTTAATTGCCTCATCCATGAAATCTGACAGGTCCAGTAACTTCTCTGTAAAACTGTCATCAAGTCCGTCTAATCCTAATCCAGATATAATGTTACCTTGACTTTCTTTCAGCCTTCGTGTAGATTCAAGGTATGCTGTGAGGGTGGAATTGGCATAAATGACATTTTGATATGATGAATCAATATTCCCCATAATCTCATTTTTCTGCTTTATTATGGGAACTAACAACTCTTCTCTTTTTGATTCGATTTGATTTTTTGCAGCTTCTGTAAATTCCAACATGATACCCACTGCTTCATCCGTAGCTTCTTTAGTATTATTCATGCCGGCATTTACTATAATTCCGTATAAAGATGTGCTGTCTCCAATCTTATATCTGTTGAGTTCATCCTGAAGTACAGTATGTATTATATAGGGAGAATAAGTGTTGTCAATAAACGTATTTATATCGTTCTCTATCCGATTAAATAAAATCTCAATCGCGGCTCTGTGTGATTGATGCAGAACCAGTAAATCTTCTCCAACTGTTTTTGACAATGTTACTGTCTCTTTTGGTATTACCGCGCATGAGGTCAGCAGGAAACTAGCACTTAGATACAAGAGGAAAAGAAACTTTTTCATAATAAAATCAGATTTCATGTCAATTTGTCAGTTTTAGATTAGCTGTTTAACTATTAATTAATATAGTCAAACCGCGTGCCAGTTAATTATATATCGCAGATTAGAACAGCGGTTTCTTTGCTACTTTCTTTGTCCGCCCTCATGCTCACCGAAAGAAAGTAGCGGCGGCAGAATCTGCCACCGCAGTGTCAATACTCATTTAATCTGTCAAATGCAGTATGCCTGTCAAGCCATTCCTTTACATGTTCCATATTGTACTCGCTCGTTATGACTGCCGTATGGCTGTCAGTCTGCGTAAAACGGGTGCTTTCGTAACCGTCTATCCACTCTTTGAGGGTTGCAGCACCCCATGACTGCGTATCGCTGAAAATGCCGTTCAGTTCCGTTATGGATTCTTTGAACTTTACGATTATCGTCTGATAGGTCGTTCTCATTGTCTTTTCCTTTTGATTGTTACTTGTGTTATTTCCTTGACTGACGGGTATGTACTCTGTATGTTCCCATTTTCTGTCGGTTAAAATTCAACAATTATATCATGATGCTTTCTTTGTTCTCATCCGCTTGCGGATAAGGCTCATATTGCTGTCCACAAGACTGATGATGCGGTCATGGTATTCCGTGTTCTCGTTGCATACTCCACGGCTCTGCACCACCTTGAATGTCTTAAGTGATACCTCCACCGTCTCTATGCGCTTTCCGTCAATGGTGGCGGAAAGGATGAGGGAGTATTTCTTTAGGTAATAATTGTTGGACCATACGCAATGGCGCATTGCCGTACCTTCTTCCGCAAATTCAGCCACGCTCTCCAATACCCGTATGTTGAGTGTCCCGTCCGTGATGAGGATACCGAAGAACCTGCCTTTGAGTTTGCGGTACTCGTCCTCATGCTTCTCCGCTTCCCGTCTGCGCTTCGCCAATTCCTCCCGTTCCCTCTGTCGGTTGCGTTTCCGTACCAGTCTGTCGTGTTCGGCCTTGATGTCGGACGGACAGACATACTTCGGGCTTTTCGTGTCCATGCCGAAGTGGTGGAGCAGGTCTATCATGTCTCTCCACATTGAGCCGTCCTTGATGATATGGCCGTTTCTGATACATATCTTTATTGATGCCCAATACTTTTCCATATCGAATGAGTAGCGCAGGTAGTAGTTCAGCATCTGATATTGTCCTGTCTTCAGCAATGTCTCCGCTTTCGGATTGGAGAGAATAGCCGTAAAAAGGTCATACGGCCGGATGTCGTGGAACTCGTCCCGAAATCCGTTTCTCCTTATTTCGGGAATTATCCTCTGTCTCGGATAGGTACAATATGGAGTTATGTCATACGCACGATGCTTTTTGTTACTGCGTATCTCCATTCCGCTGTACTCCGCCCACAAGTCATAATAGAACAGAGACATTCTGCGCAATCGGGCAACGGTCTCGGTCTTTCCGTCAGGCGCAATCCACCTCTGCACCACTTCGCAAATGGAGTATTGTGCAGGCTGTCTCATCTTGAAAAATGCCTTGACAAAGAAGAATCGTATCACCTGGTATTGTTTGCAGGTGGTGATGATTGAGAAATACTCATTGTAGCCGAACACTCTCTTTCGGGTGTCCAACACCTCCAACTCCATACCGCAATGCGGACATTTGCAGCCGCATATCGTGTCTGCAAGGGTGTGTCCCCCTTTCCACGAATGTCCGCACTCGGTACAATGGATTATACCCTTTGCCGTTCTTCTTCCAAAGTGCTTGAAACAATGGCGGTAGGCGTATGCCTTCTGCGTTTCGGATATTGCAGGCAGTCTTCTGCTCAGTCGTGCGACTTCTTTCTGTATGCGTGTTCTCGGTTTCATAATCAGAAATTGAATAGGTTGGGTTGTACTTGTGTCTCTTGTTTGACGGCAGGTCTCTTGTGGCGTTCCTGCATCCTGCGGAGTTCTGCCTTCTGATACTGCTCCACGGCTCTCTGTCTCGCCTCCGCCTTTTCCTCTTCAGTCAGTTCCACAATGTGGTTTACACTCACTTGGCAGGAAACTGGGTTGCCGACTTCTACATCGTCCTCGTCATAGTAATGGACTGCCATGGAATATATCTCGCCATCGGTAAAGCCGTTGCAACCGCTCCGCTGTACCTCGTTCAGAATGTATGTGATGCAGTCGTCGATGTTCTTCCCCTCCTTGCGGTAGGATTCCGCAAACAGTCTGTCCTCCGATGCCCTCTGTTGCAGATAGGCCTGTATCGTCCTCTTGAAATGTTCCGTTGATTTCATATCCTTGTCTTTTATGTGGTTGTCAAATGGTCTCTTTCAGAATTTCTCTCCAATAGACTGGCTCTACCTCACTGAGCAGGAAGTCTATGAAGTCCCGTCTCGCATCCTTGCACAACTCCTTGTATAGTTCTCGGAATGTGCTGAAATTGCCGTTGATGTAGGTCTCTGCCATGTACCAGAAGATATTGTCCACCTCGTAGTACCTGCATTGCTGCGCTGCCGTTCTTGAATGCCTTTTCGTTGCCATATCCTTTTTTATTTTTTATGCGGATTCGGGAGCTTTGGGTGTTTGTTTCGTCTTTCCCGTATTTCCGTCCTCCGACATTTTTTATGCGTCTTCCGGTCGCTTCGGTATGTTTATGTTTCAGGTGCTTCAAAAGGCAGGGATTAGGGGATGCAAGGTTTTTTGAAACAAATACTACCCGAAGGCGTGGAGATTTTTTCAAAAACCGCAGGCCCGACCTTGTATGCCCGTTGAAATCCCGGAAATACCTTTGCACCTGAACATAAACCGCACGGAGCGGCAATGAAGGCGGCAGGTGGAGGAGGACGGAGGAAGAGACGGGAATGGGAAAAAAACGGCATGGGTGTGCGAACAAAAAAAGGGAGCCTTACAGCATCCCTTCGTCAGAATAGCTCAGATAACTGTCTTCTGTGAGTATTATATGATCCAGAAGCTGTATGTCAAGTGTCTCACAGGCCTTCTTCAGTCTGCTGGTAAGACTGTTGTCAGTTTTGGAGGCCACACTGTTCCCTGACGGATGGTTGTGCGAGAGGATGATGCTTGTCGCATGTGACACCAGTGCCGTCTGGAGGATAATCCGTATATCCACGAGAGCGGCGTTTATGCCGCTTTTGGATACGCAGGATACGCCGAGCAGTTTGCCGGAGTTGTTCAGGAACATCACCCAGCACTCCTCGTGGTGCTGCATGCAGTCCTCGTAAATGCTCCGCAGGATATTATAAGAGTCCTTTGAAGAACGAATCAGTGTTCTTCTGGAAGAGTCAGCGTCCTTGTAGCTGACGGTAATCTGAGGAAAAGAAAGATTATCCATATTGCAAAAAATTAAAGGTGAAACATTTATTTTTTGCTTTCAGGACACCGGGGTCAGAACGGACTTCATGCAAGACTTTTGCGCAGAATACTACCCGAAGCATGAGGAGTGGAGATTGTGTGCAAAACCGCAGGCCCGGCCTTGCAACTTGTCCGTTTTACCCCGTAACTTTGCGGAAAAGTAAATGTGAAGCAATTCTGTATATGAGAAAACATAAAATGTTTGCAGAATTTGTGTAATTTTGGGGAAATATATAAAACGATGCAAACAGAAACTGTCTTATTCCCATCATTATACGAGGAAGATTACATTCTTCGGTCATTAGGAAGTAATATATTGACTCAGCCTGACATTGCATTAACTGAGTTGGTGGCAAACGCTTGGGATGCAGGTGCTTTACAAGTCACGATATCTATACCAGAACATTATGGGGAAGTTTTGTCTGTAGAAGATGATGGAATTGGAATGACTGCAGAAGAATTTCAAGCAAGATGGATGAAATTACGATACAATAGAATAAAAGGTCAAGGTAAAAAAGTCATTTTCCCAAATGGATATAATAGTAATAGATATGCTTTTGGACGGAATGGAGTAGGAAGGCATGCATTGTTTTGTTTTGGTAATGAATATAAGGTCATAACAACAAGGAATGGGAAAAAATTAACATTGACAGTTAAGCCTAATATCGATTCTCAACCATTTGCTGTGACAGAGAAAAAAGAAGAGGCCTGTAACGGACATGGAACAAGATTGGAAGTAATTGTGAATAAAAATTTACCAAAACCAGAAAAAATAGTAGAGATATTATCTGCTAGATTCTTACATGATCCTCAATTTCAAATAACGGTAAATCATACGACATTGAACTTGGATGATTTAACAGGAGATATTGCACCATCTGAGATAAAGATAGAAGATACAGATATTTTATTAACAGCATATTTCATAGATACGTCAAAAGCAAGCAAAAAAAGTATTTTTCAGGGTATTGCCTTTTGGCAGAGTGGTAGACTTGTTGGAGAACCATCATGGTCATTAGGGAAAAATATGGTTTTAGACGGAAGGACTTCATTAGCCAAAAGATATACATTTGTTGTTAAAAGTAATACATTGGCAGAATACATAAAAGAGGACTGGAGTGGTTTCAAAGAATCTGAAGTTATGGAGAAAGTGTATAAAGCAGTTTCAGATTTTGTTGAAAGTTGTTTTCATACAGTCTCTTCATCCATGGCAGCTCTTATTAAAGAAAATATTGACAGCAAAATCAAAAGTTCACTTAATGAGGTAAACCCACTTGTCAGAGAAGAAGTTGATCAAGTGATATCTGAGATAGTTGATGCCAATCCTAAGGTGAAGCAGGAATCAGTGGATTTGGTAGTACAAACAATTATTAATTTAGAAAAGTCAAAAAACGGGCATGAATTACTTGAAAAGTTATCAACATTAAAACCTGATGACATAGATGGCTTAAATAAACTATTGAGTAAATGGACGATAAGTGATGCATTAGTTGTATTAAATGAAATAGATAGAAGACTTTCTATTATAACTGCAATTAGAAAATTAAGTTCAGATAAAACAACGGACGAATTACATGTTCTACATCCAATGATTGCCGAGTCAAGATGGCTGTTTGGACCCGAGTATGAGTCATCTGAATATATATTTAATAGACAAATGAAAACAGCTGCAATTAAAATATTTGGTAAAGATGCTTTTATTAATAAGGATACGAACTATAAGAAGCGGCCTGATTTAATTTGTTTGCCAAACAGTTCTATTAGCATAACAGGGATTGAGGATGTACCGGTAAATATAGGCCTTGCTACAGTTAGGAAATTATTATTGATAGAATTAAAAAGAGGCGGGTTTGAAATAACACGTAATGAAAGAAATCAAGCACAAGGCTATATTGAGGATCTTTTAAATTCAAACTTAGGAGTAAATTGTCAAATTACGGCTTTTGTAGTCGGAGATTCTGTAGCTACTAATGTCGCATCGGTTGTAAATGTTGGAGACAGTAATTTATTATATGTGACAACATACAGTCAACTTGTAGATACGGCTGAAAGAAGAATGTTTGGCTTAAGACAGATATTAGCTTCAAGATATGATGATGTGCCTGGTATGGATATATATGCTCAAGTATTATTGTAAAATTTCATTGTATAATCTTAATTATGAATACACTATTAATTCGTATACATAATATAAAAAATATTAAGGATGCTCAAATAGAAATTCCTTTTGATAATGGCATATATACAATTGTAGGGTCAAATGGGTGTGGCAAAAGCACATTAATGCTATGTATGGCGCAACTATTGTCGAACCAACTAAGTCGCCTTGCTGTCAGTGATGCAAAAACTGATTCATTTGTTGAGTTTGAAGTAGATGGGAATGAAAGTATATGGCGGAGATCAAATACACCTAAATGGCAACATTTTGGTAAACGGCACAAATATAATGGTTTATATGAAGGAAGTTTATTTTATGGGACAAGGTTCGAGGATTCTACAAATATAGAACGAATGATAGAGAATGGTAGAATTACTGAACATGAGCTTGCTGATGCTGATGATTATGTAAAAGATAAAATGAGTTATATTTTACATGGTGATTTGATTCATTATAGGACATTAAAACGAATTAAAAATAAGTTAGTCGCTCAACAATTGAATATTAGGAATCGACCATATTTTATTAATGTTGATGATCATCTAATAAGCCAGTATAAAATGAGTTCAGGTGAATGCCTTTTAGTTTCACTTTTACACTTTCTATATAATTCAATAGTGCGTAGATCTCTCCCGGATAATCAGAAAATATTAGTGCTTATTGATGAATTAGAATTGGCTCTTCATCCGATGGCTGTACTTCGCCTTATAGATTTCTTAAAACAACTTGTGCAAGGACATTCTAATTTAATTATCTATTTGTCAAGTCATTCTCCAGAAGTAATTAGGACTATGCGTCCATCTGATCTTTATAAGGTTAATAATATTGATGGTAAATTATCTATAGAATCAAATTGTTACCCAAGTTATCTTATCCGTGATTTATATAGCAATGTCTCTCCTGATTTTCTTCTCCTTGTAGAAGATGAATTATCACAATTGTTTGTGAATAAAATACTTTCACGATATTCTCTTAGAGCAAGTAAACTTATTCATTGTGTTCCAGTAGGAGGATGGCAAAATGTTTTGGAGTTACATAAAGAACTATACACTAAGAAGGTATTAGGTGTCAATACTTCCATTGTTTCTATACTGGACGGAGATATAGAGAGCGAATTAAATAAAGAACAAAAGAAACTACCTCATATATTTTTACCAATCCCTAGTTTAGAAAAATTTTTATATAGTGTTGTTAAAGAAAATAGTAACCCTCCATTTAAACGTATTATAAATGATAAATATTTTATCGTTCATTCGTTAGATGAGATAGTCTCTCAATATAATAAAGGGATATTAAATGGCTCAAAGGATAATAATAAGAATTTTTATTCAAAAATCCGAACGGAATTAGAAAATATAGGAACTAATGAACAGGTTTTTATAGTAGGGTTATGTGAAGATATTCTTGATAATATAGACACTCATAGCTTTATTGAAAGTTTGCGGAAACAATTAAGTTGAAAATTTAGTGAAAACTTTTACTTAAAAATTATAATTCATTTAGTATTTTTGTGACAGAAAATTAGTTATGAACAAATGCGACAGATAAAACACATACAGGATTATGATAAATCCAGGTCGATACTCATCAGAAAACTTATAGACGGGAATAAGTTTTGGTCATACGACAGGGAGTCTGTCCTACGTAATATCTCAGATGAGGATATAATAGAGAATACCCTCATATATCTTGATATAGATGATATAAACATTCTATTTAGAATATACCCGACAAAGGAAATCAAAAAAGTCTGGGCCATGACAATGGCTTTGCAGGACAATCGCTACAAAGATTTGAACCGGTTCATAGCCGGCTGTTATTTCGGTGTAAAGAATCCGGATTCATATGTGAAGAGAATTAAGTTACATGGGTTGAACAAGAGGTATCAATGACCGGTATTACAGATAATATAGAAAAGATTTTACCTGTTCTTTCAGAAGCCGAGTGTCTGAAAGATTGGACTTTAGTCGGGGGCACTGCTCTTGCGATGCAGATAGGCCATCGTGAAAGTGAGGATCTTGATTTCATGAAATGGAATTTCAAAGGAGACTGTTCCGTTGACTGGCCCGTGATAAGAAAGGAACTTACTGCAATCTTCGGCAGCGAGCCAGAAATGGATTTGCTGGGACATGATCAGGTTCAGTTTTTCGTAAATGGTGTCAAACTGTCTTTTTTTATAGCAGATTGCCGGAATCCATTAAAAGACACAGTTCCGTTCACGGGCAACATTATCCTTGCAGATATAGATTCCATTGCCATAATGAAAATGGAACTTGCTCTGACACGTGGGAAGTATCGGGATTATTACGACCTTTACTGCATATTCAAAGACAGGCAGGACATTGTTCCGATGGCAACTGAAACGAGCAGATACACTGGCCATACAATTAAAAGTAAATACATTCTTTCTACATTGACCAATAAGGAAAGATTTGCCAAGGATATGAGATTTCAGCAGTTGAATCCTAAGTATGATGTCAATGCAGTGCAGATTGAGCAATTTTTCAGGACTGAAATCGCATCAGAACTGGAAAGTTCGATGAAAAAGAAATGATACAACTTGTGGCTGCATTTTGAGCGGAAATGATGAATTTTTGTTACATTTGTATTGTCCAAATGTTTTGTCGCAAGTTGGCGCGAAACAGTGAAATCCATCAGGAGGACTATTAGGAGGACTTAAGGGATTTGTAGTTGCAAGATATTGAGGACAAGGTGATTACAAATAAGGTTCATCTTCCGTCCGCACCGCCAACAAATCCCTGAAGTTAAGCAACTTCGGGGATTTTTCGTATATGCCTGTATGGCAAAATACGGCATTCTGGAGCGCATGCCGGATCAGTAGATTTTCAGTGTGGATTCTTTTAAAGATTTCCCGGAACACTGCAATGCAAACTTTCGCGCTTGTTACAGTTTTGCCGTTCAATAGTACAGGCTGCGGGATCCTCCCCACCTTCGGCGGGTCCCCTCCCTTTTCGGGAGCCAAAGTCCCGCAGCCTGTACTATTGAACGACCTTCACAGGTGAACCGAAACCGCCATTTTTGGTACCTGCGGAACAGTGGGCCACAGTGCAATTCACGGAACGGCAGACATTTTTCTCCGGGGAATTTCTACTGGCCGGTTTAGACTGCAGAGGTACGGTCTGTCAGATGACACATACTCTTACTGGTGATCCCCTTTTTGCCGCTCCATCTTTACATCCTCTTCTTCGTTCCAATTTCACGATGCTTTTTAGTTATATTAAAAATGCCTGATTTTCATTTCTTTGTGAGTCCGAGTGTTTTGTAAGTTAAGCATTTTGCGATCAAAATAGCCGGTTTTCGGCGCACTTTGAATTTTCCTTTTTCGTTAATCTCTTAATTCATAACCAGATGCTGTATAACTAAAAAGCATCGTGATCTGGCCTATATGCTCTGTAGGGGCATATTGTCGGAAACGTCGGGGGAAGAGTGTACCGGTATCGGGCAAAAGTGCGACACTCTCCCAAGGAGTGCAAACAGTGAGGGCTGCCTGAGAGGCGTGGAAGGAAGGTCGCGCGAAAAACCGTAGGGGAGAGTGCCCCCGGAACCGTGCAGAACGGTACACTCTCCGGCCGTGGAGTAGTGAAGGATAAAAGCAATTTTCTGGAACTTTACCTGTATCAGGACGGAAAATCCGAAGCATCCGCGACAGAAATACCGCCTTACGGAAAAAGATATGAATTTAATAAGCGAACCATTGTGCGGCATTTTCCGGGCAGCCGGATTCCGTATTTCCCAATTCCGGCTTTTATTCGTATCTTCGTCGTGCAAAGTGAAATGACAGAAGGATATGTTTACCAACAGGGAAGAAGTATTGGAAAAGGCATTACGGGTATTCGCCAAGATGAATTACGAAAAAGCCACCCAGATGGAAATAGCCAAGGCATGCGGGTTGTCAAAGGCCGGACTGATTTATTATTTCCCGTTCAAGCAGGATCTTTTCGTGGCGGTGGTGGACAAGTATGTATTCCATACCCAACAGTTGGAGAACAAGTTCCAGTTCACGGCCGGTTCGTTTCCGGAGTTTATCGACCAATATGTGAACGGGGTGGAGAAAACCATGAACCGTCTCGTGCACATGCTCGATGACGGCAACAATCCCAGCGGCTGCAGTTTTAATTTCTACTACTACCATCTGCTGATGCAGGTGCGGTTGTATTATCCGGACGTGGAGAAGAAACTGGCCGCAATATTCGAGCGGAATCTCCAGCTATGGAAGTCCGCTATCCAAAAGGCAAAAGAAAACGGGGAAATACGCCAGGATCTGGACGTGGAAGAAACCGCCTCTATGTTCTGGCATGTCTTTTTCGGCATCTCCTTTGAACAGTCTTTCTTCAAAGGGTTGAATATCAAACAACTGTCAAAAAAGCTTCATTCCATTTACTCGCTGCTGAAAGCCTGAATCCAGGTTTCGGGCGCAAATCATACCTGCGTCTCATCCGTATCCGAAGATTTTAACACAACAAAACAGACCAATTGGTTTGTTTTTGCGTTCCTTTAGCTATATTTGCATATACTCAAGACAACAATGATGACCAATAAAGAAATCTACGGGCTGCACACTTCCGTCGATCCGGGGCCCTCCGGATTATACGAAGCTTACCGGGATGTCCCGCTTGACAGCCGGGACGAAAGCCGAAAAAACAATACCCCGCTGCATACGGCCTGCCATTTTGCAGACATGACTGCCGTGGGCATCCTGTTGGATAGAAGTGCGGACCCCAATGTGAAAAACGATG
>UMAC01069406.1_pt1 | contig 11192 bp, 8 predicted proteins | sample 1963591 | NCBI WGS metagenome assembly UMAC01 (sample SAMEA4835904, study PRJEB28245) | human gut metagenome | biome: gut microbiome; material: fecal sample | place: Denmark | collected 2008
ACAAAAAAACATCTATCTTGCGATAGATGTCTTATCATTAATAAACTTAAATACTTTATTCCAATAAGCGTCTGGATTCATATATAAGCTATTGGCATGTGTTGCACCTTTGACACTATATAATTCCTTCTCACACTTTGCAGCCTTATATACTTCTAATCCCATAGAATAAGGGACAAAATCATCTTTCGTACCATGAATAAACATCATTGGTTTCTTACATTTTTTAACTGCTTCTAAACTACTTGCTTTCTTAAAATCATAACCTGCTTCAATATTTGACATAATATTCGATATATCCATGACAGGGAATGGAGGTAAACCAAATCTCTTATCTAATTCGCTAGAGAATATATCATATACACTCGTATAACCACAATCTTCAATATAAGAAACGACCTGTTCTGGATTAACTCCTGACAACATCATAGTCGTTGCACCACCCATAGATACACCATGTACTACTATTTGTGCTTCTGGATCTTTATTTAGTATCCACTTAATCCAGAGCTTCATATCATCCTTGTCAAGATAACCCATACCAATATGATTCCCTTCACTCTTACCAGAAGCACGATCATCAGGTAATAATACATTATAGCCATGCTCATAATATGTTCTTCCAAAAGGCATCATATTTCTATTATCCACCTTATAACCGTGAATAATAAGAGCCCACTTATGCGTGTCTTGTGTTTTATAGTTACCAGATAATTTTAACTTATCTTTACTTGTAATTGATGTTAAGGATGTTTCCTTATAGAAAGCATCTGCTTTCTTCATCTCATCCTCTTTATTCTTATTCATAATCAATTCATTACTATTTGAAGCATGTACTGTTGTCTTCACATTTCTTTCACTTGAATTACTTGCAGGAGACAATGCATAATTCACAAAATAATGACCGACACCAATACTTCCACATAATAATATCAATACAATCAATCCTATAATCTTTTTCTTCATATATTCACCTCAGGCTGTATTGTATACTAATATTGGTTTGAAGTTAATAGTTTTAATATCAAAGAATTAAAAAACATACAAATATATAGATTATGTAAAAGTAATATTTCTTCTCTACTTTCTAAGAATTCTATGTTATATTGAAACGGTATTTTTTTGAAAGGAAAAGGGAGTATTGTGTTAAACAACTATGTTTTAAGATTAAAAAGTGAGTTTAAGGGGTATAACTCACAAAAGTTAGTTAAGGATATACTAGCAGGCTTAACTGTTGCAGCAGTCGCTTTACCACTTGCCTTAGCTTTTGGTGTTAGTAGTGGCGCTGATGCAGGTGCAGGCTTAATTACAGCCATTGTCGCTGGTTTACTTATTGGGGGACTATCAGGTGCCTCTTATCAGATTTCAGGACCGACAGGGGCTATGTCAGCCATTCTTATTGGCTTATCTACTACTTATGGTTTACAGGGTGTATTTGTAGCCAGTTTTATTTCTGGGGTCATGTTATTGATTGCTTCATTATTTAAATTTGGTAAGGTTGTATCTTTTATTCCAAGTAGTGTTATTACAGGATTTACAAGTGGTATCGCGATTATCATTGCGACAGGACAGATTGATAACTTCTTTGGTGTGACTTCTAAAGGAGGCAATACAATTGAAAAGCTTCTATCTTATTTTAAATTAGGGTTTCCTATTAATAAGTATGCTTTAATGTTTGGTTTACTTGTTGTCTTTATTATGTTGATCTGGCCTAAGAAATGGGCAAGTGTATTCCCATCATCTTTGGCTGGTATTATTATCGCATTAATTGTAAATATCGTAGGACAGTTCGATGTAACAGTCGTAGGTAAGATTCCTACTACATTATTTCCAGATGCAAGACTATCTATTTCTAGTCTGAATCTTACAACTGTAACTCATCTTATTATTCCTGCTTTTAGTATTGCGATGCTTGGGATGATTGAATCATTACTATGTGGCGCAAGTGCGGGTAAGATGAAAAATGAAAAGCTGGATGCAGATATGGAACTATTCGCGCAAGGTGTAGGTAATATGATCATTCCATTATTTGGTGGGGTACCAGCCACTGCCGCTATTGCACGTACAAGTGTCGCAATCAAGGCAGGTGGACAGACAAGATTAGTCAGTATCTTCCATGCGATCGCATTACTTATTTCTATGTTTGTATTGGGTCCTTATATGTCACAGATTCCTTTATCAGCTCTTGCTGGGGTATTAATTATGACGGCATGGCGTATGAATGAATGGGACGAAATCAAATCTATATTTAGAAACCGTATTAAAACAAGCATAACACAATTCTTAGTCACTATGCTTGCAACAGTTGTCTTTGACTTAACAGTCGCAATTGTATTAGGTATCTGTGTTTCAATGTTCTTGTTTGTGATTAATAACTCTTCATTACATGTTGAAACAAGTGCCATTGAACCACATAGATTAGATAAAGAAATCAATTATAACCATTCTACAACACGTGTTATTTATGTTGCAGGACCTTTATTCTTTGGAAACCAGGATCAGCTCTTATCAAAAGTAAGAGAACTCATCGATGGATGTGATCATATCATTCTCTCAGTAAGAGGTGTTCCTTCTATTGATGATTCAGGTATTCATGAACTAATGGATGTTGTAGAGTTATGTCGTGCACATAAAGTACAGTTCTATTTTACAGGTGTACAAAATAATGTCATGAGACAGTTAAGAAGACATCATTTTGATACATATGTAGGGGAAGACGTATTCTATTGGGATGTTATTAAAGTTATAGAAATGTTGGAAGAAAAGTAGGGAAACCTACTTTTTTTCATAAGAAAAGAAGTGCTATGCACTTCTAGATAGACAACATATTAATAAGAATTTCTATAAACATACAGGAAATACTTTCATTATCAATAATTGAATTATGAGATAAATAAGAACCAGGTAATGTAATCGTATGTTTAAAATAATCAGATAAAGGGGCTTTCTCATTTAAAGTAATTAAATAAGAGTTTTCTGGTAATGTATCCTGAATATTAGGAACAAGATAATGAAGAACACCATTCTTACTTCCGTTAATAGAGAAATAAATAAATAGACTCTCATTATTGACTGCATTTAAAAGATGTGTGAACTCTAGATAATCCTGTGCTAAATAATTCATATAGCCTAGATCCTGTAATCCATAGCTTAATTGTTTAGCTGGTAAAGAAGAATAATGCATCCCACAAATAGAAATATTATTTGCTCGTTTTATATCTTCAATCAGATGTTCTATGACTGTTTGATCCATCATCTTAAAATGATTCATAGTATTGATATAGTGATTCACCAATGATTCAAATTTAGATCCATTATCTTCATGATGTGAATTCTTTAAATCATTCATTAATTCAAAACGGAAGTCTTTATAACCTTTAAAACCAAGACTCTGACAGAATCTTAAAACAGCAGAAGTAGATGTCTCTGCCTGATTTGCTAGTTTTGTGATTGTATAGGACTCCACCTGTTCGGGATGTTCTAGTATATAATCACATACTTTCTTCTCTGCATTGCTTAATTGTGTCTTCTTATGTTCAATAGTATTTAATAAATTCATTTTAATCACCTGTTTTCATTGTATAGAATCATGACAATATTGTCAATGACGCTTGACAAAACTATTAAATAGTGTGAATATTATCATATATAAATGATAATATTATCAAAGGAGATATGAATATGAAACAATTACCAGAAGGATTCTTGTGGGGTGGAGCCACTGCGGACTTTCAGTATGAAGGTGGATTTAATGAAGGAGGAAGAGGATTACTTTCTCATGACTATGAAACAGATGGTTCATTAGAACATCCAAGAGCTCATACTTTACAAAGAGCAGATGGTTCTATCATTAGACCTAGAAGCTCATTCTTTTATGCTGATCCAGTACCACAAGACGCAAAACCTATCTTTTTAGATGACCAGTATTATCCAAGTCATCAGGCTGTAGACTTTTATCATCACTATAAAGAAGATATTGAACTCATGGCAGGCATGGGATTTAATGTATTTCGTTTTTCTATCTGCTGGAGTCGTATTTATCCAACTGGAGATGAATTAACACCTAATGAGGAAGGATTAAAGTTCTATGATGATGTCATCAATGAATTAGAAAAGCATGGCATGGAACCACTTATCACAATCTGTCATGATGAAATGCCTATGCATCTCGCTATTAAATACAATGGCTGGGCGAATAAACATGTTATTGGTTGTTATGTGAAGTACTGTCAAACATTATTTGAACGTTATGGTTCTAGATGTAAATACTGGCTGACATTTAATGAAATCAACGCAGTCAGAGGATTTGGTCCATGTGGTACAAGAGAAAGTGATGGCTATACACGTTATCTAGGTGCACATCATATGTTTATTGCAAGTGCAAAAGCAGTCATTTTAGGTCATAAGATGATGCCTGATTCAATGTTTGGGGCAATGTATGCGATGAGTGAACTCTATCCTGCAACATGCAAGCCAGAAGATATGTTCCACCATATGTTAGAAAGAAGAGAAAACTGGTATTTTATTGATACAATGGCAAGAGGTTATTACCATCCTTACGCAAAAGAAGTATGGGCTCACCATGGTGTAGAGTCTCTTCCTATTACAGATGAAGAAAAAGATATCTTGAAAGAAGGACAATTAGACTTTGTTTCATTCTCTTATTATCGTTCAAATACAACCAAAGAAGGAGATCCTTGGTTTAATGTAGGTGGATCTAGTAACCCTTATCTAGAAAATACACCTTGGGGATGGCCTATTGATGCGTTAGGATTACGTTATTGTATGAATGAAATCTATGATCGTATCCAGAAACCAATCTTTATTGTAGAAAATGGTATGGGTGCCATTGATGAAGCCGATGAGAACGGATATGTAGAAGATGATTATCGTATTGATTATCTAAAAAAACATCTTTCTGCAATGGCTGATGCAATCAATGAGGATGGTGTGGATTGTTTAGGTTATACAATGTGGGCACCTATTGATTTAGTTTCCTTATCCACTGGTGAAATGAAGAAACGCTATGGCTTTATTTATGTAGATATGGACGATAAAGGACATGGTACACTCAAGCGCACAAAGAAAAAGTCTTATAACTGGATGAAGCATATTATTGAAACAAATGGAGCTGCATTAGATGACTAGAATAGTGAATAATCACTATTCTTTTTTTGTATTCGTTTACATATAATGACAAAGTCATTACAAAACCTAAATAGTCTTAGTGTATAAGTAAGGCTATTTAACACCTTAAAATAGGTGCTTTAAAACTGTAGTTTACATACAATTTAAAAATATACGATATATACACATGAAAATGAATTATTCACAGTTATGCACATTATGCACAAATATTATATAAATTGATTATGTAAGATTACAGTTAAAAAAGACCTAGAAACATTGTATTAGATGAAATAAGTGTTAAAATAGAAATGCAACCGATTACAAAAAAGGAGGTAAAATCATGAAAGCATCTGATGTAATGAAAAGACTTTCTAGTGGTGAAATGATTTCTATATTAAAGGAAATCTATTCAGAAAAATTAGATGAACAGATACTCAGATACAAAGATGCCATCCAGTCCTTTATTGATTATTTTGGTGATCAGGATATTATGATCATCAGTGTTCCAGGTAAATGTGAAATTGGTGGCAATCATACAGATCACCAGCGTGGACGTGTACTTGCATCTGCTATTCAGTTAGATTCTATTGCGATAATTGCGAAACAAGAGCGCTATGCAAAAGTAATCTATAATGAAATGAGTATTAATGAAATAGATACAGAAAATATAAAATATAATGAAGCCAAGAAAGGTACAATGGAATCATTGATCAATGGTGTTTTATTTGGATTGAACCAGAAGAATTATCATATTGGTGGTTTTAATGCTTATATTGAATGCAGCATTCCTAGAAATGTAGGTCTAGGTTCAAGTGCTAACTTTGATATTATGATTGGTACAATTATTAACCATTTATATAATGAAGGACAGATTGAAAACAAATATCTTGTCCAGATTGGTCGCTTTGCGACAAATACATTTTATTGTAAACCAAGTGGTTTAATGAATGAATGTGTCTGCTGTGTGGGTGGATTTATTAAAGTGGATTTTAAAGATTTTAATTCACCAGATATTTATAAACTGAATATTGATTTTTCTAATTTTGATTATACTTTATGCAGTGTGAATTCTAATCTGATTCGATCAGATACTACAGCTGATTATGATGCAGTGCCTGCAGAAATGATTAAGGTCGCTCACTTCTTTAAGAAAGATGTCTTAAGAGAAGTCTCTTATAATGAGTTTATGAAGAATTATCGTATTGTTAGAGCAAGAGTAGGAGATCGACCAGCACTTCGAGCACTTCATTTCTTTAAGGAAGAAGAACGTGTTTTAAAGCAGTCAGAAGCTCTTGAAAGGGGAGACTTTGATACATTCTTTAAATTAGTGAGAGAATCGGGCAATTCTGCTTTTAAAGCACTTCAGAATATTTATCCACAGGGAAGTACACGTTGCCAAAATGTTGGAACAGCTATTGTCTTAAGTGAGAATTTCTTAGGTGATGATGGAGTTGTAAAGGTCAATGGTGGAGGATTCTCAGGAACCATACTTGCTTTTGTGAAAACGAGTAGATTAAAAGACTATGTTGCTTATATGGATTCTATTTTAGGAAAAGGATCATGTCATGTGATTCATACAAGAGAACAAGGTGCAATTAGATTACTATAAAGCAGTGAAAAACTGCTTTTTTTTCATAGTGTTTGTGATATAATGTTACCGACATATGTCAGTAACTGGAGGCGTGTATGGTTAGACCAAAGAGATCAAGGACAATTACAGGAGTTCCTGACTACAATATGTTTGTACCTGATGGTATTCCTCAAAGAGGCTATATAGAGCTTGCTTTAGATGAATTTGAAGTCATACGCTTAATTGATTATAAATCTTATACTCATGCTAAGTGTGCTAAAAAAATGAATATCTCACGTACAACAGTCACTGAAATATATGCCGGGGCAAGAAAAAAGATAGCACGCAGTATAATGGAAGGCTATCCTTTAAGAATTGAATGTAATGAATGTGTAAAAAAGGCAGGATATCCTGTGATAGACGTAAAAGGAGAACATATTATGAGAATTGCAGTAACTTATGAAAATGAATCAGTGTTTCAACACTTTGGTAAAACTTCACAGTTTAAATTATATGATATTGAAAATAATGAAATCAAAGAATCACAGGTTGTAGGTACAGAAGGATTAGGTCATGGTGCATTAGCTATCTTATTATCTAATATGAATGTAGATGTATTGATCTGTGGTGGTATTGGAAGAGGTGCTATTATGGCATTAAGTGGTTCTAATATTAATGTAGTGGGTGGAGTAACTGGTGATTGTGATGCTGTAGTGAAAGCTTATTTAGCTGGTACTTTAACTCCTGATGCAGAAGCAACTTGTGGATGCAGTCATGATAATTGCGAATGTCATCATGAATAGTAATTGACAAATAAATAAAACGAGAATAAAATCAACACTGTTGAATGCTCGGATGGTGGAATGGTAGACACGCCAGTTTCAGGTACTGGTGGCTTATGCCGTGTGGGTTCAAATCCCATTCCGAGCACCAATGGTCCAAGACGTGGGAGACCACGTTTTTTTAGTAAGAGGAGGTTCTATATGAAAAGGTTATTCGGTTTATTCCTTACCTTTGTACTTTGTATAAGCCTGACTCCATCTGTTGATGCTTATTCCAATGATCTTGTACAGTTTATTGGTGATTCATATACACAAGGTTATACTAGTGAAGGTATGATCGTGGGATATAATTTATGGTATGTTCAGGTATGCCGTAAAGCACATCTCAAATATACAGCAGCGTCGTATGGTGGTGTAGGATTTGTGAAGGAGTCTGATGGTCGTACATTTAGTACTTTATTAGATGAAGGTAAAGGTAAAAGAAATGCGAAATATGTAGTCATTACAGGTGGCTATAATGATAAGGATTATTCTTATAAGACAATTAAGAATAAAGTCTATGAAACAGTGAAAAAGGCACAGACACTCTATCCAAAAGCAAAGGTCTATGTAGGTATGACAGGAGATTCTGTAAATAAACATTTTAAGACTGTTATGCAGGCATATAAGGATGGTACAAAAGAAGCAGGAGGTACTTATATTACTAATAGTGAAAATGCCTTAAATGGTAATCAGAGCTATTTTTCATCCGATGGTCATCATCCTAATAAATATGGACAGCGTGCTCTTGGTGAAACAATAGGTGGTTATTTCATGAAATGTAATAATGTGCCTGTCTATACAAAAGCTGCTTCTATTAAGATTGGTGCAGGTATTTATGCAGTTAAGAATAGACACTTTATAAATATCACAGGTCTTTATGATAACTATTATATGGTCAATGGTATTGTAGATACATCTAAGACTGGTATTGTAGAAAATGATGGTGAATATTATAAGGTGGATGAAGGTAAAGTAGATACATCATACACAGGAATCTGGTCTTATAATGATCAGCAGTATTATCTTACAAACGGTCATACAGATAAGACTATTACAGGTTCCATAAAAGCAAATAAAACTTGGTATTATGTAGAAAATGGTGTTGTTGCGAATAAGGATACTTTAATGCAGATTGATGATCAATGGTATTATGTACATCAAGGTAAGATGGATAAGAGCTACACAGGATTAGTAGAATACAATGGACAGAACTATTATGTTGTGAATGGTATGGTAGACTTTAGTAAAACAGGCATGATTCATATGAATGGTCAGTTATGTTATATTAAGAATGGTGTTTTAGAGAATAGCTATAGTAACTCTAATCTCTATAATGGTTCATGGTATTATATTCATGGTGATGAAATTCGCTGGTTAAAGTAAACACTATTGACAAAAATATAAAACAAGAATATATATAGAAACGTGGGTATCCACGTTTTTTATATGGAGGTAATTATGAAAAAAATAATAGGTGTTTTCATTTTTCTACTTATTTGCATGAGTTCACCTGTTTATGCAGAGAATCATGATCTTGTACAATATATTGGAGACTCTTATACGCAGGGTTATTCTAGCGATGGAATGATTACTGGAGATGATGTGTGGTATGTTCAGGCAAGTCATAAAGCAGGACTTGATTATACACAGGAATCTTATGGTGGTATAGGATTTGTTGCTGAGTTATCTGGTAAGACATTTAGTACTTTATTAGATGATGGAAAAGGGAAAGATGCAAAATATGTAGTCATTGCAGGTGGCTATAATGATATGGCTTATTCCTATGACACTATTAAGAATAAAGTCTATGAAACAGTAAAAAAAGCCCAGAGATTATATCCTGATGCAAAGATTCTTGTTGGTATGACAGGAGATGCTACAAGTGATCGTTCACGATTTAAGAATGTCATCCAAGCATATAAAGATGGCACAAAAGAAGCAGGTGGTTTTTATATCACCAATAGTGAATATGCCTTAAATGAAAATAAGAATTACTTCGCATCAGATGGTTACCATCCTAATGTGAAAGGTCATCATGCCATTGGTGAAACAATTGGTGGCTATTTAATGAAATGTGAAGATATAAGAGTCCATTCTTATGCCACTACTATTACTATAGGAGCAGGGACTTATGCCACTTCAAATGGTCATTTTATGAATACAACAGGTATTTATCACAATTACTATATGGTAGATGGTATTGTGGATCAGTCCATCTCCGGTGCTATTAAGTATAAAGATGAATATTATAAAGTGGATGCAGGTGAAGTGGATACATCTTACACTGGTTCATGGACATATAATGGAACAACCTATTATTTGATCAATGGTCATACAAATAAGAATATGAATGGTCCAGTAAAGAATAAGGGTTATTGGTATTATGTGAAAAATGGTCTTGTAATTAACAAGAATACAGTCGTTTATTTTAATGGAGATTGGTATTATATTCATAATGGTAAGCTAGATAAGGATTATACAGGTTTAGTAGACTATAATGGAAAGACATATTATATAGTTGATGGTGTAGTGAATCATTCATGTAATGGATTGACTTATATTAATGGTGAATGGTGTTATATCGTTAACGGTGTTTTAGATACAGATTATAATAATCTGATTCTTTATAATGGTACATGGTATTATGTAGAGAATGGTAAAATCAACTGGCATTATACAAATCTTGTACAATATTATGGGACTTGGTACTATGTAGAAAATGGTAAGATCAACTGGAATAAAAATACATTATGTCAGGTTAATGGTCATGGTACTTGGTATTATGTAGAAAACGGCAAGATCAACTGGAACTACCAGGGACTCACTTATTTCAATAATGAGTGGTATTATATTCATAACGGTGTTCATCAAACCAGCTATTCGAGTCTTGTACTTTATAATGGGACTTGGTATTATGTGAAGAATGGTAAGATTGACTGGCATTATACAAACCTTGTACAGTATCATGGGACATGGTACTATGTGGAAAATGGCAAGATCAACTGGGGTAAGAATACATTGTCTCAGGTCAATGGACATGGTACTTGGTATTATATTGAAAACAGTCAGATCAATTGGCATTATACTGGCTTAACACAATATTTTGGTACATGGTATTATATCCAGAATGGTGCATTGAACTGGTCTTATAATGGATTGGTGTATTATCATGGGACTTGGTTCTATGTCCATAATGGACAGATTGACTGGAACTATTCTAATCTCGTTTTATATAATGGTACTTGGTATTATGTAGAGAATGGCAAGATCGACTGGAATAAGATAACTTTATCTCAGGTTGATGGGCATGGTACATGGTACTATGTTGAAAATGGACAGATCAACTGGTCATATAATGGCTATTACAACAACCGTACAATTCATAATGGTGTTGTATGTTAGGGGACATGATGTCCCCTTTTTTATGCAAAAAAAAGACTATGAAATCAGTCATAGTCTTATAGAAACATTAATAGTAATCCAAATGCAAAGAAGATAAGAATGAGATAGATTACAACCTTAATACTCCACTTAAAGATATAGTACATAAGAATAAATGGAAGAAATGCGAGAAAGAACACCATTGATAATAATGTGCCTAACATAACCATCACCTCATTCTTATTATAACCTTATTTTCCAGAATCACCATAGTTTTTAAGTACTCT
>UMAC01027588.1_pt1 | contig 11177 bp, 10 predicted proteins | sample 1963591 | NCBI WGS metagenome assembly UMAC01 (sample SAMEA4835904, study PRJEB28245) | human gut metagenome | biome: gut microbiome; material: fecal sample | place: Denmark | collected 2008
TATGTATTTTCTTGGATTTCTATTTTTAATAGGCGATATTTAAAGATAAATAGATTGATTTTGATGGTCAATTACTTATTGATATTTTAAAAATAATTCATTTTCAAAGAGTTACTCATAATATCTATTATTAGTTTTTCAGATTTAGATAACACTGCATCATTTACAGTGCCATTTTTAATAAAGACTATTTTATCAAATGAAATAGTTACAGTTATTGTGTTAGCAGAGAATTTATAAGCTTTTTACCATAAACTTCTAATTCCCAATAACAATTAGAAAGCTCTTTATAACAACAATATTTATTTAATATCTTTTCTCTTACATCTCTAGGCGGAACATTTTTGACATAAACATAAAGGTCATAATCAGACCTTTAATCAAAATGAGAAGAAATTCTTGAGCCTCCTAATGCAATTGCTTCTACATCTAAAAGGTTTTTAAATTCCTCTACTAATTTTAAAAATACATACTCATGTTTTAACCTAATCTAGCGTTTAAATCATCAAAATCGATATCATCAATATGTGTTTTTAATTCTTCGAGTACTTTTGAGATTTTCTCTTTTAAAACTTTAAGTTCTTCATCTTGTCCTTTACCAAACCCTGCCATCATATAAGTAAATGACAAAGCAAGACTTAATTCTTCGATATCTTCTTTAGATTGCGGTTTAAACTCTTTTTCACTCTCACTTTGAAGAGATTTGATAGTATCAATTGCTAAATCACTAAGTTTATAAGCCATAGTTATTATCTCCTTTATTCTTATTTAAAGTATATCATATCCATCTTTATGTAGTCGGTGCTTTTCTACTAGTACACAAGCCTAATAGAACAAGAAAAGTTGGCACTAATATAAATAGTAAACTCAAAATGTGGGAAAAGGAGTTCAGACAAAAACTACCGTTTGAACTTGTCATTTACATATGCAAAAATAACCGCGTGATTAACACCTCTCTACATAGGGCTTAATCTTCAAAGTCCGTAAAAGTTCGTAATTTTGCTTACTTCAACTATCACATTTTTTTGTAAAGCTTTTTCCAGTTTCATCTTCTTAAAGGCCCAAAAAAGATTGCATTTAATTCTCTCAGACAAATCACCTAATTTTTGTCGAAGCAAAAATTATAAAAGTCCATATGTTCGAACCAAAATTAAAGTTACAAAAATTAAAAAAGTCTGCAAAACTCCACTTTTTTAATAAATTGAGCTGCAGACTTTGAACTTTTACCGCTGGAGCACCATACGAGAATCGAACTCGCGTATTCAGCTTGGGAAGCTGACGTTCTACCATTGAACTAATGATGCGTGAATAAATAATAGCACAAAAGCTATTATTTAAGAAAGTTTATTTGAGTTAAAAATTACTGCCGGCAAACCCCCAATTAGGTGTTTCAAAATAACTTACATAGATTCTAGTAGATGGAATATTTAATGTGTTACTAATTAAATTTGTAATCTCGTAAGTTAATTTGTCATAAGCATCGCTAGAAGTTTTGCCATAAATCTTAACTTCAATCATGGCGCATTTTTCATCACTTCCTTTAAAATACATTTTCTTGCCGCCGCTTAATTGAACCATTAACCAATTCTCACTTTTTCCAGGAATGATTTTAATGAGTTCTCCTAGCTTACTTTTGATTAAGTTTTCATCATTTGTGTTAATTTCTGCGTTTGTTTTAACTTGAATAAAAGGCATTTTAATTTACTCCTCTCCTTTTTAAATGATATTTAGAATATTTAATAATTGATCCGTGTTTAACTTTTCTAACGATATTAAAGATAATGACCGCAAGTAAAATTAAAAGCATAACTCCAAAAATTAATATTCCACAATCTAAGAAAAACTGCTCTGGTAAAGCATTAATTATAGGATCAGTATATTGGTTAAAAATCCAATTATCTTTTCCTGGGAATAAAATAGCATGAAAGAAAGCATAGGCGCTATTTACATCAATTAAAGCAAATACTCCTAGCGCTCCTAAAAGGAAAATAGGAACAAAAGAAGCATAGAATAAGATAGACATACCCTTGATACGATAGACCTTAATAAAGTTTAGTTTAATTAAAATAGAATAAATTAAAAATATGATAAAGCTAATTGGTAAAGCTACTAAATCGAGTGTAAATAAAACACGACAATCTAAAAAGTGATTCATTCCACTTATTGAATAATCAAAAACTCCTTCACTAAATGGTTGATAAAACACAAGTGAATCCATCAGTTCATTAAAAGACATTATTAGATCTGATTTTGAAAAACCAGTCGCTTCAGTAATGTTTAATAAATCTATATGAAAGAAATAAAAATCTCGCCATAAAATTGGTATCGCTATTGAAAAAGTAACCACTAAAACAATAAAGCTTAATGCGTAAATAAATGTATTAAAAAATCTACCAACTTTTCTCATACATAAATGATAATCAGTTGATAGGTAAGAATAAACTAAAAATTAAGATTTATATGCAATTTTTTATTACTTTTCTAAATAGTGAATTGCAGTGGCTGCATCACCTACTGCTGTCGCAATTTGACGAACCTCTTTATCAATACAATCACCTATTGCAAATAAACCTTTTACACTAGTTTCAAAATGTTTATCAACGTTAATAAAACCGCGTTCATTTAATATTTCTAAGTTTGATAAAAAGCCCGTTTGAGGAATTTGTCCAATATAAACAAAAACACCATCTACATCTAGTTTCATTTCTTCTTTAGTGTTTGTATCAAAAAGGATTACACTCTTTAAATGTTTATTTTCACTGACAAGCTCTTTAATTTGCTTAAATTCAATTACTTCAACATTCTTCTTTCCTTTTAATTCGTCGATTTCTTTTTTAGTTCCTTTTAATTCATGGCGAGTAATAACATAAACTTTAGAAGCAATATTACTTAAATACATCGCTTCAGTTAAAGCGCTATTTCCTCCACCAACAACAAGGACTGTCTTGTTTTTATAAAAAGCCCCATCGCAAGTTGCACAAAAGGATACACCTCTTCCAAGCAAGGCGTCTTCATTTTCTAGATTTAATTTACGCGCTTTAGTGCCTAATGCCAAAAGAACTTTTTTAGCTTCGAATTCTATATCGTCAGTTGTTACAACTTTAAAATGATCATCTATCTTTTTAACTTCTTTAATTTCTTCATAATTTACTTCGATTCCTAAAGCATCGAGTTCGTTTAAAAAATTAATTGATAGATCAGCTCCAACAATCTTGCCGACTCCCGGATAATTTTCAATTTCAAATGCGTTAACAACATTCCCACCAACGCAATTTTTCTCAAATACTAATAAATCTAGGTTGCTTCTTTTAGCATAAATTGCAGCTGTAACGCCACCTGGGCCAGCACCAATAATAATTAAATCTTTCATCTTAAAAAACCTCTTTTAAAGATTAAATTAAACTATAAGAAAAAGCAAAATAATTGCTTAATTAAATTTCTTTACCTAAACGCTCTGAAATAAAATTTTCAACATCATTTGATGTTATATTTAAACCAACTGAAAATTCGTTATAAATATTTGTTTTGATTTCTCTTAAAAAACTCTCATCAGTAAAAGACAAAAATTTATTTTCTTTTTCAAGCTCTTTTTTCTTTTTCTCAAATGATTTGATTAATCTAAAAATTTCTACAGGATTACCAGAATCATAAAGTTCTCTAAATTTTGTTTTTCTAATTTTTGGATTAGTAATCCAGATTTCTTTGATTTGAGGAAGTCTATCAATCAAATCTATAATTTCTGTTTTCGATAAAGCACTTCTAATAATACCTTTATTGTCTGCAGGAATATAATATTTAATACTATCGTTTTTCTCATTAAAATAAGGCACCAAAACATAGTAGGTGTTTTTCCCTAAACCAACATCATAATTATCGAGTATGTCTATAACTTTACACACTTGCCCTTTTTTATTAACTACAATATCTTCTCTTTTAAACATCTATTTTCCTGACTTCCCTTAAATTATATCATTTAAAATTACTTAAAACTAGAAAAAATTCGATAACTATCGTATTTTTTAAATGTATATGCTGGTTAAAGCAAATATAATTTAATTCGCTTTTTTCATCTTCGAAACGCTAAAATTAACTTTTTTTAAAAATTTTTACATTTTTCTCTTGCGCAAATTTCTTTTTCTGTGTTATATTATTTGAGCGCGTTTGAGGCGTGCAAAAATCAAAAAGCGGACCAGTGGTGTAGCGGTTAACATGCCACTCTGTCACAGTGGAGATCGCGAGTTCGATTCTCGTCTGGTCCGCCAGTTTTTTTGAAAAATTGGCCCGATAGCTCAGCAGGTAGAGCAAAGGACTGAAAATCCTTGTGTCCCCAGTTCGACCCTGGGTTGGGCCACCATAAAATTTAGACTTAAGATGATCGCTGATCATCTTTTTTTGTGCTTTTTCCGCACTTTTTAAGTGATTTTTCGGCTCTCCGATTTTTGGCTCTCCGATTTTTTGCGGGGTATTTACGGGGTTTTGCATAAATTCCCCCTTTTTTATGCCAAAACCGACCCCGTGAAAAATTGCACAAAATAAAATACTCAAAATAATCTTCTGAATTATTTATTGAAGCGAATTTTTTTGTCCGAACTGTTTTAGGTAGATGCTTTACAAATCGATATATAAAAATTGATGGCAAAACGATTAATAAGGCAATTTAAGAAGAATTAATAGGAAAATAAAAGCATTAAAAAGCATTTCATTCGGTATCTCAAACTTCAGTCATTTGAGAAAGAGGATCTTTCTAATATATGAAGATTTTAATCTCTTAGGTAAAGATTTAGGTGACGCCGTTAAGTAGTGCCCCGTAAAAAATAGAAGCTTTTTAAATTTTTAACACCCCGTAAAAAAACGGAGACCCGATTTTTCGCACTTTAAAAGGCGCCACTTATGACGCCAAATAACCTAGTTTTAAAGCAAAAACCTTGCAAATCTTAACTTAAATTGTTTTTTTAGTTCGTAAAAGTTCAACATTAGTCAAACTTCAACTCACATAATTACTTAAGATTTCTATCTAAGAATTTATTCTTATCAACATCAAAATCATCGATTAATTTTAAAGGAATAGATAATTCCAAAATATAATTCTTAATAATTGAGACATCAACTTTTCTAAAGACAGAAATTTTTGCCCTGGTTGAATAATTATTCATAAAGACAAAAAGTTTATTTTGATCAAAAACAAAAACAATTTTGCTATCGACTACTTCATCAAATTCAAGTAAAGATAATTGAACTTGAGGAGTCATGAGATAAAAAGCGAAGGTGTCATCACTTGAAAATGAACTAAATTTCTTATTAAAATCTACAGACTCAAACTTAACCTCTGTTCTTTTTGATGGAGAACGGTAAAATTCACTTTGAGAACCTTTTTCAAAGCAGCAGAAATAATTATTAAAATTACGTGGGAAAGTAAAAATATAAGCTTTTCCCGGATAATCGTAATTTACTCTACGTGTATGACCCTTACTATCGGTTGTAACATGAACAAAGGTAGCGTTATAGTCACAGCCTTCAATCTTTATCCCTTTATATGTGCTAGTAAATAGATTTCTTGATGTATAAGAATCAGGTGTTCTTAAAACATCACTTTCTTTTAAATAACTAAAACTTAATCCCTTTTTAGGAAAAATTTCATAATCATCGCCATAAATCTCTTTTAAATAGTTCTTATCAAATTCAGCTTTAAATGAATTTATCAATTTGATATTAATTCGACTAACACCAAATATCATTCCAACGATTCCAACTACGAATAAAATGAATCCAATAAAAGAAAAGGAAATATCTGCATCGTGATTAATAAAGATTAAGGCAATGAAAATTACTCCTACAAGTGTAAAGAGTCCAAAAATTATTAAAACAACGATTGCTTTGTTTAATAAGTTTTTTCGTAAAGACTCAAGTTTTGCAATCTTTTCTTCTACATTAGCCATTTTTTAATTGAATTAGAATTCAAATTTAACGTCTTGACGTTTTTCTTCATCAGCTTTGAAGAATTCTAAATCTTGAGTAAAGCCAATACGTTTAGCAACAATTGAATCTGGAAAGGTTACTCTCTTTTGATTGAAAATTGACACGTTAGAATTATATACTCTACGAGCAGCTTGAAGTTGTTCTTCACAATCAGCAGTTTGATTTTGAAGTAAAGTAAATTGTGTATCAGCTTTAAGTTGAGGATATTGTTCAACTACAACATTAATTCCTCTTTGGACTTCGCTTAATTCAGCATTGAGTTTACTCTTTTCATCTAAAGATAATTCATTAATATTGCCAGTTCTCATGCCAATAACTTTACTTAAAGTTTCGGCCTCATGTTTTGCGTAGCCCTTAACAGAAGCTAATGCTTTTGTTAAAAGATCATAACGTTTAGTTAAAGCAACATCAATTCCACTATTTGCTTCTTCAACTTTAACTTTGGTTTGCCTAAACCAGTTCATTGTTACAATGTACCATGCAACAATAGCAATAACCGCAATTAAGACAACTGCAACTACGACAATGGCGATAATGACGCCTGTGCTTAATAATAAATTAGGTATTATAAACATTTATTTGCCCTCCTTTTTGAATTATATCATAGTCATGCAAAAATAGATAAAAAACTCGTTATCTAAATAGTAAATTTTTAAAAGACGTTGATTTGATAAACTTTTTTTAATTTTTACAAATTAAACTCCTTTATATTAGTGAAGAGATATCTTCTAAGAAAGGAGGTTAAAAAAGTGATGCACTAAGCACCACTTCTTGATATTTCTTTATTAATGATAACTAGTCTTTAAATCCAATTTTCTTTAAATGCCAGATATCTTTATTATATTGTTCAATTGTTCTATCGCTAGAGAAATATCCACTCTTTGCAATATTGATTAAGCAGCTCTTTGTCCAAGCTTGTCTATCTTTATAATAGTTTTCAATTTCTTTTGACTCAGCAATGTATGCAGCAAAATCCATTAAAATGAAATATTCATCGTTATGATTCATAATTTCATCAAAGATACCTCTGAAACGGTCATGCATATTTTCACACCATGGACCATTAAATAAGCTATCTAAAATTCTTCTGATGTTTGGATCTCTGTTATATAAGTCCCATGGGTTATACATTCCACTCTTTTTAATGGATTCAATATCATTGACTTTTAAGCCAAAGATAAAGCTATTTTCATCGCCAACTCTTTCATTAATTTCAACATTAGCACCATCAAGTGTTCCAAGTGTTAAAGCACCATTCATCATAAACTTCATATTACTTGTACCACTTGCTTCTTTACCGGCGGTTGAAATTTGTTCTGAAATATCAGTTGCAGGAATGATAAGTTCGGCTAAAGAAACACCATAGTTTTCCATAAATACAACTTTAATGTATTTAGAAATTTCTGGATCATTATTAACTACATTAGCAACTGCGTTAATTAATGTAATAATTTCTTTTGCGAAAATATAACTTGGTGCAGCCTTTGCTCCAAAAATAAAGGTATGTGGGAGCATCTTGAAATCAGGATTACTCTTAAGTTCAAAGTAGTAATGCATGATTCTAAAGACATTTAAAAGTTGTCTCTTATAGGCATGTAATCTCTTAATTTGGGTATCGATAATTGAATGAGTATCAATTTTGATGCCATAATTCTTTTCGATGTAGTTAGCAAGTTTGATTTTGTTAAGGTGTTTTACTTTTCTTAAAGATTCAAGTGTATCTCTATCATCTTGATATTTAAGAAGTTTTTCTAAATCATCTGGATTTTTAATCCAAGAATCACCAATTTTTGAAGTGATTAATTTTGAAAGTTCAGGGTTTGAATACATTAACCATCTTCTATGGGTTACACCATTTGTTTTATTGTTGAATTTTTCTGGGAAATATTTATAGAAATCTTTAAAGGTTTCGTTCTTTAAGATTTCAGTATGTAAAGCAGCAACACCATTAACGCTAAAGCAAGTAAAGATAGCAAGGTTAGTCATTCTAACCATTCCATCTTTAATGATTTGCATATTACTAATTTCGCCTTCACTTAAGCCATGTTGATTCATCCAAATCATTGTACGACGATTAATTTCTTCAATAATCATGTAGCAGCGTGGAATTAAATTTTGGATATATTGAATTGGCCATTTTTCAAGTGCTTCAGGCATAATTGTATGGTTTGTATATGCAATACATTTTGTAGCTTGTTCCCAAGCTTCATCCCAACCAAAACCATGTTCATCCATTAAAAGTCTCATGAGTTCAGGAATTGCTAAAATTGGATGTGTATCATTAAGTTGGAAAACATAGCTTTCATAGAATTTATGTAAATCACCACCTAAACGAATAAATCCTCTAATAGCACTTTGAAGTCCAGCGCTAACAAAGAAATATTGTTGTCTTAATCTAAGAAGTTTACCATGTTCTGTTGTATCATCAGGATATAAGCCATGGCATAATTCATTAATTTGATTTAAATATTCATCAAATGAAATATTGTATGGGAAATTTTGTTCACTTGGTTGAGCTTTCCAAAGTCTTAAATTATTGGCAACACCATTTTTATAACCAACAACAGAAACATCATATGGGCAAGCAGTAATTTTTGTTGAATTGACTGTTCTAATTCCATAATCTCCATTAGGTTTTAAATAAGTTTCAGCATTACCATAAAAGCTAACTTCTACTGAATGTTTAGGTTTTCTAACTTCCCAAACATAACCATTTTGTAACCATTGATCAGGAAGTTCTATTTGGTTTTCATTAACAATTTTTTGCTTAAAGAAACCATATTCATAACGGATACAGTTACCATTTCCTGGATATCCTAAAGAAGCAATTGAATCTAAGAAACAAGCAGCAAGTCTTCCAAGACCTCCATTTCCTAAACCAGCATCAGCTTCCATGTCTTCGAGTTCACCAATATCAATACCAAGTTCACTCAAACCATCTTTACAAATATCATAGATACCAAGATTCATCATGTTATTTGTAAGTAAACGGCCAATTAAAAATTCCATTGAGAAATAGATTAATTGTTTTGAATGATTACTATTTAAGTATTCGTGAGTTTTACGCCAGTTATAGCCAGCATAATCTCTAACCATTTCGCCTAAAATATCGTATTTTTCTAAAACGTGAGCATCGGATGGAGAACGTCCATATTTTGCTGACATTCTAGATTTAAATTCTTTTGCAAATTCAGTTTTGTTTGAAAATATCATTTAATTAATTACCTTCCTTTTCTTCGGTATTTTCTTCACCATTTTTATGTGCATATTTGAAGATCATTGCAGCAAATGGTGCGATTTTAACCGTAATTTTGTGTGGTTTATTTTCTGGTCCCCAGTAATAAGACATAACATCTAAACCGTTATAAGCATTACTTCCACCATAAACATCTTTATCACTATTAAAGATTTCAGTGTAAGTTCCTTCACGAGTAACACCAATATCATATTGCTCGTAGTAATTTGGTGTCATATTGAAGATGAAGACTAAATGGGAATCGCCAACTCTTCTTTCAAAAGCGAATACACTATCGTTTTTGTTGTCGACCATAAGCCAATTAAAATGAACTGGGTTATATTCTTCATAGTGCATTGCACTTTCTTTTCTATAGATAAGATTTAAATCTCTAACAAGTCTAGAAACACTATCATGTTTTGGGAAACGTTTTAATTCCCATGGAAGAGATTTGGTTTCATTCCATTCATCCCAACTTGCAAGTTCATTACCCATAAAGTTAAGTTTTTTACCAGGATGAGCGAATTGATAAGTGTATAAATTTCTTACTAAAGCGAACTTTTGATCATAGTCGCCCCGCATTTTATTTAAAATTGTACCTTTCCCATGAACAACTTCGTCATGTGATAATGGTAATAAGAAATTTTCACTGAAGAAATAAGCCATTGAGAATGTTAATTTGTTATGGTCGTATTTCTTATAAATTGGGTCAAGAGCATAATACTTTAAAGTATCGTTCATCCAACCTAAGTCCCACTTATAGTCAAAGCCAAGTCCGCCATATTCAAGTGGTTTAGTGACGCCAGGAAAATCGGTTGAATCTTCCGCAATCATCATAATAGATTGATCAGCATAATGCATTTTGCCATTAAGTCTTCTAATGAATTCGGTGGCACCGTGATTTTCACCATTATTCTTGTTGCCATCCCAATAAACAATATTGCTAACAGCATCAACTCTTATGCCATCAAAATGGAAATAATCAATGAAGTATCTCATTGCACTCATCAAGAAACTTCTTACTGGATCTTTACCTAAATCAAATTGGCAGCTACCCCAAGGTGAATACATGTGTTCGTTACTATATTCATACATTGGAGTTCCGTCAAAATCCTTTAATGCCCAAGGATCAGTTGCAAAATGAACTGGAGCAAAATCAAGAATTACACCAATACCAGCTTGGTGAAGTCTATCGACAAAACTCATAAGTTGCATAGGATTTCCATAACGAGAATCGACACTATAGAAACCTGTTGCTTGATAACCCCAACTTCCATCAAATGGATATTGAGTAATTGGCATAATTTCAATATGTGTAAAACCTGTTTCTTTTAAATATGGAATCAAATAATCTGCAATTTCTTCATAAGACAAGTTTCTTCCATCAACTTTGCCCTTCCAACTTCCAAGATGCATCTCATAGATACTCATTGGAGCATCAAAATTTCTTGAACGTTGTTTTAAATATGGGGCATCATGCCAAATAAAACCATTAATATTAAATAAACGGGAACATGAGCCAGGACGATATTCGCTTAAAAAAGCAAATGGGTCAGCTTTATCAACATATTCACCCCTAGAGTTTCTAAAATGGTATTTATAGAAAGAGTAATTGTGTAGTCCTTCAATAAATATTTCGTAAACGCCAGAATCATCAATTCTGTTCATTTTATGAACAGTAGGATCCCATCCATTCCAATCACCAATGACACTTACATCACTAGCAGCTGGGGCATAAAGTCTAAAAACAACTCCCTCAATAAGTTTTTTACGAGAACTCTTTTTTGTCTTATTAGGGTCTTTTTTAAGAGGAATAGTAATTATTTCCTTTACCTCTCGAGTTTCAAAATGAGCACCAAAATATTTATAAGCTTCAATACATTGACCATTTAAATAGTCAAATAATAAGCCATAGGCCATAAAGCACCTAGTACTATACAAATAACCCCCTTGTAAGCACTTAATC
>UMAC01046916.1_pt1 | contig 11116 bp, 8 predicted proteins | sample 1963591 | NCBI WGS metagenome assembly UMAC01 (sample SAMEA4835904, study PRJEB28245) | human gut metagenome | biome: gut microbiome; material: fecal sample | place: Denmark | collected 2008
AAAATAGCTAAATGATACTTCCCAAAAGAATTTTGGGTTCCCTCATTTAGCTATTTTAAAATTTTCTAATTTATTCTTCAATCACATTCAATTATTATATCTTTTATTATATGACTTATTCTTTATTACATGAATAAATATTTTACTCTGTCATATATTTATTTCTAATTTCTTCAATTTCGTCATAATGATTTTTCAAAATATCTAAGAAAACATCATCAATATTAGGGTCAAATTGAGTTCCTCTAAATTTTTCGAATTCAGAAATAACAATATCAATAGGTAAAGAATCTCTATAAGCGCGTTTTGATGTCATTGCATCAAAACTATCAGCAATAGAAGCAATTCTTGCCAAATATGGAATATTTTCACCAGCTAATTTGCCTGGATATCCAGTACCATCATATTTTTCATGATGATGTTCAACAATTGGTAAAATATTTTGAAATATTTTTGCGTGTGACAAAATATGAACACCAATATTAGGATGTTGCTTTATTTGAGAATATTCATCATCATCAAGTTTTCCGTTTTTTTGTAAAATTGCGTCAGGAACACCGATTTTTCCAATATCATGGAATAAACCACCAATTCTTAAAGTATTTAAATCTGCTTCTGGTAATCCTAAATATTTTCCTATTAAAACAGAATATTCAGAAACACGGTCAGAGTGACCACGAGTATAAGTATCTTTTGCTTCTACTGTATAACGTAGAGTTTGAATACTTTCTAAGTAAGCACTTTCTAACTTTTCGTAAGTATCTGATAATTCATCATTAATTTTTTTGATTTGATTCATTTGTTTAATAGATTTAATTCCAGACTCAATTAATAAAAGCAACTGATCAAATTTGTCTCCCTTTTCACAATATCCTTGAATATCTAATCGTTTAATTGTCTCTAAAGGAGGAGCTAAATCTTTATGTCCAGTTAGTAACAAAATATACAAGTCTTTATTAAATTTTCTGATTTCTTCTACTACTTGATCACCATGAAATGGAGTCATAATGAAGTCTAAAATCATTAAATCAAAATGCTCATTTTTTACTTTTTCAATTGCTAATTGAGGGTCTGTAACACCTGTAAAATTATAGCCAGATCTTTTTAAAAATATAGATAAAGAATCAATAATACCTTCTTCATCATCAACGGCTATAATTTTATAATTATTATTTTCATTATTTTCTAAATTTTGCAATCCTTTTCTCATATTAATTCCCCATTTTATTAATATTTGTTCACATTATATTAATAAATGCTAGAAAAATCAATAGATTTTGTTAAAAAAATTATGTAAAAAATAACCAATTTTTATATAGTAACACTTTGAGTGTGATAATATAAAATAAAAATGAATTAAACTTGTAATGTTTTATAAATAAAACTTTAAGTTTAATTCATTTTTTAGTTATTTATAAGTAAAACTATTGTAAAGGTAATGTTATAGTAAAAGTAGTACCTTTTCCTAATTCAGAATCAACTGTAATATTGCCATTGAAGTGTGCTTTTATTGTAGAATATGACATATATAAGCCTAATCCTGTTCCATTTTTTCCTTTAGTAGTTATCATTTCTTTAAATAATTTTTCTTTTACTTTATCTGGTAGTCCAGATGCATAATCTTTAATTGAAATAAGTAGATTATTGTCTTCTTTTTCAACTATCAAATCAATTGTTTGTTCTGTTTTTCCTTCATATGCTTGGATTGAATTTGAAACCATATTATTAATTACTTGGACTAAACTATTTACATCTCCATGAATTATAGTATTTTCGTCAGTTTTTAGTGAAATATTTAAATAAATAATAGCATTTTTTAATTCATGTTTCATTAGGATATTTACTCTTTTTAATAATTCTTCAATTGTAAAAGAAATATCTTCTTCATTTGAAAGATTAACAGCTTGTCCTTTTACTGTTGTAATAATATCTGACATATATTCTGTATAATCTTTGATTTTAACAATCCAAGAATTCATATCTTTAGCAATATCGTGATGATCTTGAGAGTTTACATCTGGATCATCAATAGAAGAATCATATTCTTTAACAAGATCAGATAAACCTTCTGCTGCTCCTGAGATAGACATGATAGGTGTTTTTAAATTATGTGCTATACCACCAATTAGTTGTCCTAAAGAAGCTAATCTTTCACGTTCCATTAACATTGATTGGTTTGATTTTAATTGATTTACATTATTTTTAGTAAAGCTTTGTGTTAAATTAAATGATAAAGAAAGGTCTGCTAATTCATCTTCGGATGTAACAATTAAATTATTATTTAAATTAATATCATTTTTATTAGTAGAAGCAATTTCTTTTAGTTTATTTGAAACTGTTTTTATTTCTCTCGAAAGTGAAACAGAAACATAAACTAATATAAAGAAAATTATAATATATAAAACAATATCACAAGTTAAAATAGCTTTTAAAAATGTCGGTTGCATAGTATTATATCTAAAACCTGCATAACAAAAATCACCATTAGTTAAATAACATTTTATTGCAATACCTTCACTATCTAAGCAAAAATAATCATATGTTCTTCCATTTTGCATTTCTGACTTTTCTAAAGTATATTTAACAAAAAAGTTTTCTAATTTAGAATTATCTGATACAAGTTGATTTCCATTACTATCAATAATAAAATATTGATGAGAGTCATCTAATAATGTTATATTTTTTAAAGTTGTTTCTATTTCTTCTTTTGAATCAAAAACTTTATCAAAAGAATTAGAAATTATTGTTAAATAAGAGTTATAGTAAATATCTCCAGTTTTTTTAGAAGCTTGTACATAACCTACAAGAGAGATGAAGATTAAAGATACAAGTACTAAAGGAGAAAATTGTAATATTAACTTGACTGGGAGTGATTTTAATTTACTCCTTCTTTTTTCAGAATATTCTAATTCTATTTTTTGCATCAAATCAGGATACATTGTATTTAGTAAATTTAATATATATCCAAATTCATTTTTTGAAAATACAAAACTTATTACAGATGCTAATGTAAAAAATGATAAATAAATCAAACATATTTTTAAAATAGTTACAGGATAAGCATCTATTATAATAAATGTCAAAGGTAAAAATATTAAAGGTAATAATATTTCTAGAAAATATAATAAGTAAGGTGTATTATAGCAAAAACCTCTGATTTTGTGTAAAATTAATAGCTTTTTTTGTGATGATAGTTTTTCATTATTTTCACTTAATTTATAAAATTGTTTATATATCAAGTAAGCTCTGATAAATAATATAATTAAGCTACAAAATACAATAATCATAATCAATAAAACATATTGTCCGAGTGTATGTAACTCCATCAAATTCAACTTGAAATTGATTATCTACACTCTCAGGTGGATAATTTAGTATCTTGGGTAAGACGGGGTATAAACATAATGCTATTAAAATTGGAATTATTAAATACAATAAAATAATTCGCAAAAAACAAGTGTTAATTTTTTTCTTCATTTGTTTTAGTCTCCTTTGTTAATATATTTTTTAAAGAATTTATTAATATAATTTTTGTCGATTGTTGGCCAAGATAAATGTGAATTTTTCATGTAATTAATAGTAAAATCGTTTTTCATAATAATATTAGAGTTGTAAGAAGATTTACTTGTTAAGTCATTTATTATTCCTAAGATATCTGATTTGTTTTTAATATATTCATAAAATTTTTCATCAGATACTACTTTAATTTTTTGATTTTCGGGTTTTAATTGATTAATTAAATCAACTAATTTTATTTCTTGATTGTTGTATATATGAAATACTTTTTGATAACTACTATTAAGTAATATTAAAGAAGAGATAATATCTGCACAAGTATCAACAGGGCTTAAATCAATCTTAAAATTAGAGAAAGAATTAGCTAATTTATCTAATTTAGAAAGAGTTATAACTCTATTTAAGAAGGCATTTTTATCATCATTTTCTTGAAATTTCGCATCAGAGTATCTAGCGCATATATTTCCAAGACGATAAATAGATGCTTTTAAATCAGAGTGCAAAATAGCTTCTAAAATATTGTATTCAGCTTCAAATTTAGTTTTTATATAAATATTTTCAGAATAATTTTGACCTATGTAAAGGACATGTTCATCAAAAATACTAGGTTTTGAGTTTTCAGGAAGTGAAGCTGATATAGAAGTAGTAGATATATGGTTCATATAAATAGAAAAATCTTTACAAAAATCAATGATATGGTTAGTTCCAGTTACATTGATTAGCTCAAATAAGTCCTTATTACCATAATGGTCAACAATAGCTGCAGAATGAATAACCAAATCAATGGTTTCTCCTAGTTTATGATATTCTTCATTAGATAAACCTAATTGTGGTAAAGAAATATCTGCAACTAATACATGAATACGACTATCTACATATTGTAACATAGAGTTTCCAAAATAGAAAGATAGTTTATTTAATAATCTTTCTTTGGAGTCTTTTCCATTTTTATGACGAACAACGCAATAAACATTACTATTTGTTTTGTGCATTAATTCATTTAATATATGAACACCTAAATAACCAGTAGCACCAGTTAATAAAATATTTTTTACAGATAATTTTTCTGGTGAAAAATCTTCTTTAAAGTTGTAAAAAATATTATCAGAAATGGTTCTTTTATATACATTAGATTTTTTAGGATAATAGAAATTATCTGAAATTTCCCTTATTGTTTTTAACTCATAAATATCTTGAATATTAACAAGATAATTTTCTTCAAGTAATTCTATTGTAATTTTCATTAAAGTAAGTGAGTCTGCACCTAGTTCTAGAATGTTATCATCAATACCAATTTGTTTTATATGCATAGAATTTTCTAAGATTGACTGGAATGTTTTTTCAAAATCATTTCTAGGAGCAATGTATTTTTTCTTTTTTTCAACTTTAATTTCCATTGATAATAAAGCTTTTCTATCAACTTTTCCATTGCTAGTAAGAGGTAATTTGTCTAAAAATACGAAAAAGTTTGGTACCATATATTCTGGAACAAGTTTTGAAATATAAGTTTTTAAATTATCAACAGATTCTTTTTCATCCATTACTACATATGCCACAAGATAAGAGTCTGTATCTCCGTTCTTTTTAGGTAATACGACACATTTATTAATATGAGGATGTTTTAATAATTTGCTTTCTATCTCTCCAATTTCAATACGAAATCCCCTAATTTTTACTTGATTATCAATTCTACCCATATAATACAAGTCTCCATTAGAGTCAAGTACAGCATTATCGGCAGAATGGTATAAGATTTCATCAGGATAATAAGGATTTTTAACAAATCTATTTTTATTAAGTTCAGGACGATTTAAGTAACCTTTACAAACACCAAGCCCACTTACACACATTTCACCTTCTACACCAAAAGGCAAAATATTAAGATATTTATCCATAACGTATACTTTTAAAGTAGGTATTGGTTTTCCAATATTAGAATCACTAGAAAGTAAATCTTCATCACTTAGTTCTTTAAATGTAACATGAACTGTTGTTTCAGTAATTCCATACATGTTAATTATTTTAGTAAAAGAATATTTTTCCTTCCAAGGTCGTACTAAATTTGGCTTTAAAGCTTCTCCTCCAAAAATGATATAACGAACAGATAAAGAATTATCAGTATTTAAAAGTTCTCTATCTAATAAGTTATAAAAATAAGTAGGAGTTTGATTTAATACAGTTACTTTTTCATCTCTTAATAGTTGCAAAAACTTCTTAGGATCTTTTGCAGTTGGCTCAGGTACTAATATTAATTTACTACCATATAATAAAGAGCCATATAATTCCCAAACAGAGAAGTCAAAAGCAACTGAATGAAACATAGTCCATACATCATTTTGGTTAAAATCAAACTGGAAGTTGCTGTTTTTTATTAAACGTACAACATTTCTATGGCACAACATAACTCCTTTAGGAGTACCAGTAGAGCCTGAAGTATATATAATATAAATTAAATCCTCAGGTGAATTAAGACAAGGCAAATTAATAGTATCGTTTTTATAAATAGGATTAGAATCTACATTATCTAATAAATAACATTCAATAGGAATATTTAAATCTTTTTGATGAAGTTTGTTTGTTAAAAAGATTTTTGCTGAGCTATCTTTTAACATGAAAGATACTCTTTCTTGTGGATAAGATAAGTCGATAGGTAAATAACAGCCACCTGCTTTTAAAATACCTAAAATTCCAACTACCATTTCAAGAGATTTGTTTAAGCGAATGGCAACCACATCATTTGGTTTTATTCCTATATTTCTTAAAAAATGAGCTACTTGATTAGCCTTTTTATTTAACTCATCATAAGTTAAATAAGAACCATTGTATTTAATAGCAATATTATTAGGAGTTAGTTGTACTTGTTCTTCAAATAGTTGAGAAATTGTTTTATTAGAAGGATAAGAACAATCATTTTTTTCTGAAAGTGCTAAAATTGCTTTTAATTCTTTAGGTGTCGTAATTAAAATGTCTTTTAAATTTATTTTTGGGTTTTTTAAGATTTGTGAAATTATATATAAAATTCTAGAATGAATTTGTCTAATATCTAAATCTGTATACTTTGATATTTTATAATCATAAGCAATATTAATAGAACCAGAATCATTCAAGTCAAAAAGATGAATGTCAAAGTCATCAGAAATAGAACCATTAAAACTCCATTCAGAAGAATATTTTATATCATCATCAGTTTTAATTTTAGTTATTTGATAAGATAAAAGTACTTGATAAAGGTTTGGAACTTTAGAATTTTCCTTTCTTATATCTTCTAAGATATTTTGATAAGAATATTTTTGATGTCTGTAAATAGAAGCAAAATTAGTAGCAATTTGACTAACGAAAGTAGAAAAGTCTAAATTATCTTCTATTTTTATACGTGCAGGGACAGTATTAATAAACATTCCCATTGTATCTTTTTGACTAACAGAAGTTCTGTTTAAGATAGGTGTACCTAGAATAAAGTCATTAGAATGATTAACTCTACCAATATAAATAGAATAAACAGCCATAAATAAATTGAATAAAGAGACATTATGAGCATGACAGAAGTCATTCATTTTCTTTATTAGGCTAGAAGGTAAATGAAGTATCTTTCTTTTCGCCTTGTAAGAAAAGTTTTGTTTTATATTTTTTTTGAAAGTAGGCATAGTAATACTATCTGGACGATTTTCTAAATAGTTTTGCCAGAATTCTTTATCTTTTTGAAATTTATTACTTGATAGATATTTTTGTTCATAATTAATATAGTCGATGTAAGAAGCTTTATTGGTTTCCATAGGAATATTATGAGAAATACTATAATATTTCTTGATAATATTTTTTGCAATTAAACCCAAAGTCCAAGAATCAGAGATAAGATGATGAATGTTAACAACAACACCACCTGTTGAATCAGGATATTTGAAAATTTTAAAATCAAATAAATCTGAATGTAAAATATCAAAAATATGAGATCTCATTTTTCTTTCAAGTTTACGCAAATCTGTTTTAGAGGAAATTTCTAAAACATCTATGTTATAATCAAGATCTTTTTTAAAAGATTGATATATGCAACCATCTTTAATATAAAATTGAGCGTGAAGATTATCATTTTCAGCAACAATTAAATGAAGAGCTTCTTTTAAAGCATTAATATCAAGTGGTTCAAAAATATTTATTGTACCACAAATATTATTAATATTAGAACCATTATAAAATAATTCTGTATTCCAAATACTTTTCTGAGCATTAGTTAACTCATAAACATCCTTTTCCATTTTATTCACCTTTTACCTTTATTGTATTATTTAGTCAAATTATATATTTTTTTACTTAAAAATGTCAATAGAATTTTATAACTGTTACTAAAAGTTTCATAAAAAAAAAAGAGTTTAGTTTAAAATTGCTAAAGTTGGAAAGAATATTTTTGAGGTGGAATATTTGAAAAAAATAAAAAAAAGAAAATACTTAAAAAAATCATTAAAAATATTTATCATTTTATCAATTCTTTGGGTTTTTGCTTTTTATTTATATAATACATACCAAAAGATAGAAATTAATGATAATTATGTTGCAACAAGGACACAATCCACATTAAAAGAACAAACTGTGGAAAACGTTCAGAATAATAGCAAGAAAATTGCAGATGTTTTAGAAGAAACGACAGAAAAGGTTGTGGGTATTTCAAAATTAAAAGAAACAGGTAATAGCATATTATCAAAAAGTTCAGAAAGTGAATTAGGACTAGGGACAGGATTTATTGTGACAGAAGATGGATATATAGTAAGTAATGAACATGTGACAGGCAGTAAGTATAGTAGATGTTATATAACGTTAGAAAATGGGACAAATTATGATGGAACAGTAGTATGGAGTGATAGTGATTTAGATTTATCTATTACAAAAATAAATGCGAAAAATTTACCGTATGTTACTTTAGGAGATTCTAAAAGCATAAGAGTTGGAGAAACGGTATATGCAATTCGGGAATCCTATTGGATTTGAATTTAGAAGGACTGTAACGTCAGGAATAATAAGTGCAAAAAATAGAACAATAAAAATAGAAGAAGAAAACAAATCTTCTTATATGACAGATTTAATACAAACAGATGCTACTATTAATCCTGGAAATAGTGGGGGGCCTTTGATTTATCCAAATGGAGATATTATAGGAATTAATACAGTTAAAATATCTACTGCTGAAGGAATTGGCTTTGCAATACCTATTAATATTATAAGACCAATTATTGAAAGTTTTAAACAAATAGGAAATTTTGAAGAAGCAACTATAGGCATTTATGCTTATGATAAAGAAGTAGTACCATATTTAAATACAAATTTAAATAATAATTTTCAAAAGGGAATTTATGTTGCGCAAATTACTAGTAATGGTCCAGCAGATAATACAGAATTAAAAAATGGAGATATTATTACAAGTATTGATAATATAGAGCTAAATACTATGAATGATTTAAGAGAATATATTTATACAAAAAAACCAAATGATGAAGTGAATTTAAAGATTATAAGAGGAAAGATAAATAAAGAATTCAATATTGTACTAGGGAAAAAATAAAAAGAGACCACCCGTAAGCAATATAAGCTTTTGGGTGGTGGTGAGATTAATAGATGTAGTATTCGTGATCATTGCAATACTGCATCTTTGATTTGATGTCTTCAGGTGTTATTGTAACAATAACATCAGATGTTTTTCCGTTATAGTTAACGGATTTTGTTATTGTTCCAATAATGGACTCATTACAACGACCTTTTTGAAAGGCCTGATCAATGAGACACCATTTAACTAAATCTGCTAAAGAATTCAAATAATCTCTCCCCTTTCTGTATAGTATAGAAATTAATTATAACACAGATATAATTAAAATGCAAATTAAGGCAAGTTAATGTTTAAAAATATAATATTAAAAAGAAGTATTTTCATTAAATGCATATTTTCTAACATAATCTTTTGTTTCTTTATTATTCATATAAACTTCAGAACGAGAATTTTTTAAGAATTCAATAATTTGATAAACATCAATCCAAATTTCATTAGGACTATCTACTTGAGACTCATCAAATATTAGTTGCAGACCAAAATGAAGATGAGGAACATTAATATTATTCACATTTTCCTTTGTGCTATATCCAGTCATTCCTAAATATCCTATTACATCACCTGCATTAACTGTTTTTCCTTCTTCTAAACCTTCTGCATAAGGATGATTTTTTCTTAAATGTGCATAATAATAATATCTTTTTGTATCAAAACTTCTAATTCCTATTCTCCAACCGCCATATTGGTTCCAGCCTAAATTTTCTACTATACCAGATTCAACAGCAATAATTGGAATGCCAATACTTCCCATTAAATCATTTCCTAAATGAGTTCTTTTAAATCCATAAGATCTCGAATTTCCAAAGTCATCATAATGAGAAAAAGAATAATTTTTAGCAATTGGTAAAAATGCTTTTAAACCATAACGAGATTTAAAAGATTTTGTACCATCTTCATTTTCTGTTTCAATTTCGTAATTTCCAATAAAGTTGCTAAGTACAGCAGAGTAACTTTCATAGTAATAATCATAGAATTTTAAATTATTTGTCAAATCTGATATGGTTTCAACATTAGATAATTTATTTACTAAAGTATCTAAATCAGATTTTTTGAAACTTTTAAAATCTCCACCATTTTTACAAGCTAGATAAGCTAATAATTCAATCCAGTTATATATTATTCCATTATTATTATTATTATGTGAGTCAATATCAAGCTTTGCTGTTAAATTTAGAGCTTCAGAAGTTATATTAAAATCAACCCATTTTATAAAGTTAGTATTATTAGTTTCTTGTGTGTCATTTGCAAATGAATAAAATAATATAATGCTAGTAAATAAAGTTATAATAATAGTAATGATTATTATTAAATTTTTATTAATTTTAAAAGACTTTATAATCAAAAGACTCACCCCATAAATTATATGGAAAATTGAAAACGAATATGATACAATAAAAAGAATAAAGGAGGAAGAAAATGAATAAATATATGAAAATAGCAAAAGAAAATTCTAAAAAATGGATGGATTTAGAAGGAGGACCATTTGGTGCAGTAATAGTAAATAAAGAAGGAGAAATTATATCAAATGGAAATAATAGAGTATTGAAAGAAAAAGATCCAACCCAACATGCAGAAATTGTTGCAATAAGAGAAGCGTGTAAAAAGTTAAATACATATGATTTATCTGAGTATGAATTATATACTTCATGTGAACCATGCCCAATGTGCTTATCTGCTATTATTTGGGCCAATATAAAAACGGTATATTATGGATGTACAAAAGAAGATGCAGGTAGTATAGGATTTAGAGATGATAAAATTTATGAGTTTTTAAAAGGTGAAAACGTAGATTTAATAGATTTAAAGCAAATTGATAGAAAAGAATGTTTTAAAGAAATGGAGAATTATAAAAAGAATCAAGGAATTATATATTGAAAAGTTGACATAAATATTGAAAAATAAAAAGAAACATGTTAAAATGATATATAAATATTTTTTTGATTTATGAGGGGATAAAAAATGAAAGATATATTATTAAACAGATTTTATTTAGATAAAGAAAAAGAT
>UMAC01002068.1_pt1 | contig 11112 bp, 5 predicted proteins | sample 1963591 | NCBI WGS metagenome assembly UMAC01 (sample SAMEA4835904, study PRJEB28245) | human gut metagenome | biome: gut microbiome; material: fecal sample | place: Denmark | collected 2008
GACTTGGCGTGTGCGACCATATAATTTCCGAAGCCGACGGCGGCGCACATAACGACCCTCAGCTCACTGCAGAGAATATCTCTGACTATATCGAGGGCGCTTTGAAAAGAAAATTGCAAAAAGGTCTTGACGAATTGCTTGAGGGGCGGTATAATAAGTTTAGAACTGTGGGCGAGTTTGAGGAAAGTTCGCAGGAATGAGTTTTTTTGATGATCATGCCGAATGATTTGCCGACTTATGAGCGGCGGCGGCTGACATAAATGCTGCGCTGAGCGGCAGACCCAGTAAAGTACAGAATGGAGGTAAAGTAATGGTATTTGATAAGATCAAGGACATTATTGTAGAGCAGCTCGATGTTGAAGAGGACGCAGTAACTATGGAGGCTTCTATCACAGAGGATCTCGGCGCTGACTCACTGGACGTAGTTGACCTTGTAATGAGCATCGAGGAGAGCTTTGATGTAGAGATCCCTGATGAAGAGGTCGAGAACATCAAGACTGTTGGCGATATCGTTAAGTATATCGAGAACAAGGTTGAGGAATAATCTTTGACTGTTTCAAAAAGCTGTGCTTTTGCACGGCTTTTTTTATTTTACCTGATTTGTGGAATATGCACAAAATGGGAGTATATTTATTAAAGGGTATAGACAAATGAGGGCTGTTGTGATATAATTAAATCAATGAGTAAATATTGGGGCTAAGCTCCGGAAAGGAAAAATGATGCTGCATGAAAAATCCTGCGGTGCTATCGTTTACAGAAAGTATCACGGCAACACCGAGATACTGCTGATAAAGCATATCAACAGCGGTCATTGGTCATTCCCAAAGGGTCACGTTGAGGGCGATGAAACAGAGGAAGAAACTGCCAAGCGTGAGATCATGGAGGAAACGGGGATAGACGTAAATCTTGATACCACGTTTCGGGAGATAGTGTCCTATTCACCAAGGAAGGACACGCAGAAGATCGTTGTCTACTTTATCGGCAAAGCAAAGAACACCGACTACACTCCTCAGGAAGAGGAGATCGCAGACATACGCTGGGTCGAGATCGGCAGGGCAGGACAGGTCCTGTCTTACGAAAACGACCGCAGTATTGTAAACAAGGCGAAGAAGTTTATAATCTGAAAAGAGTTCCATAAAATGCGTTCAGGTGTTGAACGGTGTTTTATGGAACTTTTTGGTGTCTGTATACACATTAATAATGTGGACCCCCAAAAGTTAGTTCAGGTAGGAAAACGGGCGAACACTGTTCGCCCCTACAGTGGATATTATACAAAATTCATGTGGTCAATTTGTGCAAACAAATGATTTATGATTTAATTTGGCAATAATCCATTAATTGTTGCATTTTTTATGCAACAAAAAGAGCATTTTTCAGGGATAAGTAGAAGGCGTCTTAGATACTTGCGGGCACGTACAAGCCCTGTGACTTAGTGAATACGATGAGAGATTCTGGAACAGGCTGTAGAGTACTTGTATCAGGACGTGGGCGTGCATTGTGATATTTTGTGTATACAAAACCTAGGGCATAATACCCAGTGTCATACTCCGAATGCAACTTGAAAATTGAATAAAAAAGGCTAAAACCCACGGCAACAAAATCGTAGGGGCGAACACCGTTCGCTCGCTTGTTTTGTCGTTTCGCTCACTATATCATTTGCATTATCCGCACAAAAAAACAGGAACGAACAAAGTCCGTCCCTGTCTGCGTTTCAATTATGTAAGCGATGTGAAATCATATCTCGCTGTCATTATAACACTCGAACACCTTTTCAGCATGAGCCTTGTCAGCGTCGCTCTGCCTTGTGATAAGGCTAACGATAGGTACAAGAACAAGTCCGAAAAGCATCGCAAATGCGCCTGCGTTGATAGGTGAGGCAAGGTTTATGCCCCAAAGTGTGCCTGTGTGACCTGCAAGGGTGTAGTATGCCATGTGTACGACCGTTATGCCTACTCCTGCGATAAAGCTTGCCATGCAAGCCGCCTTTGTTACGCCCTTCCAGAAAAGTCCGTACATAAACGGCGCAAGAAATGCTCCTGCAAGTGCGCCCCATGAGATAGACATGAGAGTTGAAATTACTGTCTGTGGATTTTTAAGAGTGATTATTGCAAGCACAACTGAGATGATAAGAAATACGGCAATGAAAATTCTCATTGTGATAAGCTGTTTTTTCTCGTCCATTTTTTCTTTCATTATAGGCTTGATAAGGTCGATAGTCAAAGTGGAGCTTGATGTAAGCACAAGCGATGAAAGTGTTGACATTGACGCCGAAAGCACAAGAACGATAACAAGTCCGAAAAGCAGTGAAGGGAGTTTTTCCATCATAGTCGGAACTATTCCGTCAAAACCGCCCTCAGGAAGTCCGTCAGCGCTCTTGACAAAAAGTCTGCCGAAGCCACCAAGGAAGTAACAGCCGCCTGCTACCACTACTGCAAAGAATGTGGATACGATGGTGCCTGTTTTGATAGCCTTGTCGTCTTTTATTGCATAGAATTTCTGCACCATTTGCGGAAGTCCCCATGTGCCGAGAGAGGTAAGAATAACAACGCCTGCAAGGTTTATAGGGTCAGGACCGAATAGTGACGAATATGCACCCTTGTCGCCATTTGCGTCAGAAATATCACCAAGCAGGTCAAAAGAATTTCCAAGGCCGCCGTTTTCGCCAAGCACTGCAAGAACTACCGCCGCAATGCCTACAAGCATTACTATTCCCTGAATAAAATCGTTCAGTGCTGTAGCTTTGTAGCCACCCATGATAACATACACCGCAGTGAAAACTGCCATGCCGATTATACAATATTTGTAAGGAATGCCAAAGCCCTTCTCAAAAAGTCTTGACAAGCCGTTGTAGACCGAAGCCGTATAAGGGATAAGGAATACGAACACGATAAGTGCCGAAACTATCTTCAAAGGCTTGCTGTTGTATCTCTTTTCAAAATACTCAGGCATGGTCTTTGCCTCAAGGTGTTTTGACATTATCCTTGTACGTCTGCCCAAAACTTTCCATGCAAGCCATGAGCCTATGACGGCGTTTCCGATTCCTACCCATGTGGAAGCTACACCGTAATTCCAGCCGAATTTTCCTGCGTAGCCTACAAAAATTACTGCCGAGAAGTATGAAGTTCCGTATGCAAAGGCTGTGAACCATGCTCCAAGACCTCTTCCTCCCAGTACAAAATCATTGACGCTTGCCGATTTTCTGCGGTAATAAACACCTATGCCTATCATAAGTGCAAGGTATAATACCAATACTATCCACCTTGCTGTCAATCCAATACACTCCTTTTACTTCATGTGTCGCTTTAAAGCTTTTATGCTTTTGCGTTTTTACTTGCTAAAGTACAATGATACTATTATAGTACAAAGCGGAGTATTTGTCAATACGGACAGGCATAAAAAAAGCCACCGCAAAGGGAGATTTTGCGGCAGCTTTTTTGGTAAAAATCACGAAGTTTACCTGTGTAAAACATCATCGTTCATCATGACGGTCGCTTTCGCCTGCGGTGATACAAAGGCACATTGTCACAACGCCCACAAAACCGCCTACCAGCGTTCCTGCAAAAAATTCAAGCATAAAAACACCTCCTGCTGATAGTGTGGGCATTTAGCGAAAATGTTATGCAGATAAAGTGGGCAGGGTATAGAAAACTTATTTCAGTATGCGATCTTTACAGTCAGAGCCATTACAGCGAGAAAAGCGATATTTGCGGCTGTGAAATATGCGAAATATCTGCCTTTGATATGGGGGTGGCTGCGGCATATCTGCTTGTAGGATATAAGGCTTGCCATGGAGGCGATAAGAGTGCCAAGGCCGCCTATGTTCGTTCCTATTATAAGTGCGTTCAGCTTGTTGGTGAAGCCTGAAAGGAGTATAGCGCATGGAACGTTGCTTATTATCTGACTTGCGGCAACGGCAATAAAAAGCTCGTGACCGTTTATTATGCTGCTGAGTACACTGCGGAAAATCTCTACTCTGCCCATATTTCCGATAAAGATGAAAAATCCGCAGAATGTAAGAAGCAGTGAGTAATCAACTGTTTTAAGCACGTTTCTGTCAGCAATGGCAGAGAAAGCAAGTGCGCAGAGGGTTGTTATCTGCCATGGGATAAGCCTTGCAACTGTAAGCAGGCAAAGGACAAAAAGCAGGACGTATCCTGAAAGCTTTGTCTTGTCTTTAGTCGAATATGTATTGAAGTTTTCAGCGGTTATATCTGTCTTGACAGACAGTTTTCCTGACTTTTTACACACTGCAAGCGTCCACAGAAAAAGTATCGCTCCTGCCACAATAGTAAAGGGAAGCATAAGTACAAGAAAATCTTCCAGCTTCATATCTGATACACCAAAAAGGTATAGATTCTGAGGATTGCCTATAGGCGTGAGCATACTGCCAAGATTTGCGGCAATAGTCTGCAGAACGACAATGGGTATGAGAAGCTTGTTGCCTGCTTCACCGAGAGTTGAGAGGGCGGTGAGAGTGAGGGGAACAAAGGTCAGAAGTGAAACGTCATTTGTTATGAACATACTTGAAAAGAAGCAAAGCCCCACAAGCACTATGGAAAGCTGAAATGCGGTATTGACTTTGCTTATGATGAATTTTGCACTGCGTTCAAAAATGCCAAGACCTTTGCAGCCCTCGGTCACTGTCATAAGAGAGAACAGAAGTCCAAGTGTTCGGAAGTCGATATAACTTGCATATGCTTTGTCAGGTGTGACGAAAAATGCAGATATAACGGCTAAGAGCATTGCCACTATCAGGACGGTTTCTTTTTTAGCGAAAGTGATCGCTTTGTTTATGTTTTTCATTTTATCATTTCCTGTCGTTTATTCATATGATAAAATTATATCATGAAAATGATATTATTACAAGATTTTGAGCTGCTTTAAGAAAAAAACTTGACAAGTTTAAATAACCATGTTATGAAAGAGAAAAAGAAAAGTTCTTTTGCAGTTCTTGAAATGGTGTTTTATATCACTGCGCTAATGTGTTCTCACAAGGCAGCGTTCAGGGTGCAGGCTAACATGAGAGTGAGCCTGAGGCGCTTAAAAAGACTAACGGTATTTACAAGCACATGGTTGAGATGCAGCTTTGCTCGGAGAAATGGAAATATTGATATGAATAGAAACCACCGCTGGGAGGAAAGCTCTCGGCGGTGGTTTTGGTTTGTTTGCGTATTATTTTGCGGAGATGTTTCCGCTTTCTGATTTTTTGATAAGACCTGCGGTGAGAGCTTTTTTCAGGGTGTAGCTTATTACGCTCTCCGTTATGCCCACAGCTCTTGTGTAGCCGAATTTCTTGGCTGTTTCTCTTACGAGGTCGGTTTCTGAAAGGCTTATCTGCTGGCAAAGCACTTCTTTCACGGCGTTTATTATCTCCTCGGAGGGGATATCCTCCATGCTTCGCTTGTTGGTATCGTCGCTTGTGCGATAGATAGAATAGCTTTCAGGGGATTGCCCCTCTTTCCAAAGGAAAACTCTGTTTTCATCGGCTGTGGCGAATGGTGAAACGCCTTGTGCGGCATCGGCAAAGATGCTTTCCACTCTTGAGCCGCTTCGTGTTATGCCCCATGCGGTGAAAACTTTTCTCATGAAAAGCTTCTCACTTATTGGTGCTTCGACAGCGATCATCTTTTCGGCTGTTTCCCTTATTTTCTGCTTGTTTTCGGGCTTATAAAAGTCATCAGATGTACCCATTATGCCAATATCTGCGGTCACATAGGGCTGTGCAAAGGCTGATGTGAGGGCGGAAGCTTCTTCTTTTTCAAACTGCGATGTGGAATAGACGGCAGGCTTTGAGGGGGGAGCGGTTTCGGCTTCATGCTTTGGTGCGCTGTCTATGGCGGCTTTTATGTTTTTAAGCACTCGGTCCTTATCGTCAAACCAATCGAGCGTCCACACTCTCAGGATATTCCAGCCAAGACCGTTAAGCACGCTTGGCTGTAGGATAAATCTATCCTGTGCGGTTGAGCTGTGGAGAGTGTTTTCACCGTCAAGGAGTATGCCCAAGAGATACTCCTTTTCATTGTCAGGGTCGATTATGCCGATATCAACTTTGAACTCGGAGCTTCCGATGTTGCATTTCACCCCATAGCCAAGCTCTTTTATGGCTTTTGCGATACACTCTGTTACAGTGCTGTCGCTTGTGCTTTTTGTGGTGCTGTGGGCTGTTACGGCAAGCTTTCCGCGCTCGGCAAACTCCAGGAAGCCTTTAAGTCCTGCAACGCCCTCGGAACGTGTTCTTGAAAGGTCTATCTGCTCAGGACGGAGGACAGAGTAGACTATCATGGCTTTTCTTGCACGGGATATTGCTACATTAAGTCTTCGCCAGCCGCCGTCACGGTTGAGAGGGCCGAAGTTCATTGAAACTTGTCCCTTTTCGTCAGGACCATAGCCGACGGAGAAGAGTATAACGTCACGTTCGTCGCCCTGGACGTTTTCAAGATTTTTGATGAAGACCGGCTCTGGTGACTTTCTGTCAAGCTCTTCAAGCTCAGGGTGGTTTGCCCACTCTTCGCAGAGCATATCGTCAATGAGATTTTGCTGAACGGAGCTGAATGTTACAACACCTATGCTGTCATTGCGGAGCTTTTCATCGCTCATTCGTCTTATTATCTCGTCAACAACGGCTCTTGCTTCCGCCTTGTTCTGCTTTGTTCTGCCCTTGTCATAGTGACCCTCCGGGTGGATAATGCTCACCTTTGAAATGAGGTCGTTATGGGACGGGAATGTGAGAAGCTTATTGTCATAGTATTTCATGTTGCTGTAGGCAATAAGGCTCTCGTGGCGTGAACGATAATGCCATTTGAGATACTGCTGCGGCATCGAGATAGCAAGGCAATCGTCAAGGAGGCTTTCAAGGTCTTCTTTTTCGCTGTTTTCTTCGTCTATCCGATTTGAGGAGAAGAAGTTTGTTGGTGGGAGCTGTTTGGGGTCGCCCACAATAACAACGTTCTCGCCCCTTGCGATAGTGCCTGCGGCTTCGGCTGTTGGCAGCTGTGAAGCTTCGTCAAAGATAACAAGGTCGAATTTCGGGAATGACGGGTCTATATACTGTGCAACTGATATGGGGCTCATGAGCATACAAGGGCAGAGCTTGCGGAGAAGATTTGGTATCTTATCGAAAAGGCTTCTAAGTGACATCATTCTGCCGTTGCTCTTTATGGCACGTTTGAGTATGCCCATTTCAGAGGTGGAAGCGCAGGCTGAGCCTTGGGCAGGTATTTTTGCGGAAAGGCGAGCCAAAAGCTCCTGTATAGTCAGGCGTGAGAATTTATCGAGAGTGTCTTTGAACTGTGTGATAAGGTCGTTTGCACTGTTACTGCTGAACTGGCTAAGACGTTTATCGCTGTTTATTATCATAAGTGCAAGCTGATAGTTTAGCGTGCAGGAGAATGCTTTTTCTACGTTTTCGCTGTCAACATTGCCTGTGCGATAGCTTTCGCTGACACCTGAAAGTCCGTTGTCTGAAAGCTCTTTGTCAACGCTGTTGAACTGTGCGGCGTATCTAAGCTTATCGGCGTTTTCGGCATAGATATTAAGCTTTTCTGCAGATAAGCCAAGCCAATCTGCACTTGCTTCTATGGCGGTCATGTTGGCTGAGAAGCTGTCCTCAAAGGCTGAAAGCTTTTCAAGGAACGAGGAGAGAGCCTGTCCTTCAGAAGTGCAGTTTGCTTTTCCGATAGTCTGAGCCATTTGTGCAGGGTCAGCACCCGCTTTCTGCTTAATGACATTCATAATGCTGTCGGTTTTTGAAACGGCTTTTTCAAGGACATTCCAATCGGTCTGCTCGTTCATGTAAATACCTGTGAGAAGCGCTGTTACATCTGACGGCAGGCTTCGCAGGAAGTCTTTCTTTTCGCTTATGGTGCAAAGCTTATCGAGAATTTCACCAAGGTTTGCTTTTGTAACGGAAGCAGGGTCTTTGGCGTGGAGCTTTAGGCTTTTTACAAGCTTGCCAAGTTTCATGGCTTTTGGCAAAAACCAGCTTTGCTCTGCCTGCTTATAGAGCATTTTCGATTCTGACGCAGGAAAGTCAAAAATGCTTTTTTCAAAATGGCTGAGGATATCGGTGCAGAGAGCGGTATACTCTTTTCCTATGGCAAGAGTATCTTTGATCTTTTGCAAGGTGATATCATAGTGAGGTGCGCAGAGAAGTCCGTCAAGAAGTTCACCGTCAGCGGTGGAAGCTTTGTATATGTGGGAAAGCATTTTTACTGCTGTCTTGTCAAGGCCGCCGCTGTAGCTATAAGCCTGTGCGAGAGTTTGTGCGCACTGAGAGGAAGCGGTGGCTTTTTGGGCAAGGTCGGCGGCTTCAGTGTGGAACTTGTCACGCTGTTCCATAGAATATGATGTAATGCCGATATCTTTAAGTGGGAAGTTGGCAAAGTCGCCTGTTTCGGCTATGGCTATTGAATATCTATGCACAAGGTTGCTGAAGCGGTCGAGAGTTTCTTTTGCCAGGTTTGTGAAGATATCTTTTGAAACTGATATTTTGTCTTTTTCGGATATACTGCGCTCATAGGCTGATATAGCTTCATAAAGGGTCACACCACAGTTACGCTTTTCGTGAAGTGCGGTTATGGTATCGTTGAGCTGGGCTTTCTGAGCTTTGAGCCTTGCGGCTTCGGCTGAATGCTCCTCGGGAGATTTTATTTTGCCCACTTCAAGGGCTTTGTCAAGCTCTGCAAGGACAGTGGTCTTGTTTGTTTTATTGGAGTGGAGTTCAAGGCAGAACGGGTCAAGCCCTAGGTTTGCAAGACGTTTCTGCACCACGTTGAGGGCTGCCATTTTTTCTGCAACGAACAGCACAGACTTGTCATTGTAGAGGGCATTTGCTATCATGTTGGTGATAGTCTGAGATTTTCCTGTTCCCGGAGGACCGTGGAGGACAAAGCTTTGTCCGCTTCCTGCTGCGGCAATGGCGGCAAGCTGTGAGGAGTCTGCGCTCATTGGCACTGCCATGTTTTCAAGGTCAAGGTCGGAATCAATATTCTCAGGGGTTATGCTTATATCCTCGGGGGCATAGGTGAGAGAACCAGCCATAAGGCTGGACACCACCTTGTTTTGGCTTATCTCCTCTGAGCGGTTGCGAAGGTCGTTCCACATTACGAACTGGCTGAACGAGAACAGACCGATAAAGGCATATTCCTCGATGTTCCAACGCTTTTTGCCCATGACCGCCTGACGGATAGTATTGAAAACAAGTGGCAGGTCTATGCCATGTTCGTCAAGTGGGAGAGGGTCAAGACCTGTGATACTGATGCCATGGTCTTGGCGGAGATATTCAAGAAGTGTGACGTTTATCTGAGTTTCTTCCTGTCTGCTCCTTATTATATAGCCCTTATTGCGTGTGTTGCGGACGATATCTATCGGTATGAGCACGAGAGGTGCATAGCGTGGCTTTTCGGAAAGGTCGCTTTCATACCAGCGGAGAAGTCCCAGAGCGAGGAAAAGGGTGTTGCTGCCGTTTTCCTCCATGCTCACCTTTGCGGAGCGGTAGAGGCTTTTAAGGGCAGAGTCAAGGTCAGTTTCGCTGAGGAAAGTTCTTATGCGGTTGTTTTTGAACTCGTTCTCGGCGATATTTGTCACAAGGTCCTTTTCGTTCTCGATAGCGAATATTTTTGCGTCACGAGTGGAAACTGTCCACTCGGTAGGTATTTCCATGATACGGAAATCACTTCCACTTGCAAGCTCGTCCTCAAGCTTTCCAAGGTCTGCGGTCATAAGCTGCATGGTGTTCTTTGTAACACGGAAGTTCAAAAGAGAATTTCGCAGGCTGAAATCAAGGAGCTTTCTTTCCCATATACGCATTTTTGTGACGGGCTTATCGTTGCCCTCTGCCACTTTGCCAAGAAGAGAGCTGTTAAGCTCGGAGGGGGCGAGAATCTCTTTTGGCTTGTCGGATTCTTCTGCAAGCTGCATACCTGAAAAGGTTTGCTCGGGACGCAGTGGGATAGGTCTTATGCCACTTCCACGGGTGCGGATAATGTCTATGACGCATTGAAATTCCATGTTGCTTATATGGTCTTTGCCGTGTTTCATGGCATGGTCGAAACGCTCGATATCGTGAACGTTGCTGTCAACAAAGTCTGTACACTCCACAAGGAGCATTTCTTCGGCATTTTCTGCAATGCGCTTTTCAATAGCGGAAACATCGTCAACGCAACAATCTGCGAAAGTTTCGTTTTCAAGCCAACAGCCGCAAAATGCGTGACCTGTCATGAAAAACAGCAGAGGGTGAAGTCCCACCGCTTCAAGGCAGGCGGCATAAAGCACCGCAAGGTCAAGACAAGTGCCCATTTTTTGCTCCAAGACCTTATGCGGCAGGCGTATCCTCTGACCTATGACTTCATAGCTTGCAGGGGGATCGTTGTAGACTATTTTCTGCTGGACGAGGGCGGCAAAAATTGCTGCCATTTGAAGCTTCACGTTGTTTGGGTTGTTGGTCTGATAGCCTGTGAAAGAGGGGTCGCCTTTCCACTTTTTCAGGAACGTGGAAGCGTCATGAATGACTGGGGAGAGCGCAGGGTGATTTGGCGTAACAAATGCGGCTATCATCTCAGGCATTATGTTCAAACCGCTCCACTGATCGCAGGCGAGGAGCTCTATAGTGTTCTGATAGGTGAAGATATTTTCACCATTTTGAAGCACCTCGATGGTGATATTGCCCACCATTTTTTCTGTAAGAGAGAAAAGAAGATCTGTGTTGGTAGATATCCTCACGGGGGATATCTCGGCAGAACTTTTTGCGGGTATAGAGCCGATATGATATGTAAATTCCTTTGCAAACTCAGGCTCAAAGGTTATTTTAAGTCCGATATTCTCAAGGGCTTCCTCTGAATTGTTATTTACTACAAGGCTTCTTATGACAGGGACATAGTTTTGCTGCATGGCAAAGTTTATAGATGCGTTTATGTGTCCGCCGACAGTGACGATATTATCCACTTTTACCCCTCCGACAATAATTTTTTTAATAAGGAACACCGAACAAGGAGCGTGCGGTGCAGTCATATATACTCATTATAGCACAAATAAACACATTGTGCAATATTTTTCCTGAGGACAGGATATGCTATATTGTAGTGCTACAATAGATATTGGACAAAATTAAGAAAA
>UMAC01025870.1_pt1 | contig 11013 bp, 9 predicted proteins | sample 1963591 | NCBI WGS metagenome assembly UMAC01 (sample SAMEA4835904, study PRJEB28245) | human gut metagenome | biome: gut microbiome; material: fecal sample | place: Denmark | collected 2008
GGCAGTCAGCTTGTTTATTATAATGCATTTAAACATCTGTATTTATGAAGGAATCCATAAACTTAGGTAGTTGGATGAACGACGCCCTTATTGGGTGGGGCATGTCTCCCAAGTGGGCCGATATGTTTGACGAAACAATTGTTGCGGCATTGATGATTGCTTTGGCTATTGGTTTGAATTATCTGTGCCAGGCTATTTTTCTGGGTGGGATGAAGCGTTTTACCCGCCACTCACCCAAGTTATGGAGTACCTTGCTGATGAAACGGAGAGTGGTGCATCATTTTATTCATTTTGTTCCGGGATTACTGATTTACCATCTGTTGCCTTTGGCCTTTGTGCGAGGCAAGGAGATGCTTTATTTTTCGCAGAAGATATGTGTGGTATATATTATTGTGGCCATGCTGCTTACTCTTAACGGTCTGTTACTTGTAATGCTCGATCTGTATAATTCGAAAGAATTGCAGAAAAACCGTCCTTTAAAAGGTTTTGTACAGGTGTTGCAGGTAGTATTGTTTTTTGTGGGAGCTATTGTTATCGTGGCGGTGTTGATAAACAAGTCTCCGGTGACATTGTTCGCTGGACTGGGTGCTTCGGCGGCGGTACTTATGCTGGTGTTCAAGGATAGTATTCTGGGTTTTGTGGCAGGTATTCAGCTCTCGGCTAACGACATGTTGCGCATAGGTGACTGGGTGACCCTGCCCAACGGAACGGCTGACGGTATTGTAAGGGAGATAACGCTGAATACCGTGAAGATACAGAACTGGGATAATACTATTTCGACCATTCCGCCTTATACGTTGGTCAACAATGCTTTCCAGAACTGGCGCGGTATGCAGGAGAGCGGCGGTCGCCGGGTTGACAAAAACATAAGCCTTGATTTGTCTACCATACATTTTTGTTCGGCCGAGATGCTTGATAAGTTGCGTAAGGATATTCCTCTTTTGGCCGGCTATCAGCCTGAAGAAGGAGAGTGTCCCACCAATTCGCAGGTTTATCGTGTGTATATTGAGAAGTATCTGGAGATTCTGCCTGTTGTTAATCAGGAACTCGATTTGATTGTCAGCCAGAAGGAGCCTACCGCTTACGGAGTGCCCATCCGGGTATATTTCTTTTCGCGTGTCAAGGCTTGGAAGGACTACGAACGCATTCAGTCTGATATTTTCGATCATTTGCTGGCCATGGCTCCGGTGTTTGGACTGAAACTCTACCAGTTGTCTACCTGTTTACCTCAGCAGGCCTAATATATCAGTTGAAAGTCCGCATAAACGGGTAGATGGTCGCTATAACCTCCCTGATATTTCATGCCATGGTAGGTACGAAAAGGTTGTTTGCCTCCGTATTTCTTGTCGATTATGAGCAGGAAGGAAGGAGCAAAAATTCCAGCCTTTTCTTCGCAGGTGTAGAATGTTGAATTGGAATGAAGTAGGTTTCCTGAAACAAGGATATGGTCCAGTAGTCCCCATTCGCCTTGAAACTTGTAGCTGCCATAGGTGTTGTATTGCCAGAATGACTTTTTCTGTTGGGCCTTTCTGGCTAGCAGGTGGTATAAGTGTTTGGCATGAAGAGAGTCATTGCTGGCTGGTGGAAGTTGGGCTTGTAGTATCTCCCGTACCGACCGGTCGGATGGATAGTCATTAAAGTCGCCCATGATGATGATTTGTGGATAGCTACGTTTATGGCAGATACTGTCTGCTGCTTTTCTTAAACGGTTTGCGGCTGAAATTCGGTAGTCTTCTGTCTTTTTGGCACCTTCTGCCCGTGAAGGAAAGTGTGCGATGAACAGGTCTAAAGTATCTAGGTTGGGTAATATGCCACAAACATGTAGAATGTCTCTTGTTGGCCGGTTTTGGGGGCTGGGCTTGGGAACGGATATGCTTTGATGAGACAGCGGCTTGAACATTCCTCGTTGGTAAAGCAATGCCACGTCTATTCCTCGTTCATCGGGTGAATGAGTCATGATGTATCGGTAACCAGTTTCCCGAAGTGCAGAGTATTGGGTGAGGTCACGCATAACACGGTCATTTTCTACTTCGCATAATGCAACAAGTGCAGGTGGATTCCATTCACCTATGGCAATGATGCTCCGTGCTAAGTTGTCTAACTTTTTCTTATATTTGCTGTAATTCCAGTGGCTTATGGCATCTGGTAGAAATTCATAATCGTTTTTTAGGGTGTCGTGTTTGTAGTCAAACAGGTTTTCTACGTTATAGCTTACTACGCGTAGGGTGAGAGTGTCCTTTCCTTCTTGTGCATAGAGGAGTGTACTTACATGTGCGATGATGAGGCAAAAGCAGGCAACTATTTGAATTCGCATGAAAGACAGGGTTGGAAAATAAATTCCCCGGCAAGCGTATTCCTGTCGGGGAATTATTATAATTTATGCATTCTTTTCAGGAATGTGCTTTAAGATATCCAATAGGTGTTTCCAGAATTTTTCGACGGTGGGTATCAGCATCCGTTCATCAGGCGAATGTACACCTTGGAGAGTTGGCCCAAAGGAAATCATATCCAGTGAGGGATATTTGTCGAGAAACAATCCACACTCCAGACCTGCATGTATAGCCTTGACTTTTGCTTCGGTGTTGAAAAGGCGCTTGTAAGAAGTGGTGGCTATTTCCAAAATTTCAGAATGTGGGTTGGGTTTCCAACCTGGGTAGCCGTCGCTGTGCGAGATGGTAGCGCCTGCCATTTCGAAAACAGTGCGTACCGTATTGGCAATGTCTTGCTTAGCTGAGGCTATGGAACTACGTTGGCTGGTTTCTATACGGATAATATGATTAGGTTTCATTTTTACAGATGCCAGATTGGTTGAGGTTTCTACCAGCCCTGGAATATCCTGGCTCATGGCATATACACCGTGTGGAACCGCATACAAGCTTTGGAACAAGCGTTTGGTTGTATCTTTATCTATAGCCTTGGCATGTGCAGGTTCTGATTCCAAAACAAATTGCAGTTCAGGGTCAGATACTGCATATTCGGCCTCAACTTCTGCTGAGAAGATGTTGAGATCGGTACGAATAGCATGTTTATCGGCTTCGGGGATTGCGATGATAGCATGTGCTTCGCGAGCAATGGCATTTCTCAGATTTCCTCCATCTATTTCGCAAAGATATAAATCGAATTTCTTGAAGCATTGGCTTAAGAAACGGTTCAGTAACTTGTTGGCGTTGCCTCTTCCTAGATGAATGTCTCCACCAGAATGGCCTCCTTTCAAGCCTTTTACTTGGATTTTACAGCAGAAATACCCGGTTGGCACATCTGTTTCGTGATAGTTAAATTCGGCCACAGAATCAATACCACCAGCACATCCTATAAAGAGTTCTCCTTCATCTTCCGAGTCGAGGTTCAGCAGAATGTCTCCATTCATGAAACCTTCTTTCAACGCAAACGCACCAGTAAGTCCTGTTTCTTCATCAGTTGTGAACAAGCATTCTAGCGGACCATGTTGGATGCTGTTGTCTGCTAGAATAGCCAGTTCAGTGGCTACGCCAATACCGTTGTCTGCTCCCAGAGTAGTACCTATTGCCTTCATCCACTCTCCTTCTATGACCGTTTTAATGGGATCTTTCAAGAAATCATGTTGCACATCGTTATTCTTTTCGCATACCATGTCCACATGCGATTGAAGAACGACTGTTTTCCGGTTTTCCATGCCTGGACTTGCAGTTTTTTTTATCAAGACATTGCCAGCTTCGTCTATCAGCGTTTCCAATTTGTGTTTTTCGCCAAAAGCTTTAAGATAAGCAATGATTTTTTCTTCTTTTTTCGAGGGGCGGGGAACCTGGCATATTTCTTCAAAGTATTGGAAGACGCCTGCCGGTTTCAAATCTTTCTTTTCCATTTTTGTATTAATTCAAAAGTGTGACTCAATTAATTTAACTTATGCTGCTAAATATAGTTAAAATGTTTCTTCGGTCTTAGCTTCCTTCTTTTTTTTAGAGTTAAAAAAGCGAATAAGTCCAAATCAAAGCCCTATATTTGCACCCACAAAAATAATGTAAGCTAAGAGTAAAAGCAAAATTTATGTTGCTTTTTCATGGATTCTGCTATTTAAATAGAATAAAAATACAGAAATGCTGGAGACTATATTAATAGCTGTACTGATTGTGGCGTTATGTGTTGTTTTGTTAGGAGTACGAATCTTTTTTGTAAAAGGTGGAAAGTTTCCTAATTCTCACGTAAGTGGCAGTAAAGCTCTGCGTAAGCGGGGGATTGGTTGTGTGCAATCACAAGATCGGGAGGCTCAACGTAAACCTCGTTTTTCTATAGCAGAGATGGAAAAGACCTTAAACGATGTTATGAACTAATTAATTCTAAAAATAATATTGTATCGAAGTTATGAAGATTTTAAACTACCTTATGAGCGTTTTGACTGCGTTTGCATTAATCGTTCTATTTTCTCAATGTGCTGGAAATGCCAATCAGCAGACTGCAAGTGCTCCTGCTCAAGCGGCTGGGTTGTCGGGAATGAAGATTGCTTATGTTGAGATAGATACTTTGCTGGCTAAATACAACTTTTGTATTGACTTGAATGAGGCAATGGTAAAAAAGAGCGAAAATGTACGTCTGACATTGAATCAAAAAGCAAAAGAACTGGATAAGCAAAAACAGGAATTCCAGACGAAATATCAGAACAATGCTTATCTTTCTCAGGAACGTGCACAGCAGGAATATAACCGTATTGCCAAGCTGGAACAAGACTTGCAGAATTTGAGCAACCAGTTGCAGTCTGAATTGATGAGCGAAAATGAAAAGAACAGTTTGCAATTACGTGATTCGATTAACGCTTTCTTGAAGGAATATAACAAAACAAAAGGATATAGCTTGATTATCAGTAATACTGGATTTGATAACCTTCTGTACGCCGATAGCATTTATAATATTACTCGTGAAATCTTGGATGGGTTGAATGCCCGTTATTCTTCACCGAAGAAATAAAGGTAACATTATATCTACTTAAGCGGCCATGTCAGTTTACTGATGTGGCCGTTTTTATGTCTGTTTCTGAAAAAGTTTATTGGATGGGAAGGCATACCGTAAAGGGTATGTCGTTTTATACTCCGTTAGTCTTTCGATTCATTATTATCATCTTCTTCTTTGTCTTTAGTGACAAGCAGTTTGTCTACGCGTCCTTTGTCCATATCGACTACTTCAAAATGGAGATTTTTGTATGTGAATAAGTCTCCAGCTTTAGGAATACGTCCAACTAGGAACATTGACAATCCACTTAAGGTAGTGAAATCTTCTTCTTTTAATTCTTCGTAATCAACAATCCCCATTGTTTCCATAAAATCGTCCAGATTCATTGAGGCTTCCACTAGCATGGAACCGTCTTGTCGGACGATAATATCTTCTTCTTCTGTTTCGTTTTCCTCAAGGATATCACCAAATATGCTTTCTGTCAAATCGTGCAAGGTTATAATACCTTCTGTATTCCCGTATTCATCAACGACTACTCCAAATTTGTTTTTGTGCTTTTTGAAAATTTCCAGTACTTTTTTCGCGTACAGGCTTTCTGGAATAAATAGGGCAGGACGTGCAATACTCCTTAAATCAAAAATATGGTTTGTATTTCCCATCATTATGATGATGTCTTTTACCGATACTACTCCCAAAATATCATCTTTACCTTTTTCAACTAAAAGGTATTTACTAAAATGTTGTTCCTGAATTGTTTGCAATACTTTTTCACGTGTATCATTGGGATGAAGTGCAATAATATCTCGACGACATGTCATAAGATCGTTGGCTCTTTTATCGGAAAAGCGAAAAACATCACGCAACATTTCTGTCTCATCTTTATCAATGATACCTTGTTCAGAACTTTGATGTAAAATCATCTTTAGTTCATCTTGTGTCATTTGTCTTTCTTCATTGTTTCCAAAACCAATAAGTTTATTAGCTAATTTAGTTGAGGCACTTAGCAGGCGTACAAAGGGATATGAAGCTTTTGATAGAACCATCATTATGGGGCTGAATAAAATGGCATATCGTTCTGGATTATTCAAAGCAATGGATTTAGGGACTAATTCACCGATAATCAGTGATAGATAGGTAATGATAACTACAGTTGTTATCATGGCTAAGTTATTGGCATAGGTCTCTAATCCTGGTATTATGGCAAACAATGGTACTAAATCATCGGCAATATTTGCACCGCCATATGCACCCGATATGATACCTATTAGTGTAATACCAATCTGGATGGTAGAGAGGAACTCCTCTGGCTCATCTAATTGTTTAAGTACTCTTTTAGCCCTTTTGTTACCTTTGTTTACGAAAGTTTCCAGGCGGGTTTTACTGGATGAGACCAATGCCATTTCGTACATGGCAAAAATACCATTTAGTATTAATAAAAGTAGGATAATTAAAAATTCCATATATAAAAGTCTATTTTTTACGCAAACATAGTAATTTTGACGAAAAATCTCATAATATTGTTATAAAACGAATTAAAATGATTGAAAAAAAGGTCTTATTAGTTGGTCTATTTATTTTGACTGCTATCTTTACAAGTCAAGCTGCCCGTGTAGATACGGTAATGGTGGAAAGCCAATCTATGCAGAAAAAAGTTAAAGTGGTATATATTGTTCCTCAACAATTATTGGAGCAAAATGTCCGCCCGTGCGTATCTGTTTACTTGTTACATGGTTATGGCGGCAATGCCAAGAGTTGGATAGAATTAAAACCAGAATTGGTTAAAATAGCTGATGAGAAAGGAATGCTCTTCATTTGTCCTGATGGAAAGAACAGCTGGTATTGGGACAGTCCTCAAAATGCCTCGTATCGCTATGAAACATTTGTTGCGTCGGAATTAGTGAAATATACAGATATGCATTATGCAACTATTCCCGACCGAAAGGCGCGTGCTGTTTCGGGTCTTAGTATGGGCGGACATGGGGCTTTGTGGTTGTCTATACGTCACAAAGATACATTTGGAGCAGCTGGTAGCATGAGTGGTGGCGTCGATATACGTCCTTTTCCGAAAAATTGGGAGATGAAAGAACAATTGGGTACGTATGGGGACAATGAAGAAGTCTGGAATTCCCATACGGTAGTTACTCAGTTAGATAAGATTCAGAATGGTGATCTGGCGCTTATTATAGATTGTGGTGAGTCTGATTTTTTTCTCGATGTAAACAAGGAGTTACATCAGCTTCTTCTCGATAGAAAAATTGACCACGACTTTATTACTCGCCCCGGAGGGCATACCGGTGAATATTGGAATAATTCAATAGATTATCACCTGCTGTTTTTTGATAAATTCTTCCATAAACATTTGTAAAACAGTTGTTTTTTTTTAAGGAACTGATATTTCAAGTTTTGCATCCGTCTGTTATAGGAAGTTGCTTCAATAGGTTCTTTCTATAGATAGAAGACGGCGTGCAGAACTTGTGTTATTTTATTTTTACGGCATGACTAACTCTGCGTTCAATAGAGTTGCGAAGAACGGTTACTTGTAGGGCAGAAGTTGCTGCTTTAGTGGAACTCCAAGTTCCATTAATTACATTAAGCGCAGTGTTTAACATCAGTTCATTTTCATCTCCAAACGGCAAAAAATGTGCCAAATCACTGCTTTCACTGACTTCAATGTTAGGAGCAAACCCCGATTCATAATCCGATTCCTGCATAGAATTATATATTTTGCATACGATGGGATGCATCTCGACTTGCAGTTCTTCGTTGGTAAAGCTGATGGAACCTACATTCTTGCCTTCCGTGGTGGCGCCAATTAAAATGACATTCATGTAGGGCTTCAGGCAATTGATTAACATTTCAGAAGCTGAAGCGGTCTGGTCGCTTGTCAACACATAGAGGGTAGACAGATTGAGGTTCGCACCTTCTTGTATATCGTTGGCATTCAGCGTGAACGCATACATTTGCGGGGTAAAATGGTTGTTGTATTCCAAATAGCCCAGTGTTTGTCCCAGTGCCGATGAGGGCGCAAGCATGGTACACATCAACTCGGCACACGATAATTGTCCGCCGTTGTTGTATCGCAAATCCAGTATAAACTGGTTTACCTGGTTGGACGCAAAGTATTGGAAAGCTTTGCGCAAATCGTCGTCGTATTCATTCCCTCCACTGGTAGCGCCTGAACTGAAGTGGTTGTATACCAGATAGCCTATTTTATTCGCTCCCAGTTCATAAACATTTGTGTAATGTACCGGATTGTCGCTGATAGCTCGTGCCGAAGCTATTTGCCTGGTTGCTTCATAGGCCAGGATGGTGTCTTCTGCTGCATCGTAGTAGCCTATTGTCAAATTCATGGTGCCATTTCCATACAGCTTTGCATAGTTTTTCTGTGTAATAGGTTCACCGTCCATTGCCATAATCCATTCGCCGCGTTCCAAACCTATTTCAGCCGCCGGGCTGTTGCTGGCTACGTAAAGTACATGGGCATATAAAGCTGTATCGTTGTTTTCTACCCGGTTAGTTGTAAACTGGAAACCATAGCTGTAATCCGTATATGGGATACTTCGGGTTACAGCCTGTAATGTGTCAATTGTGGAGTAGGGAGTTCCGTTTTTCCCATCTTTAGACGAAAGCAATGATTTGAAAAAAGTAATGGGATCTGTAAAATAATTCAGTTTGTTGGTGTTTGGAATGTCCTCGTACCAATAATACCACACCCGCATTGTGTCATCTATCCAACGGTCGGTCTTGGTCTGCTCAGCATATCCGGCCCAGCGGTCTACACCGCATGAACTCAAGTATATGGAAGCTGCAATAGCTCCTGTTATAAATATCAATATGTTTCTTGCTTTCATGACCGCAAAATTAGGAAATAGTTATCTTATCTGCCATAAACAAAGTCATAAAAAAAACTATCTCCTGTGTGAGCTATGTCAAGTGAGGTGATTGTCTGCTTGCTCGGTTGTACGTGCTGTGGAAGAGCAGTCATTTTCGTGTAAACAAAGTAATCAGCAGGGCGCAAACCGTAAGCAACACACCTACGCCTACGACACCGCTCCAACCCCATAATTCCCAGCTACTACCGGCAAGGAATGTACCTAATGACCCACCAATGAAATAAGTAGTCATAAAAATGGTGTTTACGCGGTTTGATGCTGATGGGCACAATTCAAAGATGCTAGCTTGGTTGCTTAACTGCACACATTGCATCCCGATATCTATGAGGATGATTCCGGCAACGATACCTGTATATGTGTTTCCACAGAAGCAGAGCAAGCACCAGGCGCCGGTATTTAGCAGGAAACCAATGAAGTTGAAGTTGCGGATACCCACCTTTTTCACGCATCCGCCTACAAATGAAGCGGTCAGTGCTCCAGCAATGCCACATAGTCCTAAAATGCCAACAATATCACTGCCAGCATAAAATGGTGCCTGTCCCATTTTGAAAGCAAGGCACGACCACATGGCCAGAAACGAACCAAAGACTAGCCCTGAACGTATAGAATAAATACGCAATGCAGGATAGTTTCGTATAAGTTGGAAAAGTGATTTCATCAGGTCGGAATATTTCCCATTAAATGTGGGATGTATATCGGGCAATACCTTTATTACTATCACGGCGCATATTGCCATCAGACCTGCTGCGATGAGATACATTTCCCGCCATCCGAGTACATCGCCCACAAATCCGCTTACGACACGTGATGCCAGTATGCCTGTAAGCAGACCTGAAATGACTATGCCTACGTTACGTCCCTTGTTTTCAGGGCGTGAGAATTGGGAGGCTATCGGTACAAAAATCTGTGGAATCATGGAACCGATACCCGTTAGGAACGAAGCACCCCACACGATATAAATGTTGGGTGCCCAGGCTATGGTCAGCAAAGAACATATTAGCAGTACAAAATTAATCAGGATAATGTTTCTTCGGTGATACAGGTCACCCAGCGGTACTATGAACAACAATCCCAAAGCATAACCAATCTGCGTAATCATGGCTATCAGGTTTGTTTGGAATTCTGAGATACACAGGTCATGACGTATCAAGTTGAGCAACGGCTGGTTGTAGTAGATATTGGCTACAGATATGCCGGCCACAATGGCCAATGTCCATAGGATAGAGGCGGGCAAACCGCCGTTTTCTTTCAATTCTTTTTTCATGTCTGCAAAGATATAGCATTTACGCCATATGGACATTTTTTAGGAGGAAAAGTAACTGGTTATGTGTCGCAAAAAATAAAAATCCCCATAACTCATGAGTTATGGGGATTTATTATCTTGATTAAGTACAGATTACTTATTCAAAGCAGTAGCTACGTCAACTGCACAAGCTACTGTACAACCTACCATCGGGTTGTTACCGATACCCAGGAATCCCATCATTTCTACGTGAGCAGGAACTGATGAAGAACCAGCGAACTGAGCATCTGAGTGCATACGACCCATAGTATCTGTCATGCCGTAAGAAGCCGTGACACAGCATCCCTGTAAGACTTTGCAAACTGTTATTAATCAATGCTATAATAACAACGGGTAAACTCCTTATTAGTAAATAAAAGAACGAATTATCAAAAAGGGCTGCATCATGGGCAAATGCCTATGCGTTATCCTTTAGATGAGAGTACTCCTAATGGAGTTAAGAGCGTAATCTAATCAGCGTGTCAATGAAGTATATATCTTCATCTATGCCATTGAAATATATTGTTGGAGAGCAATATCGAACACTTGGTTCTTTAATTTGCCCTCCCTAATGACTCCTTTGGGTTTAAATGTTTTTTTGTTGTTCAAGCATCCCTTTTCGTGTTCAAGGATGCCTTCTCCCATTCTTCTATAAATCTGTGAATGTGCTTTATCTATTCTGTGTGAAATTCATTAATATATTCTATGAATTTTATGGGTATTAGTTTAATGCAAAGATAATCATTCTTCTTTTGATTACAGTATTTTAGTTGCAACATATTTGCGAATGGGGGGATAGATGGTAGTATCGATTAAAATCTAGTAGCTCTATAAAAGAAAAACAGCATAAGAGTTTTTAAAGCTCAAATGCTGTTTTTTCTAAGATTGTCTAAATGATTATTTAGTCATATAATCTAC
>UMAC01046318.1_pt1 | contig 11008 bp, 5 predicted proteins | sample 1963591 | NCBI WGS metagenome assembly UMAC01 (sample SAMEA4835904, study PRJEB28245) | human gut metagenome | biome: gut microbiome; material: fecal sample | place: Denmark | collected 2008
TCGGTCCTTGGGGAATGTTCTCAATGGCGAATGTGCCGTTGACATCGGTGGTAGCCCATAAGTCAATATTTGATACCTTGACAATGGCATACGACAATGGCTGTAAGGTGTGTTCGTCAATCACGCGTCCCGACACCTTGAAACGTCCGTCAATGGCTATTGCTGTTGATGATGTGTTGGCTGTTGCTACTGCCGATATTATCAAAAATAGTATTAATGCTATTGCTTTTCTCATTCCGTGACAACTTGTTGGTTGAATATTATAACACGTTGTTTCTCAATCTGCAAAGTTATCACCGTTTCTCTTTTTATACAATACCGATATTTGGGTAATTTGTGGCTCACCCGACAAAGTCCGTGGCAGGGCTAACCAAACACCAACGATTGCAGTCGTTGCGGTCATTTTAAGTCATTATTGCGGTCGTTATTTGCCTTAACAAGTCACAAACTACTTATACATATAACAACACTGTACGTGAAAAAATCTGCCATATCTTCCAGTTTCGGCATAACACGTTGAATATAAACAAGATAAAGGCTGGCAGATAACTGAAAAATCGGGTTATCTACCAGCCTATCTGCCAGCCTTAACAAGCCATCCTCCAGCCTCAACAAGCTATCTGCCAACATCAACAAGCTATCGCTACTAATTTTATTTACTTTTAGTTGCATCCCTCAAAAGAATGTGCTACATTTGTAGAATCTTAAATAGAAAAAGATAATAATCCTTAAAAACAATAATAGTGTGGAATATGAATGAGAATACACATACCTTAAATTCTGAACAAGAAAGGCTATTCTTAATGTTAAGAAATAAAAAATTAAAACATTGGGAAACATTCTCTGATCCTGATAACATCGGCATTTGGAAGAGTGTAATAGAAAAATATCCAGAAACGGCTCATTTTGTTTATGAATTAACTCAAAATGCTGACGATGCAATTGCTACTGTAGTAAGAATAGTTCTATATAAACATAAATTAGTATTCATTCATAATGGGAAAAGACATTTTTCATTAACAGATTGTTATTGCGACAAAAGCCCTGTTGGTGATTTAAATTCTATAACCTCAGTTGCTAATTCTTCAAAAAAAGATGAAGAACAAGCTATAGGTAAATTCGGCGTAGGTTTTAAGTCAGTGTTCCAATATACAGATACCCCATCTATATATGACGATACTTTTTGGTTTAAGATAGAAAACTATATTATTCCAACATTATTAGAAAACGACCATGAACTCCGCAATGCAGGCGAAACTCTTTTTGAACTACCTTTTAAAGACCCCGAGAAAGCGTATCCAGAGATTCTACAAAGACTGCAGAATCTTAATATGCCTGTACTGTTTCTGCCTCATATTCAAAAAATCACCTGGTGTATTGATGGAGAAAAAATGATACATGAGTACTCAAAAGAAGTAATACAAACGGGTGAACGTCATGGCATAAAATATGAATTTTGCCGTATTCATGAATACGACAAGAACCTGTTAATGTATCTGTTCCATCGTGACTGCAATACAATAAAAGGAAAGTACAATATAAGTGTTGGATTTTATGTAAACCCTGACGGATCATTGGATATTGATGCAAAGGGACAAATATATTGTTTCTTCCCGACAAGCGAGCACTTTGATAGTTGTTTTGTAAGCCATGCTCCATTTTTACTTGTTGACAATAGAGATAGTATTAAACGCTATGAGGATATAAATCAAAAGTTCTTGAATTGCATTGCCGAATTAGCATCTGATGCCTTGTTGTGTCTTAAAGAAATTGGTGAATGCAGGAATTCAAGACTATTAGAATCGGAAGATAACGAAATATCGACTACGAACAAAAACATTCTTATAAACGACAACATATTCCATATCCTAAATATTAAATCAACAGAATACAAAGACTCCTATTTGAGACAGTGTTATTTCAGAATAGTAAGAGATAATAAACTGCTTCTTAATAGGTCAAAGCGTTATGCTTCTATAAACGATGTGTTTTCTGCAACCATTGATTTGGAAAATTTAATTTCCTCTTCACAGATTGTACAATTATGCCAAAACAACGATAGGGATTTTCTTTACTTAAAACAATATAGATCTGATTTTAAGGAAGTCGAAGCAGAATTAAAAATTAAGCCGTTTGATAATGAATACCTAGCAAAGCATATTTCAAATTCCTTCATGGCAAACCAACCATTGGAATGGGCTCACAGACTTCTTACATATATAGAGGACAAAGCACGCGTTTTATGGAGGTCTGATGAACCAAGAACTATTAGCGACACATGGAGTGCTTTCTCCGTAGATTCTTGGAACAAGCTCAAATTTAGATTTGCTTCTATAGCAAAAACACAAGATGGAGAATGGATAAGTCCGTATTATTTGTATAAAAAGAATGCAAATGTCTGTCTGCCATATTCAGGTTTTAAAGATGTAGAAACTGACGCTTTCGGTAAAGTGTTAGATAAGGAAATCTTTGAGAAACATGAAAGCCTTTTCCGTGGTATGGGAATAAAGGAGCCAGACATGGCTGACTATTTAGAAAAGACTCTGCTTGTTCGCTATAAGAAAAATGACATTCCAACAGAAGAAATCTTATTAAAAGATTTTGAGTATATATACAAGTTGGTCTATGCCAATGCAAACCAGAGAATCAAAGATATAATAAAGAAAGAATGGAAACTAAAACAGTTAGACGAATCTCGTTTTACGTTGTGTAATGTATCAGAAATGTACATACCAACAACTGATTTTCTGAATTACGCAAAAGGCGATACTTCTTTTAAATTTGTTGATTGTGACTTTTATACAAAAGGCACAGATTTGTCATACTCTGAAGTTAAACATTTTCTTGAACTATATTTAAACGTTAATAGCAAACCTCAAATTCGTGAGATAACGATAATAGCAGAGAAACTATATAGAAGGATTAAGTATGATTATTCCTATGAGAATTTCCCTAAATATATTGTTGATTTCCTTGATAAGCAATATTTGGCTGTTACTAAATTTCCTGGTTTTAAAGATTACCAATTGGATGGTTATGATATAAATAATTGTTCAAAAGATTGGTCTCATGCTTTGTGGAGATTTGTCTGTGAAAACGGAATCGATACAAAGAAAAATGGAGAATTAGAATATTGTTTATATCGTGAATGGTCATACCATTTTAAAGATTTCGAGAGCTCTTATTATCATAATTTGAAAAATGACAAGTGGATAGTTAGAGCTGACAGTACATTCTGCAACCCTAGCGAAATAACCATTGACGAGTTTCATCAGTTAGGTTATGAAAAAAAAGATACCGTTGAACAGCATTTGACCTTTTTGAATGAGATTCAAGCGGAGAAAATAAAAAAGGATAAAGAAGAACAAGACAAAATAAGTAGAGAGAAACTGTATAAGAAATTAGAAGAGCAAAAGTGCTCTGTCGAGACCTTGGCATCAATCGTATCCGCATTAGAAAATGGAGTGGATATAAAAGAAGCTTTAAATGAGTCGCATTCTTCGTATGGCGAAGACAACCATATAGGATTTGACTCTAATTCAAAGTTATGTTCCTATTCTGATGGAAAAACTTCCAGAATACCGAACATCATTACTTCTAATTTGGAATCTCTTGTACAAATCGTAGATAAGGTTGGCGCAGACAATCTTCCTGTTGTGGCAGACCACGTTGATGATATCGTTAACTGGATAATAGATGAAGACAAGGCACCATCTATGGTTCGACGCATTGTGAATTATATCGGCAAGAAAATATATGAACAATATCTTTTAAACGAAGGCATAAAATATGAGTCAGTAAGCAATAGCTTATTAGGTTGTGATTTTAACATAAACAATGGTGAGAAATACGTAAGCGTTGTCTCTACCATAAAAAGCATTGCAGACAACAAGATACCCATTGGCATATCCGCACTGCAAAATGCATTCCTTCGCAATCATCCCAATGCGCAAATACGGATTGTAAGAATATCTTTCAGTGATATTTCTATACTTCCTCAATACAACCATATTGTAAACCTTTATGGCAAAGAAGAGGAACCTGATTTCAATGACAGATTACGCAAAGAATGTGAAGAACTTGCCATAAACTATTGGAAAGGAGCAGCAATAAATGAATTCGATGCTGTATCCCCGGAATATTCTGTTAAAATAGAACGTAAGAATAAAAAGTAATGTTATCTATAGCTCAACAAATATATTACAAGTGGGACATTTGCCACAAAAAATCAACATCAGATGAAGGTCGGTTTACTGGCGTTTTATCTGAATCAAAGGTCGATTTAAATCCTCATCAGGTGGAAGCTGCTCTATTTGCATTTAAGTCACCATTAAGCAAAGGAGCAATACTTGCCGATGAAGTGGGACTTGGAAAAACCATTGAAGCAGGTATCTTATTGTCAGAATTATGGGCAGAACATAAAAGACACATATTGATTATAGTTCCAGCTTCATTGAGAAATCAATGGAGCATGGAGTTATTAGAGAAGTTTTTTCTCCCGTCTTTAATATTAGAGCAAGGTTCTTACAAAACCATTGCAGCCAAAACAGAAAACCCTTTTCAAACAGATGAAAGTATAATAATCTGTTCTTATCAGTTTGCCGTTACCCATGCGGACGAGTTATCAAAAGTCATGTGGAATCTTGTTGTGATAGACGAGGCTCACAAACTTCGTAACGTATATAAAAAAGGAAATGTGACAGCAAATGTATTGAAGGAGACATTACGCCCATACAAGAAGATATTGCTTACAGCCACTCCTTTACAAAACAATTTAAGGGAGCTATATGGACTTATCAGTATAATTGATGATGAATTCTTCTCTTCTGTCCAAACGTTTGAGGAACAGTATAATACAATATCAATCCGTGACAACTCTAAATATGGAGAATTGAAGGCAAGGATTGCCCATATAGCGCATCGTACATTGAGAAACCAAGTACAGGAGTATGTGAAATACACCAAACGTATTCCTTTTGTGCAAGAGTATCATCCTTCAAAGAAAGAAATTGATTTATATGAAGCTGTTAGCGACTATTTATTTCGTGAGGGCACTTATGGTATACCGGATAGAATACGTCCTTTACTATCACTCCTTTACAGAAAAATTATGTCGTCATCTGCTTATGCACTGTCTTTCACGCTTCAAAGTACAATTGAAAGACTTAAACGAATTAAGGATGAAGGACGACAAATACTTAGTATGTCATCTGTATTAAATGATTTGGAAACCATTGATAATGACGATAATTCAGATTCATATGAAACAGTAGAAATTTCTGAACAAGACAAAGCTGCCATTGATAACGAAATTGAAGAGCTTCGACATTATGTTTCAATGGCCGAAGGAATTGGTTGTGAGACAAAGGCTCAAGCATTATTGAAAGCCCTTACTGCATCATTTGACAAGGTTGAACGCCTTGGAGGTCTGCGAAGAGCTTTAATATTTACAGAGAGTCGTAAAACTCAAGAATATCTAAAAAACTTTTTTGAAGCGAACGGTTTCAGAGACAAGGTTGTATGTTTTAATGGAACAAATAGTAATGATGAAGCCAACAATATATATCAAAAATGGTTATTGACCCATGCAGGAACCTCTTATGTAACCGGTAATTTTCAGATAGACAAGAAGCAGGCTCTTGTAGATTTCTTTAAGGATTCTGCAGAGATAATGATTGCTACAGAAGCAGGTGCTGAAGGTATAAATCTTCAATTCTGTTCCTTAGTGGTTAATTACGACATGCCTTGGAATCCCCAACGAATAGAACAAAGAATTGGACGTTGCCATCGCTATGGTCAAAAGCACGATGTAGTAGTTGTGAATTTCGTAAATAAAGCTAATGCTGCAGATTGCCGTGTATATGAGTTACTGTCAACTAAGTTTAATTTATTTGAAGGCGTATTGGGTAGCAGTGATGAAATATTGGGGTCTATAGACTCTACATTTGATTTGGAAAGCAGATTGAGCTCTATATTACGAGTATGCAGAACAGAAAGTGAAATAAACAAGGCTTTCGATTCGTTGCAGAAGGAGTTGGAAGATGTTATTTCAGAGCGTATCAAGGATACAAAGAAAACTCTATTGGAAAACTTTGATGAAGACGTTGTTAATTTATTAAAGGTTAGACAAGATGATGACGAAAAGAGAATCGATAGTTATATTCGCCATTTTTGGAAGTTAGCTCTTGTCGCTTTAAATGGGTTCATTTCTGATATAAATGAGAATACATCGTCATTTAAATTAGATGCAGACATTTCAAATGAGATAAAGGCAGGAGTGTACTCTGTAAACAAGAAAGAGACAGATAAAATACAAATAAGGGCAACAAGTTCTATTGGAAGCTATATACTTAGACAAATACCCTACTTGAATGTTGTCGAAGATGTAACTTTCGATTTGACATCATACCCTTATAGATCTATTTTATTAGAAGAATATAAAGACAAAGCCGGTTGGCTTATTGCTTATGAAGTTTCTTCCACTAATGAGTATGACGATGAAGAGAATATCATTTTCTGTGCTATCACCGATGATAAATATGTACTGCCAGCTGAGTTTGGATTTAAATTATTAGAATTAGAAGCAAAAGAAAGTGTTACTTGTAAGTTGCCTGACCATATTAAAGAAGATACAGAATATATATTTGATAAAAACATTGAAAAATATAAAGATCAAGTCAATGCCAGAATGGAGGAATATGCTTCATATGAGATTGAAAAATACGAATCATGGTCAGATGACAAACTTGTTCCTTTGCAAAAGGAAATAATAGATATTAGAAAAGAAAGAGATACAATTCACAGACAAATAAGAAAAGAAAAGGATATCAAGACCAAACTATTACTTAAGAAACAAGAAAACCATTTGTCTGAGAAACTCTCTAAAAAACAGCGTCAACTATTCGACTTGGAAGATGAATACAACAAGAACGTTGACACAATGACAACAAAGTTATTAAAATCATTAGAGTGCAACTTTGATAAAAGGACATTATTCTCTATTAGATGGAGAATTGTTTAACTTAAGATCATTAGTGTCTCGTTAAATCTGAGGCACTAATGACTTAAGACAACGAAAGGCTTGAAACATATATTAGATATTACCAGCTGCTTTTAGTCGTTTTAAGTCATTTCTGTGGCAGTTCTTTACAAGTGAGCACATTTTTATACAATTCAGTTTGCATTTTATTGTGACACCTCAAAGAAAAGCATTATATTTGTAGAAGAAAAGCAGTTTAAACGAAGTCTTCCATATGCTGAAAGACAACGAGATACGCCAGTACGGAGAATACCGCACCAAGCGCCTCGTCCTCGATGCATGGTATAAATTTAAATACGACTACTGATATGAGAAGTTTTAGTGATACAGAGAAGAGAATCTTACGTTTCATGGCATATCCACCTATGCCACAAGATATATGTATAATCTCTCTCTTCGAGAACTTTAGTGATTGTTATTTGATAGGATGGCCAGAAGATTGTTCCTCTTTAGAGTTGGTTCATTCACAAGATAAGGATTGGAAAGATGTTAGAGCCAAAATTTTTGATATTATTGTGCTGTTACAATATTTGGAAAGCAATCAATATATTGGGGTGTTTCAACTTAACCTTCTAAAAGACAATCAGATATATAATAGGAAAATGTTTGATGTTGAAAGAGATGGTAAAGGCAACTTGCTCATGTGGGCTAAAGATACATGCAAATTGAATATAAAAATTCCAAATGATAAAGGTATAGAAGGTGAATATACCCGTAAATTACTTGTTGCAACTTCAATATTAAAAGAGAATACCACGGCGGCAGAACAAATAAAAAGGTATGCAAACTCTTCCTTTCATGCAACACAAAATCTTCGAGATTTTGTCGATAATGATTTTCAAACGAAAGAGGATTTGCGATATACCCAAACAAGAAAACAAACATGGATTGCAATATGGATATCTCTTGGTGTAGGAATAGGGGGGATTATTGCAACACTTCTGACATTATTCATCAAATGATATAAATAGAGACAATGGAAAAATATATAGACATATTCAGTCAACTCTGGGATCACTCTGAAAATGAGGTCGTAGAGTTCAAGAAAGCAGAGACCAACTTTGATATTGACGAGTTGGGAAAGTACTTCTCCGCCCTCAGCAATGAAGCAAACTTACGAGAACATGAGTTCGCTTGGATAGTCTTCGGTGTTTGGGACAAGAAACACCAAATCATTGGCACCAGTTTCAAAGATGGTGAAGTAGCCTTGAACCGCCTAAAGCAAGACATGTCTCAACACACTACAGACAACCTTATTTTTAGGGATATTATACCTATTGAGGTTGAAGGCAAACGTGTTTTGTTGTTCCAAGTTCCTGCATCGCCACGCAATATCGTGATGCACTGGAAAGGTGTGGCTTATGGTCGTGATGGCGAAAGTCTAAAACCATTGAACCAAGCCAAACAAGATGCCATCCGCCAACAACCACCAATACCAGATTGGACAGCCCAACTCGTACCCAATGCGACCATCAATGATTTGGATGAGTTGGCTGTAGCCACAGCTAAAGTCATGTTCAAGAAAGTACACTCTTCAAGTATTCCTGCCGAAGAAATAGATGCGTGGACAACAGAAGAGTTCTTAGCTAATAGTATGATGATGCGAGACGGCCAAATCACTCGTGCTGCAATACTGTTATTAGGCAAGCCGCTTTCTATCCAAAAGATTCATCCTGCCGTTGCACAAATCACTTGGACTTGGGAAGATGAAGAAGGTATTGTGCAAGATTATGAACACTTCTCCATTCCTTTCATCTTGACTGTAGATAAGGTGTTGGGCAAGATACGCAACAAAACCATGCGCGAACTGCCAGGCGGGACCCTCTTTCCTGATACGATGAAGCAGTATGATGAATATACCATACGTGAGGCTCTACATAATGCCATCGCCCATCAAGATTACACCTTGCAACAGCGCATAGTTTTCGTAGAAGGTCCAAGCACCTTATACTATGGCAATGGCGGTAGCTTTATTCCCGGTACCATAGAGAATGCTTTGGAGCATAAAGGCCCTCAGTTTCACTATCGCAACGAATGCTTATGCCGAGGCATGGTCAACTTCAACATGATTGATACCGTAGGACGTGGCATCAAGAAGATTTACACTGAACAACGCAATCGTTTCTTCCCCATGCCTGATTACGATATTGACAATGAGCATCGTACTGTAGGAGTCACTATCTATGGCAAGATGATTGACGAGAAATATACCAACTTGCTAAAGAGCAACCAATCCTTATCATTGAAAGAATGTCTTTGGCTGGATGCCGTACAGAAGCATCATCCTATTACCAAAGAAGCAGCCAAGCATCTTTATGACAAAGGCTTGATAGAAGGTCGTGCGCCTCATTATACAATATCTCTTAAGGTTGCCAAACTGACTAAACAGATAGGACATTACACTAAGGAGAAAGGACTAAACGAGACCAGCATCCAAAAGTTGGTACTTCAACTAGCACATAATGCAGGAGAATTGGGATTTAAACGCAAAGATGTTTTTGAAAGCTTGCAGCATGTTCTTCCCTCAAGTTACACATATGATGAGAAATTAAGAAAGATAGGTTATCTTCTTAGAAAAATGGCTAAAGACGGATTTATCATCAAAGCATCCAACGGCAAGCAATGGAACATCACCACAAAAGGCGAACAAGAACTTAGCTAAAACGACCATTTTAGTCGTTTTTAGTCGTTTTTAGTCGTTTTTAGTCGTTTTTGTGGTCGTTGCGGTCGTTATCGGCTATTTTCGGTCGTTTTAAGTCGTTCTTACGGTCGTTGCGGTCGTTATTTGTCTTAACAAGTCACAAACTACTTATACATATATAATAACACTGTACGTGAAAAAATCTGCCATATCTCCCAGCTTCTGCATAACTCATTGTATATAAGCAAAATAAAGGCTGGCAGATAACTGAAAAATCGGGTTATCTACCAGCCTATCTGCCAGCCTTAACAAGCCATCCTCCAGCCTCAACAATCTATCTGACATGGTAGTTCTTTACAAGTGAGCACATTTTTATACAATTCAGTTTGCATTTTATTTTGACACCTAAAAGAAAAGCCTTTGCATTTAGTATCATAGCCAGAGAAAAGCGTATGGCTGCCACCGACTTATCTAAGATACTCCAACTTTCCGCAGAGGAGCGTCTGAGAAGCAACATCGACAACTTGGACAAAAATCACTTGATAACAAAAGGTGGAGTCAAAAAGGGATCATACTTCCAAATCAACCCAACTTTGTTACGTAATGCAAAGTCAAATATCGTAACAACATTGAAGACGATCGAGCCTCATGTACTCAAAGCCCTCATCAAGGAAGACATACGCATGCACCCAATGAGTAAAATTTCAGATATTGCCAATCGTATCCCTGATGTTGACATAAAAGAAATTAGAAAGCAACTATACGATATGATAGGAACTGATATAGAGAAAGAAGGAACACGTTTTGATAGTAAATACTATATCAAATAGTGGCATAAAAAAAAAGGTTCGAAAAAGCAAAATTTGTTAAAAGACCAATAAATAATTGGCTATCAACGAACTCGCTTTTTTGCTTTTCTTTTTTTATTGCTTATTTTTGAAAAAGGGAAAATAAGATTGGTAAGCGTATCCGCGATGCTAGTAGATACGCTTACCAGCCTTAACAAGCCATCTGCCAGCCTTAACAAGCCATCTGCCAGCCTGTCAATGCGATTAACGCAGACTGGAAACAAGATTACCGCGTAGCGAAAATATCATTACCGCGTAGCGAAAATAACATTACCGCATTGCGGTAACAGAAGTACCACGCTGCGGTAATGTGTTTGGGGCTGAAGAAATATCCCCTTTTTCTTTTTACTAAACACGCATCACTCGGGCAGTGCTGTTACAATCACTACGCGATTAAGATCGTTATCTTCGTACGGCTGCGCATTGCTGCCGATGCCTTGTGCCTCGATGCGCGACGGAGCGATGCCGTAACGCTCGATG